>Ga0307513_10012093_pt1 | contig 10676 bp, 7 predicted proteins | sample 15_EM_MG_FD_202174 | JGI IMG/M metagenome (GOLD analysis project Ga0307513, IMG submission 202174) | Populus trichocarpa ectomycorrhiza microbial communities from riparian zone in the Pacific Northwest, United States - 15_EM | ecosystem: Host-associated > Plants > Roots > Unclassified | place...
TGCGTCTGTCACGTCTGAAGAAGCTGCCCGCTCATCCGTTTGCCGCCGCCATCCCCGCCGTCAGATGAGACTGTCGTATTCCACACGAAACGGCAAAGAGCCTGCCTAGGTAGAGGGAAACGTCATCAGGGCCGACAGCGCTGACCGTGACGTTCCTACGCTGGAACAGCTTATCAGTCGTCCACGACCGCGGCCCCGCGCAATCGGTTAGTTCACCGACCCACATCAGTCGCATCGAATCAGCAATCGACATGGGGTAAGTGTCGAGGAACTAGATGCTGAAGTCCTTCTTGATAAGCCCCGCCAGCAAATCGGACAGACTCTTGACACTCGTGGCTGCCTTCTCGAATTTTCCGGCCTTCAGCTGGTCTGAGATTGGACTAATTACAGAAGCAAACTTAACCTTGGTGAATGTCTTCCCGTGTTGCGCGGCTGATATTCTTGCCACCTCAGGGAATGTATCCATGATGGCCCGAAACACCGTCGGGGCCGTAAGTCGTCCGCTGAGTCCCAAATCACCAAGCACGTCCGCAAATGCGGCAAGATAGGCATTCGTAATTTGAAAGACGCTTTCGGGGGAGGGTGAACTGAAAACCGATAGCGTCGATTTTAGTGCCAAGTTGAAGGTTACGCGGGAAATCTTGTTCGACTGGCGTGCCGACGGGCTCATCAACCCCAGCAACGTACTTGATCTTTCATTGGCGAACAGGTCGAATGTCTCTCTAAGCAGGACATCGCGGTCATTCTCCCGTTGAGCTAGCTGTTTGATATCGAGGAGTAACTCGTTTGGGACTTGCCGCTGCTTGGTATTGATGTCAATGAAGAGGCGCGCCTCCTCAGTGTGACTTAGGCCGCTGTAGATGACGACAGGCACTCGAAGCGCGGTATTTGCAAGCGAGAAGCCGTAGACGCGGTGCTGCCCGTCGAGCACAAGAAACCCTTTCGGCGTGAACGTAAACTCGAGCGTTTTTCCGCGACCCACGACGCTCAACTTGGCGTCCGGCTGTGCCGAGAGAATGATTGATCCCGGAATGGTACCCTTTCCAGAGTCGATGTACTCTGCAATGTCTTGCGCTCGCTTCTTATCGAGCACCCGCTGGAAGCCGTCCTGCGGAGCCTCATTGCGCGACGTGACAAAGCAACAGTTTGCCAGTACATCGGTTGGCATTGTGACGCTGTAAAACTGCTTGCTTCCTTGCTGAATTAGAGAGGACGAAAAGCGTACGCGCGTGCCATACGCCACTGGAACTTCTCTCTGTTGAGTTGGTCGAGGGGTCGCCACGCTTAGTCCTTCGTTGTTTCTGCTACTGAGACATTTACCGCTGCTTGGTCTGGTCGATCGCGCTTCAATGATCTGTCGCTAGAACGGCTGCGTCGTCGCCTACATGAGCCAAGAGTCGATCTCATGCCAAACACGAGCTACCTGCTTCGCTTTGGGTCGGATCGGGCAGTTTAGGTTGCATGCGGGCTTGCTTGGAAGCGGTCGCTGACAGGCCCAACCCAAAGATCAGGCGGGCGTGTCCCCGCTGCGCGGGACCGGGCTGTTGCGCTGCGCGTCGAGCCGCTGTCAAAGGCCCAGCGTCTCGCCCCTGAAGGGCTGCCATCCCTCACGCGGGCTCGCCGCCGCCCTCCGCGCTCGCTGGCGCGCAGGGCGGCTCCGGACTGCGGCGCCGGGCGCCTTGCCGGTTCGCTCGCGAATGCAGCGATCAAGGCTGCGCCTTCATCGCGACGCCGAACAGCCAAGGTCAGGCCGGCGCTGCCGGCGGCATTTCGACAGCGGCCCGTTCCCGTGCCCGGGGATCGCGGGCCCATTTCATTCACGCTGCGCGTGAACCAGGCCCGCTTGCCGAACTGGCCGGCGTTCCGGTCACTGCGCCTCGCTCCGTTCGCTGCACGCCGGCCAGATCGTCCCCCCGGTCACCCGCCACGCCCGATGCCGGGCCGCTGAATGCGTTGACGTGCTCGCACCGGCTCGACCGCCGCGCCAGTCGCTGCGCTTTGTGGCACGTCGGCCGCAGAGCCGCCGGTGCTCGTGATCTTGCGGTCGTCTTCGCCGTACTGCGCCGACCGCTGTGATGGCAGCGCGTGCGCCAGTCGTCCCACCGCGCTCCCCCCAGCTGCGCCCCCGTCAAGGGTGAGGGGACTTGTGGGGGGATCTTCAGGCGGTGGGCCGGGAAACTGGCTCACTGCTTCGGCTGCTGAGAACCCCACCCATCCCCAACCCCTTCCCGTGATGGAAGGGGCTGTGCCCACCCCCCGCCCGCCCGTGGGCGGGAGCGAGGAGTCCGAGCAGAAGGATCAGTTTTCAGGGACACCAGGCCGGTGGTCCGGCTGGTCTCTCACGCAAGGAGCCGATCATGGCCAACGTTCAAGTCATCCAACGTCTGGCTGGTGTTCACCGCTCACTTTGGGATGCATAGCCTGGGCGGATTCGCCGCCCAGCAGGCGCTGAACGGGCGCGCAAGGAGTTACGCCGCACCGCCGCGCCAGCGAATTAGGTGCCTGGCGGGGTGCGATAACGCTCGATCACTGCGCGGCTGATGCCGTATCTATCCATCATCTGACCGGCCTGTTCGAAGATGGCTTGTTCGGTCGCGTCCGGGTGGCCGGCGACCCAGGTGTCCCAGGCGTCGTTCCAGCCCACGAGATCCGCTTCCGGGCCGCCGCCCGGTGCCGTGCCGCCGCGGGCCGAGGTGTGGATGGCGTTGTGTTCGCCCCAGCTGAGCAAGACGGTGTACTCGTCGATGTCATGGCCGGCGCCGAAGCGCGCGGCGAACCAGCGCCGGAGCGCCTGCGGAAAGACGTGGTGCTGTTCGGCGCGTGGATAGGCGCGCCCCTGCTCGCGCATTCCCGGCGCTTTGACGACGTCGGCGGTCGCTCTGGCTGCGCGGCCCGGTCGGCCGGGCGCTGATGTTGTTGGGTGCGACGCGCATGGGCGTCGGCCGGCTCAACCCTGAAACGCCGGGAGGCACGACGGTGACCTTGGGGCCCGACGTGATCGTTCCCGGGCCCGTGGGCGCGCCGCCACCCACTTGGCCACCGCCACCGCCGGCGGCCATCGCAATGGCCACCGGCTCTGCCGCGGCCTGTTGCTGACGGCTGGCAGCTTCGTCCGCGGCGGCGGCCTGCGCCGCTTGTGCATTGCGCGCGCGGATGTCGGCGATGCCGGTCATTGGCCGCGTGCCGACGGCCATAGGCTGTGTGTGCCGGGTTGGCCGATGCCGGCGGCGTGGCCTGCCAGTACGCCGGGTCGCGGCTGCCGGCGGTGCCGGCGGGCAGGCCGTCTGCCGGCGCCAGGTCGGGCGCGTCGTCGATCGCGGCACTGCCTCCGCGCGGCGACGGCACGGCGTCGTCCATGAGCGCCGGGATGGGCCGCGGGCCTGCGCCGGCACCGATGCCGCGCGCCGGCGGCACGCTGTTCAGCGTTCCGGCCATCAGGCCGTGCAACGCCCGCGAGCGCCACCCGCTGAGCAGCGGCCGGGAGATCGGCGCCGGCCTGCCGGAAGCCGCTGGCCCGCCCGGCGGCGTCTCGGCTTCGGGGCCGCCGCCGATGGACCGCAGTTGCATCGACTCGCCCCACGCGTGGAACAGCGACGCGGCGTCCTGTGCGAAGCCGAATGCATCGTCGCCGTTGAAGCCTTCCGGGCGCGACCGGATGTCGTGCAGGCGTTGACCGGCGCTGATGCCGGCAGTGACGGCGCCGCCCGCGAGGGTCAGGTTGCCGAGCACAGCGTAGGGGTTCAAAGGTCGTCATAGCCAGCCGGCCTGCCAGCCCGCCGGTCAGCACCGGGGTAGCTTCGCCCGCCACCAGCGAGCCGGCGGCCACCGCCTCGCCCCAACCCAGCAAGCTGCCCGCCGCGGCGCCGCCGGTGAGCGCCACCATGCCGAGACCGAAGGTGCCGATGCCGAGATACAGCCCGAAGCGCGCATCGACCACACCCTGGCGGTAGCCCTCGAGCATCAGGTCGCGCTGCTTGGGGGCGCGCCGCAGGACATCGTCGACCTGGGCGATGAAGCTTTCGTATTCGACGACCGTGAACTCCTCACCGACGGACAGCGCTTCGAACTTCGCCTGCCACTCGGACAGCGCGCGGGCGCCCGGCGGCGCCCAACGTGCCGTGCCGATGGTTTCGACGACCCAGCCGAGCTGGTCGGCCGAAACGCCGCTGCGCGTGGCCGCCAGCACCGTGAGCATGATCAATTGCTGGCCTTCCTTGCTGGCGAAGGTCATGCCGTCCTGTTTCTTGAACGTCACCGCGATGGCGCCCGCGGGCGGCAGTTGCAGCACTGGCGCACGGCCGGCCTGCGGCGCTGCCGCCGCTGCGGCAGCGCGTTGCCCGCGCGCGCCTGCCGCGATCTGGCGCCACTCGGCGACGGCGGCAGGTTCGAATGGTGCCATGTCTTCGACCCGTTGCGGCCGTTCTGCGCTCCACGGCACCGGCTGGCCCAGCAACGGGGTGTACAGCAACGCGCCGTCGGCATCGCGCTTCGCATGCTGTGCGCGCTGATGCAGCAGCGCATCCAGATTCAGCAGTCGACGCGCTGTTGCCGCCCTGTCGCGGTCGGACATTTCCGAGCCGTCCAGGTCGTCGAGCAGGCGCAGTGCGTGCGAGATGACCTGCGCCGGCGCGGTGATCTCGGAGCCGTACATCCAGTCGAGGTCGGCCAGTGCCGCGCGGCGGTCAGCGGTGGTGGACTGCGCGCTGGCGTTGCGCGGCTTGCGCTGCACCATCATGCGGCTGCCGCCCGCGATGCCGGCGCTGGCGTGCTGCTGAACGATATGCGCCAATTCATGCGCCAGCAACGTCCTGCCGGCGGTGGTGGCTGGCGCATATTCACCGGCATCGAAGACGATGTCGTTGCCGACCGTGAAGGCCCGCGCATCAAGGGCCCGCGCGGCGCTTGCAGCGTGGCCGTCGGCATGGACGCGAACGTGGCTGAAGTCGTGTCCGAAGCGTGGCTCGAAAAATATGCCCGCTCGGCGCTGCCCAGTGTCGCGCCGCCCTGCATCGCGGCAGGCGCCGCGGCCTCGGCGCCGAACCTTGATCCAGTGGGCGGCTGCACGCCGCCAGTCCGCCACGCCGGCTGCGGTGCGCCGCTGCGGGCGGCGGCCCGGCCTGGAGGGACAGCGGCTGCGCTGGCGGGCCGGTGATCGGCGATTTGCATCACCGCCTGGGCTGCCACGTCGGCGTCGCGCTCAAGCGCGTCGTCGATGACGCTCAGCTCCGGCTGCCGCGGCCTGCGCGGCCCGCTGCTCGAGGCACCCGGTGGCGCCCTACAGCGTGGACAGCCGCCGCCGCAGGCACAGGACAGCGTCGCATCCAAGGTTGGCATGCCGGCGGCACCGCCGAGGCGGTTGCGCCGGCGAACTGCGTGCCGGCCCGGCACGTTGCGCGGCGGGCATCTTGTTGGCCAACACGCCGGCTTTCATCGCTTCATTTTCAGACCCCGATCGGCTGCCGGTCAAGGTACGAGCGCGCAACCCCCACGAACCGCCGGCGATGCCGGAGCCCAGGCCGGCACGAAGGCTCTGGCCTCGTTGGCGTTCGCGCTGCCATCATTGTGCGAACACACACACCAGGGGCGTCGCCGTCACCGGAGGACTTTGGCGAACATGGACAAGCTGTTGTTGTATCCAGAAACATGGCCCTTCGACATCGGAGGTCGGCCGTGCAGGAGCCTGGCGTCAGTGAATGGATCGCACGGTGCAGCCAGCGCCTGCAGGCGCAGTGGCGGACGGTCGAGCCGGAGGGTCGCTGTTGACCTACTGCGCGAAGCGCGGTTTCGGGCGATGGCGCCGGAGGATGCGGCGGTGGCCTGGCTGCAGCAGGGCGTGCTGGCGTCAGCGTAATGGTGGTCGATGCTCGCGGACATCGCGAATGCCGGGCCTGGCTTCGAACAGCCGCAGTCCGTGGCTGCAGTTCGCCTTGATGCCATGAAGATCGCCACCTGGAACATCAACAACGTCAACAAGCGGCTGCCGCTGTTGCTGGCCTGGCTGGCGGCGAGTCGGCCCGATGTCGTGGCGCTGCAGGAGACCAAGTCGACGGATGCGGAGTTTCCGCGGGCGGCGCTGGAAGCGGCCGGGTACGGGTCGCTGTGTCTGGGGCAGAAGTCGTGGAATGGGGTGGCGCTGCTGGCGCGGGATGCCGACCCGGTCCTGGTCCGGCGAGGGTTGCCAGGTAGGCCGGATTCGCAGGCACGGTACCTCGAAGCTGCCGTTGGCGGGCTGCTGGTGGCGTCGCTGTATCTACCGAACGGCAATCCCTGGCCGGGACCCAAGTTCGACTACAAGCTCTCCTGGTTCGATCGGCTGATCGAGCATGCCGCCGGTCTGTGGAAGACGGGGCATCCGGTGGTGCTGGCGGGCGATTTCAATGTCGTGCCGACGGACGAGGACATCTACTCGCCGGCGTCATGGCTGGACAACGCGCTGCTGCAGCCCGAGGTGCGGCAGGCGTATGCCCGGCTGCTGAAGCAGGGGTGGACGGACGCGCTGCGCAAGGCGCATCCGAAGGAACGGATATACACGTTCTGGGACTACCGGCGCAATCGCTGGCAGCGCGATGCCGGGCTGCGGATCGATCACCTGCTGCTGAGCAAGGCGCCGCGGTCGCGGTTGTCGGACGCTGGTGTCGATCGCGAGGTCCGCGGCGTCGAGGGGGCCAGCGATCACGCGCCGGCGTGGATCGAACTGGCGGGGTAGGTCGAGCGACGACGATGGGTGCTGCGTCGAGGAAATGGCGGTGCCAGGGGGCGGCTTTCGAGGTCGGGACGGTGGGGGTTGGGGTCGTGCGGGATGTCGTGATGGCGGGCGTTTCAGCAACTCGGGCGTTGTCGAAGGGTGGGCGTCTCCCCGCTGCGCGGGCCGGGCTGTCGCGCTGCGCGTCGAGCCACCGGGGTACCGGCGTCTCGCCCCTTCGGGCTTCCATCCCTGACGCGAACACGGCCAGGCCAGCGTTGCCGGCGGGGTTGTCGACAGCGACCCGTTCCCGTGCCCTGGGATCGCGGGCGCAATTCAGTTGAAGCTGCTCACCTGTGGGGTGCTGACATGATGATTTCAGCCTCCACGCCGCTGTGCGCTGCGGCGCCAACGACCGCCAGGCGTGGTGCCGCAAGGCCGGATGAGGTCGCTGAGGCACCAAGCCCGCCGAGTGCGAGGCGATTGCGCGCGCCACCGGCCGGTGCGGCTGAGTTGGGCTCGGCTGCTCAGCGCGTCTTCGAACTGGACCTCGAGCACCGCCCGAACTGCGGCGGTGAGCTGAAGATCATCGCCGCCATCCAGGAGCAGCCCGTCATCGAGAAAGTCCTCACGCACCTGGGTCTGCAGGCCCGTGCGCCGCCGCGCTCACCAGCCCGTGGCCAGGCGCTGCAGGCGGCCAGACACACCAAAGCCATGGAAGTTCAAGAGGCCCAGCGCCAGGGGTAGCGAGGAGCGGCTGCGCCGGGGGTTTTCAGGGTCGGGGCGAAGCGGCCAACCCGTGGGCGTAAACCCGTGAACGAGCCCTCTGATGGGCGTGGGCGGCCGGTGCGTCGGCGCTCGGCAGCCAACGTTGACCACAAAGACCGCAACCCGAGCCTCGACCGACGGGCCTGGCCACCCGATCGCCACGGCAAAGAGGGAAAAGAGGGGCCTTTGAACGACCTATGCTCCGCGCGACGATGTCGAGCGGGCCGCCGGGCGTGTAGGGGACGACGAGGCGGATGGTTCGCGGCTGGGCGGTGGCGGGCACTCCGAAGTAGGTCACCGACATCGCGGCCTCAAGGGAGTTCGCCTCGCTTCACTTGCATTGACCAAGGATGTCCTTTGCTATTCTGCATGACAGTGGCGCACCCTCCCCAACGCTCGGCGAATCGTCGCCAAAAGCCTGAATATGCTCGATCCACGATCGAATTGATCCTGTGCGGACAGCCGCGCTGGCGAAGCGGGCCTGACGGCGGCCCGTTGACGGTGAAGGCGGCGCTCATGGTGAGTTACGTCGCCATGGAGCGAACCGCGTCTCGAGCACAGTTGGAGCAATTGTTCTGGACCGCGCGCGATGGCGATGCAAAAGCAGCTCATCTCAGGTCGCGTCAACTCGTGGATCGGCTGCGCCGCATCAGCTTGCATGAAGTCGTCCGTCTCGGCGCAACGGTGACTCTTGCGGATGGCGTCGCCTGCGATATCGACAGGCCGGCCGCGCTGTGGTCCTTGAAGGAGCTCCTGGCCTACGAAGACTTCCTCGTCGGCGTCGAACCGCCGACGCGAACCTCGGCGCGATGGTTGGACACGGTGCGCTCGGAGTGGCGCGAATCCGTCGGCGATGCGTTGATCCGCCATGCCGAGGAACTCGCTGAGCAAGAGTTCGACGACGCCTTGTTGGCGGCCACGCGCGCGGTGACTCTGCTGCCTTATTCCGAGGCGGCTCGTCGTTGCCGCATTTCCCTGCTCTATCGCGCCGGAGATACCGTCCGTGCATTGCACGCGTCTCGCGAATTGGAGTCGGTGCTGAGGGACGAAGGCGGACGTTACCCCAGTCGCGAGACGTCGGACTTGCTACGGACGATCGAGCAAGCTTCGAACGAGCAGCCGAAGCGTCGGACATTGCCCGAGTCGCTGCGTCGACCTCCGCGGCTGATCGGGCGTGAAGCTGAGATGGCAACGATCGGCGCTGCGTGGGCGCGCGATCGGCCTTTCCTGATTCGGGGCAAGGCGGGAGTGGGCAAGAGCCGGCTGCTGACGGAATTTGTTGGGGGTGCGACTTTCTGCATTGCAGTCGAATGCCGGCCCGGCGACGAGCGCACGCCCTATGCGGTTCTCGGAAACGCATTGCGCAAAATGTCTGCCCGCTCCTGGGGCGAACCACCGTCTGCGCTGAAAGCTGTGCTGGCGTCGCTTATCGATGAAACCAGCTGGAGCGTTTCCAGCGCGACTGTCGAAGAAGGCATGCTGCGCCGTGCGGTCGAGTCATGGTTGAAGGTCGCGCTCGCGAACGGGTTGCAAAGCTTCACATTCGACGATGTGCACGACGCCGACCTGGCGAGCTTGCAAACGTTGCGCTGGTTGAGTGCGAGCTCGGATTTGAGTACGTTGCGGTTGGGTTTTGCAGTGAGGCCGATGTCCGACGGTGTCGTCGCGCGCGAGCTCGAGCAGTGGGAGGCGGATTCGGGGGGACCGCAAGTTGTCGAATTGCGACCACTGACGATCGGCCAGCTCCGCGAGTTGGTGATTTCCCTGCAATTGCCCGAGGACATGGGAAGTGTGGATCCGGCCGTGCTGTCGCGATCCTGCGCCGGTGTTCCCTATCGCGTGTTGGAGTATCTGAGGCAGTCGATGCTGGCAAAGGCAGCCCTCGAAGGAGCAGTACCCGGCTCTGCTTCGACGGATCGAGTCGCCGCCGATCGCGCCAGCGAGATGCCGGAAGTCGCCCGGGATCTGCTTCGACTGCTGGCCGTTCTCGGCAGCGGGGTTTCGCCGAAGCTGGCCGCGACGGCGCTCGGCAGCGACGAAAGTGAGGTTCTCGCCTGGATGGACCGTCTCGAAGCCGACGGTCTTCTAGACAGCGGGCGTTTCGCGCACGACCTGTCGCGCGAGGCCGTGTTGTTGGGGATGTCGCCGGACTGCCTTCGCCATTGGCACGCGCGCGCGGCGGAACTATTGGTCGACGATGGGCACGCGCCACCTGGCCGGATTGGCACACACTGGTATGCCGCGGAGCGCTGGCAGGAAGCGGGAACCTGGCTTCGTGCTGCGGCGCTTGCTGCCAGTCGCATGGGTCGACTATCGGAGCACGTCGAACTGGCGGAGCGCGCGGCGCTCGCTTGCGAGGCGGCAGGAGACGCCGAAGGGCAGTTCGAGGCGCTACTCGCGCCTGTTCAGAGCGTCTTTGCGACCTCGGGCCCGGAGGCGGTCGCTATCCGCATACCGAGATTGCAGCAACTCGCGACGACGTCGCGTCAAAAGGCACAAGTTGCGATTGCCGAGGCGGAAGTTCTCGTCAACATGCACCGGCATGGCGACCGGGAAGTGCTGGCGGCGACGGAACGGGCGGCGGGCGCGGCAGTCGGTCACGCCGACCTGCTCGCCAGCGCGTCGTTGCTGCACGGTGCGGCGCTCGCGCAGCGCGGGCATTTCGCCCGAGCGATTATCGCGCATCGCCGCGCGGCTCGCGCGGCTGCCGAAGCAGGCCAAGCGCTTGCGCGATTGAACGCATTGTCCAGTGTCAGTTACGTGTATTACGAGGCAGGCCGTATGCGCGACGCCATTGAAGCGATGCGCCAAAGCATCGATCTGGCGCGGGAGGTCGACGACGATGGCAGCCTGGGTCAGCTCGAGGGAAACCTTGCGACTCTGCTGCTGTCGGCCGGAGACCCGCGCAGCAGCATCGCGATTGCACGCAGGGCCAGGCGGCAGCAGACCGCGTTGGGCGCCGGGGTCAACGGGCCGATTGCCGGAATGACTCTCGCGGCGTTGGGGGCGGCACTGATCTTCGTCGGGGAATTTGCCGAAGCGGCCGCCGCCCTGACCGAAGCGCTGGACATCCTCGGCCCAGAGGGTCTTGTCGGAATTCGCGCCAAAGTCCAGCTCGTGTTCGCGCAGCTGTACCTGCTGTGCGGCGAACCGGATCGCGCCGCTGCCATGCTTCGCACCGAGAAGCTCGACAAATGGCCCGCGCCGATGCAATTGCAGTGGAATT
>Ga0307513_10012094_pt1 | contig 10676 bp, 7 predicted proteins | sample 15_EM_MG_FD_202174 | JGI IMG/M metagenome (GOLD analysis project Ga0307513, IMG submission 202174) | Populus trichocarpa ectomycorrhiza microbial communities from riparian zone in the Pacific Northwest, United States - 15_EM | ecosystem: Host-associated > Plants > Roots > Unclassified | place...
CGGCGTGCCAAATTTCGCAAATGCAGCATTCGGCGCCCTGAACCCGTTCGCGGCGTTCATGGCCGGGCCGGCGCGCGGCGAGCCGCCGCCGTGGACCGCGCCGCCAAGCCCGCCGCATCAGACGACAAATCCGGCACCGTCGGCCGCGGACGAGCTGGCGGCGCTGCGCCGCGAGGTCGACGAGCTCAAGAAGAGCCTGCGCAAGCCGCCCCGGTAATCATCTATTTTGCTGCGCTGCAGCGATTCGGGGTTGACGGGCGGCGTCAGGCGATTAGCTTCTGGATATCGAGAGCCGAGCAGCTTCGCCCGGCCCAACCAGGAGCAGATTCCGTGGCAGATCCGATCAAGACCCCGCAAGTGCAGCAAATCGCGACCGAGTGGGAGAAGCTCGTCGCGACCCAGGTCGCCAACCTCGAGGCGTTCTTTGGCCAGATGACCACGCTCGAGGGCATCGCCAGCGCGCAGCTGCTGAGCACGTGGGAGGCCGCTGGCCGCCACGCGCGCGAGTCGCTCGCCCAGGTCGAGCGCATCGGCAGCGAGTGGCGCAAGCTCGCGGTCGAGGCGGCTCGCCGCACGACGCAGGCTGCGACGCCGAAGTCGTCGTCGTAAGCGCAACGCAGCGTCACGGCGGCGCCACGTGCGCAGCCGTCACGTGCGTCGCCGATGACGCGCCCCATACGGATGCGTTGACCGCGGTCCGCGCTGCGAAGCGTTGACCGCGGTCCGCGCCGCGCGTCTATCATCGGCGCGTGGCCACTCGAACCAATGGTGCAGGCGAGTATGGCGGCGCGCCGCGCGTGCCGGACAGCAAGGGTCACCGCGCCGATCCGGCGCCGCGGCCCGCGGGCACGGCCGTCCTCGACGCACGGCCCGCTGCCGGCAATGGAACCGCGCCGGCCCAGGCCGTCGATGCGCGGCCTGCACCGCCGCCGGATCGGCGCGGATGGTTGCGCCGCAAGGCGGATCAGGTGCTCGACCGCGTCGACACCATCGGCCTGTCGCGCGCGTTGCTGAAGGAGGCCGCCGGCCTCGCGCGCCATCCGGTGGCGACGCTCGGCGCGCTCAGCCGGTACGCGGCCGGCACGCTGGTCGCCGCGGGTGCCACGACGGCGCGCCTCGCCGGTGCGAAGTCCGAGGGCCCGGTGCCGGTGCCGGCCAAGGACCGTCGGTTCGCCGACCGGATCTGGGACGACAACGCGATCTTCTTCGCGCTGCTCCAGCTCCACCTGCTGCGCGAGCGGCTCGCGCACGAGCTGATCGGCGCGGCCGGGCTCGACGAGCAGGCTGCGCGCAAGGCCCGGCTGGCCAGCCAGCTCCTGATCGACGCCACCGCGCCGACCAACTTCCTGCTGACCAACCCGATCGCGCTGCGCCGCGCGTTCGACAGCGGCGGCCTGAGCCTGGCCCGCGGCGCGCGCAACTTCCTCGAGGACTACCGTCTGCGCGGCGGCTCGCCGCGCCAGTTCGACGGCGCGACCTTCGAGGTCGGCAAGAACCTGGCGGCCACGCCCGGCCAGGTCGTCTATCGCAACGAGCTGATGGAGCTCATCCAGTACGCACCGCAGACCGCGACGACGTTCGCCGTGCCGCTGCTGTGCAGCCCGCCCTGGATCAACAAGTACTACGTCATGGATCTGGCGCCCGGGCGCAGCTTCATCGAGTGGGCGGTCAAGCACGGCCACACGACGTTCGCGATCAGCTACCGCAACCCCGACGCGACGATGCGCGACGTCGCGATGGACGACTACCTGCTGCGCGGCCCGGTCGAGGCCGCGCGCGTGATCCGCGAGATCACCGGCGCGCCCAAGCTCAACCTCGCCGCGCTATGCCTCGGCGGGACGCTCGCGACGATCTACCTCGCGTGGCTCGCCGAGCTCGGCCGCGACGAGGTCAACAGCGTCACGCTCACCAACACGCTGATCGACTTCACCGAGCCCGGCGTCCTGGGCAACTTCGTCGACGAGCAGACCCAGGCGACGATCGGCCGCCTGATGGCGCGCGACGGCTTCCTCGACGCGTCCGCGATGGCGCGCGCGTTTCACCTGATCCGCGCCAACGATCTGATCTTCAACTACGTCAACAACAGCTGGCTCGGCGGCGAGGATCCGCCGGCGTTCGACCTGCTGGCGTGGAACGACGACGCGACGCGGATGCCGGCGATGATGCACGCGGCGTATCTGCGCAGCTGCTACCTCGAGAACCAGCTGGCGCGCGGCGAGATGGTGATGGCCGGCAAGCGGCTCGACGTCGCGCGCGTCCGCCAGGACGCCTTCGTGCTCGCCGCGGTCGACGACCACATCGCGCCGTGGCGCTCGCAGTTCAAGACCACGACGCTGCTCGGCGGCGCGACCCGCTTCGTGCTCAGCAACTCGGGCCACATCGCCGGCATCGTGAACCCGCCGAGCAAGAACGCCGCGTACTGGACCAACGATCGCCTGCTCGGCGATCCCGAGCTCTGGCTCGCCGGCGCGACCCAGCGCCGCGAGACCTGGTGGGAAGAGTGGTCGCGCTGGATCGACGTCCGCGCCGGCGAGCGCGTCGCGCCGCCCGCGATGGGCAGCGCGGCGCACCCCGCCCTCGCGCCCGCCCCCGGCGTCTACGTCATGGGCAAGTAGCGCGGCAGGCGCTGCGCGGCGGCTACTTCTTCTTCAGGTTGGCCTTGAAGAACGCGACGGTGCGCTGCCACGCGAGCGTGGCGGCGGCCTTGTCGTAGCGCGGCGTGGTGTCGTTGTTGAAGCCGTGCTGCGTGCCTGCGTAGGTGAACAGCTGGTACTTGACCTTGTTGGTCTTGAGCGCCTCTTCGTAGGCCGGGATGCCGGCGTTGATCCGGTCGTCGGTCGCGGCGTACTGGAGCAGCAGCGGCGCCTTGATCTGCGCGACGTCCTCGGGCTTGGGCTGCATGCCGTAGAACGGGACAGCTGCCGCGAGGTCGGGCACGCGCGTCGCGAGCATGTTGGCGATGCCGCCGCCGAAGCAGAACCCGACGACGCCGACCTTGCCGGTGCAGTCCGGCCGCGCCTTGAGCACCGCCGCGGCGGTCACGAAGTCCTCGGTGATCTTGGTCTGGTCGAGCTTGCCGAACAGCTCGCGCGCCTTGTCCTCGTCGCCGGGGTAGCCGCCGACCGAGGTCAGCGCGTCGGGCGCGAACGCGAGGAAGCCGTCGAGCGCGAGCCGGCGAGCGATGTCCTCGATGTGCGGGTTGAGCCCGCGGTTCTCGTGCACCACCAGCACGCCCGGCAGCTTGCCCTTGGCCGACGCCGGCGCGGCGAGGTAGCCGCGCATCTTGCTGGAGCCCTTGGGCGAGTCGTACTCGAGCGTGCTCGTCTTGAGCCGCTTGTCGTCCTTGGCGACCTGCTGCGCTTCGGCGAACTTCGGGCTCAGCGCGTCGAGCAGCATCACGGCGGTCACGCCGCCGACCGCGTACTTCGCGGCGCGCTCGAGGAAGCCGCGGCGATCCACCGCGCCGTGTACGTACTCGTCGAACAGGTTCAGCAGGCCCTGATCGAAGTCACTCGCTTGCTTGCGTTCCACGCGTCACCTCCGAGGTGGGCCGCAGCATAACGTCCGGCGCGCCCGCCGGCAGCCGGCGCCCGCGGTCCCGAGCGCCGGCCCACGCAACGGTGTTGTGCGCCACGACCGTGCGCGCACGCGCCCGGCGTCTACTTCTTGCGCTTGAGCGGCAGCCGCGGGCGCTCGCGCGGCGCGAGGCCCCACTTCTGGGCGCGGTCGGCGAACGTCGACTTGGGCATGCCGAGGTGCTCGGCGGCCGCGCGGATCGTCCCGTGCGCGGCGATCGCGCGCTCCATCGCGCCGCGCAGCACGCGCTCGTAGGGCACGAGCGGCTCGACGCCGGGACCGTCGTCGGCCGCGCGCGCCCAGACCAGCCGCTGCTCGGGGAAGAAGTGCTCGGGCTCGAGCACGTCGCCGCCCAGCGCGACCGCGCGCACGATCGCGTGGCGCAGCTCGCGCACGTTGCCCGGCCAGCGGTTCTCGGCGAGCGCCTTCCACGCCGCGTCGGAGACCTCCTTGGCGCCGTGCTCGGGCCGGAGCTCGGCGAGCATGCCGGTCACCAGCTCGGTGAGGTCGGTCATGCGCTCGCGCAGCGGCGGCAGCACCAGCACCACGGTCGCCAGCCGGTGATACAGATCGAGCCGCAGCTTGGAGGCCTCGGTGCCGAGGTGCTCGATCCGGTTGGTCGCCGCGACGATGCGGACGTCGACGATGCGCTCGCTCGAGCCGCCGATCCGCCGCACCTTGCGCGACTCGAGGACGCGCAGCAGGTGCGGCTGGAGCTCGAGCGGCAGCTCGCCGATCTCGTCGAGGAACAGCGTCCCGCCGTAGGCCTCGACGAAGTAGCCGTCGCGCTCGGCGTGCGCCCCGGTGAACGAGCCCTTCTCGTGCCCGAACAGCTCCGAGCCGATCAGCTCGCGCGGGATGCCGCCGCAGTTGACCGCCACGAAGCTCTCGTTGGAGCGCTTGGACGCCTCGTGGACGATGCGCGCCAGCAGGTCCTTGCCGGTGCCGGTCTCGCCGACGATCAGCACGTTGCAGTCGGTCTGCGCCGCCTTGATCGCGTGCTCCACCGCGGCGCGCAACACGGGGTCGCGGCCGCGCAACAGGCTCTGCGCGCTCGGGCCCGGCGCGCCATCGGTCGCGACCGCGACCAGCGTGGTCCGCCCGATGCCGAGCCGCGAGCCCACCGGCAGCTCCGCCACCTCGACCGGATTGCCGTCGATCAGCGTGCCGTTGCGTGATCGCTTGTCGCGCACGAGCAGCGCGCCGCCGCTGCGGCGCTCCACGATGCAGTGCGCCCCCGAGACGTACGGGTCGTCGATCACCACATCGCAGCTCGGCGCGGACCCGAGCACCCAGCGTCGCGGCTGGTCCGAGAGCTCGTACTCCGTGCCGCTCTTCGCGCGCAGCCCCGTCACGATGCCTCTGCCCCGAGCGTCGAGCTCGAACGCTTGTGTCTCCCCATCGCAAAACGACATGCCTTACTCCTTCAGCCACGTTGTCGACTCACCATCGAGCCGGTTGCGCGATTCATGCTCTCAAGGTTCGTGCCGCGCCAACCGCGCGTCCCGGCGTGCCGCGACGTCCGGAGTGTCCGGCTGGCGGACAATGGCCGGACGGACAGCCGACCCCAGCTGACGGCTCGACGCGATTTCGCGGCGCACCCTGCTTTCGGTTGCGGACCCGGGGAGACGCGGGCGGCTGCGCGCGTAGCCTGGGGCTACTCGAACACGTGGCGGACCGCGACGCCGTCGCCGTAGCTCAGCCGGAAGCTCGGCGGGCGGCGCGCGCGCAGGCCGATCGACTCGGCGAGCGGGTAGCAGCCGTTGTCCTTGGCGCTGCCGAACGGATCGTCGGTGGGCGCGGCGGGGAGATCGGCGCAGCTCTTCTCGGCCTGCTTCGGCGTGACGCCCGGCACCGTGACGCTCAGAAACTTCTCGTACGCGAAGCACACGCCGAGCGAGTCGTTGAACGGGCTCGACAGCGGCTTGGTCGGATCGCCCTTGGCGAGCGGGAACCACAGGAAGCGACAGTCCTCGCCGCGCGGCGAGCTCACCGCCGAGCCCTTGACGCCGGCGTCGCAGGTCGCCCGGCCCGGCGCCGGCGCCGCGTCCTCCGGAAGCTTGCCGGACGCCGCCTTGTCGCCGCGGTTGTCGTCGCGGTGCCCGGCCTGCGCGGCGATCGTCGCGTCGACCTTGAGCGGCGCGCACAGGCCGGAGCACAGCGTCTTCATCGCGCCCGAGCTGTCCTCGAAGTAGAACGGGATGAAGCCGGGCGCGCAGCCGTTGTCGTACGCCTTGCCGGCGCTGTCGGTGAGCGGCGGATCGCGATCGCGCTTGCCGTAGAACATCGCCTCGGTCGGCGCGCAGTGGAACGAGCGGAACCCGGCGCTCGCCACGCACGTCGCCGCCGGCTGGGCCGGATCGCGCGAGCCGCACGCCGCGACCGCGAGCGTGCCGACGTCGAGCTGCTGCGTGAGCGGATCGCACGTCGGCTCGCACACGCCCGCGACCGCGGTGCCCGACGAGGAGAACAGGTCGCCGTACGTGCTGCACGCAGAGTCGGTCGGGCACGCGCCGCGGTCGACCCCACCGACGAGCTGCGGATCGCAGATCGGCTTGCAGCTGCTCGCCACGCACAGCGCGCCCGCGGCGCAGCTGTCGACCCCGCCGCTGACCGCCGCGGCGTCGTCGCACGACGCGCCGTCGGCGGTGCTGCCGGCCGCGGCGCAGCCGATGTGCCCGGCCGAGACCATCGTCGGCGTGCTGTCGAGGTCGACGATCCAGGTGCACTTCTCGCCGGCGGCGCAGCCGGTCTGCGCGACGGGGTTGCACACGACCAGCGCGTCCGGCACGGCGTCGAACGGCTCCTCGCGCTTGTCCGCGCACGCGGCGATCACCGCGAGCACCGCGAGGGCGCGCAGCTTCGTCATCGACAGCTCCGGGGCGGGCAGGACATGCGGCGCAATCTTCCCTTGTAGCTAACGCAGTTACATCACAAAACGCCGTCCGTGATCAGCGCCGGTGATCGGCGCCTCGTGGCGCGACGAAGAAGCTTGCGCGCACCGCAAGTTGCGACCCGTTCGAGGCTAGAATGCCCGCGTGCCTGGTGAGGGCGCCGGCGCTCCGTTCGGCCAGTACGTGCTCCTGCGACGCCTCGCGCGCGGCGGGATGGCCGAGGTGTTCCTCGCACAGCAGCACGGCCTGGAGGGCTTCGACCGTCGGGTCGCGGTGAAGCGGATCCTCCCGCACCTGGTCGACGCCCCGCACTTCATCAAGATGTTCCTCGGCGAGGCCAAGCTCGCCGCGCAGCTGACCCATCCCAACATCGTCCACATCTACGACTTCGGGAAGGTCGAGGCCGATTACTTCATCGCGATGGAGTACGTCGACGGCGTCCACGCGGGCGATCTGTTCACGCACGGCGACGACCGGGATCGGCTGTCGCCGACGATGATCGCGCGGATCGGCGCCGATGCCGCCACCGCGCTGCACTACGCGCACGAGCTGCGCACGCCGACCGGCCAGCGCGTCGGCCTCGTGCACCGCGACGTGTCGCCCGCGAACTTGATGATCTCGTTCGACGGCGTCGTCAAGCTGTGCGACTTCGGGATCGCCAAGGCGGCCGCGATCAGCGATCAGCTGACCAACCCGGGCACGGTCAAGGGCAAGTACGGCTACATGTCGCCGGAGCAGACCACCGGCATCCCGCTCGATGGCCGCAGCGATGTGTACTCGCTGGCGATCGTGCTGTGGGAGCTGCTCGCCGGCAAGACGATCGTGCCGCGCGGCGACGCGGTCGACGCGATGCGCCGGATCCGCGACGGCAAGCTGACGCCGATCGCCGAGGCCGCGCCGTGGACGCCGGAGCCGCTCGCCCGCGCGATCACGTGGGCGCTCGAGACTCGACGCGAGCGCCGCCCGACGGCGATGCAGCTCGCGCAGGCGCTCGAGGCGTTCATCAAGTCGTCGCCGGAGCTCGCCACGCCGATGCAGGTCGGCGTGTGGCTGCGCAACCGCTTCCCACCCGATCCGACTGGCGAGACCGACACCGTGCCCGAGGGCACCGAGGCGGTGCTCGCGATGCTCGCCACGCCGCCGATGTCGCTCGCGCGCGGCCTCGATCCGCGGATCGTCGCGACCCCGCCGCCCGACACGACCGACGAGACCTTCCCGCTGCCGCGCGCGTCCCGGCCGGTCATCGCCGACCCGTCGGTGCCCCCGACGCCGTCGCTGGCCGACGCCGCGACGATGATCGCGCCGCCCCCGGCCGATCTGCTGGCGCGCTCGATGGAGCTCGAAGATCCGCCGGCGGCCGTCGCCACGACGCTGATCGTCGAGCCGCGCCCTGCCGCGAGCGCCGCGGTCCATCCCGCGCCGCCGCAGGCCACGACGCTGATCGCGCCCCCCGGGGCGGCGCCGCAGGCCGCGACGCTGATCGCGCTACCGCCCGGCCAGTTCCCCAGCGCGCTGCCGCCGACGGTCTACGATCCGGCGCACGCGATCCACGCCAGCCCGATGGCCGGAGCGCAGGTGATGCCCGGCGCGGACGGCTCGACGGCGTGGCAGGCACCGCCGCGCAGCCGGCGCACGCTGGCGATCGGCGGCCTGGTCGGCGTCGTGTTCCTCATGGTCGTCATCGCCGTCGCCACGCGCGGCCCGTCGCACCCGCAGCTGATCAAGCCGAGCGTCGTGGCCGCGCCCGCGGACGCGCCGCCACCCCGGCCGATCGACGCCGCGCCGATCCCGATCGATGCCGCGCCGATCCCGATCGATGCCGCGCCGGTCGAGATCGACGCCATGCCGGTCGAGATCGACGCCGCGCCGATCGCGCCACCCGACGCCGCGCCGGCGGCGACGATCGAGATCCGGACCAACCCCGACGGCGCCACCATCAAGATCGCCGGCGCGTCGCACCGCTCGCCCGCCGAGCTCGTGCTGCCGCCCGGCCGCTACTTCGTCGACGCCGAACTCGACGGCTGGATGCCGGAGCGCCGGGCGGTCGAGCTCGGCGACGCCGCGCACGTCGTGCAGGAGATCGAGTTCACCATGCGGCTGCGCGGGCGCGACGTCCAGACCGGCCACCTGATCGCGCGCACGACGCCGCCGAGCGAGGTCTTCCTCGGCACCCGCCGGATGGCCGAGACGCCGGTCAGCATCGACATCGACCCGGGGACCTACGTCCTCGTGTTCAAGCACCCGCGTCACGCCAACGTCGTGCGACGCGTGACGATCACCGCCGGCAAGACCACGAAGGTGCAGATCGCGCTGCCGTGACCGACGACCATCGATCGATTTCGGTCCGCGCGAAGCAAGGATCGAAATCACCTTGGGAGGAAGGGAACCCCGTGGGGTGACCCAGTGAATCAGGGCTCGAGGCCGGTGGCCCACGAGTACTTCGGCTTGGTGTTGAAGTGGTGCGTCGCGTTGATCACGCGCACCGTGCCGGTCTTCGAGCGCATCACGATCGACTCGGTCTTGGCGCTGTCGCCGAAGAACCGCACGCCGTCGAGCAGGTAGCCCTTGGTGACGCCGGTCGCCGCGAACATCACGTCGCCGCGCGCGAGCTCGTCGGTCGAGTAGATCGTGTCCTCGGCCTTGACGCCCATGCGCACGGCGCGCGCGCGCTCCTCGTCGCTGCGGAACCGCAGCCGGCCCTGGAGCTCGCCGCCGACGCACTTGAGCGCCGCCGCCGCGATCACGCCCTCGGGCGCGCCGCCGATGCCGAACAGCACGTCGATCCCGGAGTCCGGGTTCGCCGTCATCACCGCGCCCGAAACGTCGCCGTCGCCGATCAGGCGGATCCGCGCGCCGGCCTGACGGACCTCGGCGATCAGCTCGGTGTGGCGATCGCGGTCGAGGATCACCGCGGTGCAGTCCTCGATCTTCTTGCCCTTGGCCTTGGCGATCCGCGTCAGGTTCCAGGTCGGCGACTCGCGCAGGTCGATGACGTGGCGGGCCTCGGGGCCGACCGCGATCTTCTGCATATAGGTGTCGGGCGCGTTGAGGAACTGGCCGTCGTCGGCGATCGCGATCACGCTGATCGCGTCGGGCGCACCGGTCGCGCACAGGTTGGTGCCCTCGAGCGGATCGACCGCGATGTCGACCTTGGGCGAGCCTTCATCGTTGATGTGCCAGCCTGCCCCGACGCGCTCGCCGATGAACAGCATCGGCGCCTCGTCGCGCTCACCCTCGCCGATCACCACCGTGCCGCGGATGTCCATCGCATCGAACGCGGCCCGCATCGCCTCGACCGCCACGTGATCGGCGAGCTTGCGATCACCGCGGCCCATCAGCCGCGCCGAAGCCAGCGCGGCCGCCTCGGTAATCCGGACCACTTCGAGCGCGAGGTTGCGGTCTTGCATCCCGCAGGTGTACCGCTGGGGCCGGCGCGCGATCAATGCGCCGCGCCGACTCAAGAGCCGCGACCAAAGGTCGACGCCTCTTGATCGATCGGCTTGCCGGCGAGGAACGCCGGCAAGCCTGGTACGGAGGAAATCGCCTCGCGGTGCTCGGCTCAGGTGCGCGGATCCGCGGCGAGACCTGGCCTACTTGAGCTCGCAGTAGCCGTTGTTGCAGGCCGGCTTCCCCGACGGGCAGTCCGCCGGCCCCGCGCAGGTCTGACAGGTCTCGGGCGCGGCGCCGCCGGGCACCTTGGCGTCGAAGTAGCAGCCACACTGGAACTCGGGCGAGAACGTCGACAGCGGACCCATCTCGATGTCGCGCTTGACCTTCATCGCGCACGGCGGCACGAAGCCGATGTCGATGATCGCGTCGAGCAGCCCCTGATCCAGGCGCGGCACGGTGAACTGCGTGACCAGCGCGGCCGCCGCGGCGTTCGGCAAGCCACCGCTGACCTCGGCGTAGAAGTGCACCGGCCCCCAGATCGTGTAGTGACCGTCGCGCACGTTGGCCTTGTCGCGCTTGAACTCCGTCGCGTCCGGGTAGTACGCGCAGGTCTGGCGCTCGCCCTTGAACGCCAGGATCTTGAGCCGCTGGCGCTCGGGGTCGGCGAAGTCGGTCGACAGGATGCCGATCGCCGAGTTCTGGACCCGCGTGTCGACCGCCTCGATCACGTCGCGCACCTTGGAGCTGCCGCCCTGGTCGAGCCCCCACCACTGCTTGGCGTCGACGCCGATCGCGCGCGCGATCATCTGCTGTGTC
>Ga0307513_10012095_pt1 | contig 10675 bp, 6 predicted proteins | sample 15_EM_MG_FD_202174 | JGI IMG/M metagenome (GOLD analysis project Ga0307513, IMG submission 202174) | Populus trichocarpa ectomycorrhiza microbial communities from riparian zone in the Pacific Northwest, United States - 15_EM | ecosystem: Host-associated > Plants > Roots > Unclassified | place...
CTAATCCAATTACATACTTTTAATGGTTTTTTCTAGGTTATCATGCTTCTTTTTTTGTTTACTATCGTTGTCCAATTGTTTTTCATCAAATTAAAATAAAATGTACCTATTAAAGCTAGTGGGCATATAACTTAAGTCATTTATTTTTTATTTTTTTAAAGCCTGCTTCCGGTATTTAGACATTGTTTTTTTTTTTTTTTGCAAAGAAAAATACAAACCAGCAACATAGCATGCATATCCATATCTAGTTATAATATAACCTAAAAGAGATAGAGGTTTTATTGTGGTTATTTTACTATTTATCCTCTCATATATCACTGTGAATTTCAACAGTTAATTCTTTTTAAAAATTTAATTTGGTCCTTAAACTTTATTTTGGATAATTGAGCTCTTTTGAACCCAAATTAGCATCCAATTGCATGTTTTATTTGGAGGGAAGGTTGAATTGAAAGATAAATGATTTAAATGAAAAGGGCGGGTAAAATAGATGGTTGCTTTGAAATTTATTTTAAAAATACACTTTACACCCCTATCTTTTTTAGCTATTAGGTAACCGGTCCTCCTAAATTTCAAAAATTCAATTTTGGTATCAAATTTTATTTTTTCTTTTTTCATTCCTTTTTTGGTAGAGGAGAGAGAGGGGTTACCGAATTCCGGTGTAGAGAGAGAAATTTTCCAATGGTGATGATTTCAGCCACTAAAATGATTAACTTTTGTATCAAATGACTCCATATGATAATGAGAGTAAAGATTAAATGTTTTTTTTTTTTTTTACCTTGAAAGCACTTAAAAAACATATTTGAGCTTGAAAAGATTTTTTATTTTGAGTTTATTGTTTGTTTTTGGTTGAGTTTTTGTGTTTTTTGAGGCCATGAATTGGTTTAACAAGATTTCAAAGGTGTTTTCTAGGTGTTTTGGGTAAAACAAAATAGATTACAAATGGTTTCGGGGTGAAGAAAACAAGAACCCTGTTTTTCCGGCCACCTTAATAGTTGAAATCTAAGGAATTCTAGATGACGCGTTGACTGCAAAGACATAAGACACGTCATCTCTATTTTTTGTCCAAGAATGGGGCAAACAACATATGACGGACAACATGTCATGCACCCCATTAACTTAAAAAAAAAGTCAGTGCGTGTGGACTTTTCTTGGCAGGGCAAGTGCTTGGCCTCATTCTTTTTTTAAAAAAAAAAGTTAATTTTTTATTAATACCTTTTTATATGTTTTTTTTTAAATTTATATTTTAATTAATACCTCTTCTCTATGATTTATTTGGCTTTTTCATCATTTTTTAAATAGCAATTATTTTTCTAATTATATTCGGTGTGTTTAATTTCTTAAAAGGTTAATATGATTCACCTGTAATTTTTCTATATTTTATATAGATTAAATATTTAGTGTTTTATGATATTTTTAATATGTGTAGCTTTACATATTTTTTTTTCTTTTAGTTTAGCCAATAAATTTTGTGTGTGTCGATTTTTATTACAAATTGATTTTAATAAACAAATTCATTAAATACAACTAGTAAATGACCCGTCTTTTTTTTTTTCAATGTTATCATGATCACTTTATATATATATATATATATATATTGCTATCATTGCTTCTTCTTCTTTTAATATGATTCAAATAAAGCCAACTTATTTAGTTGGTCGGGACAATAGCCCGGGTTATTGGATTTCTCTGTTTTTTTTTTTTAAAAAATGCTCTTGCAACACCTAAATATTTTACTGGAAAAATAAGACGGACCTGCAGTTTAGCGTGAATACCAGTCAAGTTCTAAACCAAAAGATAACAGATTCGATCAAATCAAATGTAAATTCCCAGCTAGAATTTTTCCAGGTTAGTAAAATATAAAAAAATTAACCCGATAATAAAATGGGTTAAATTAAATTAAAGAAACTTAAGCAAGGTAAATGGGGTGAACATAATGAAATGAAGAGTGAATATAATACTAAATTGTTTGAAAGAAAAACTTCATGAGGACAAAATATAATAGGTAATACCAATAAGAGTCAATATATAAATACAAAAAGGTGAGGATCAATGTGTATTTAACAAGAAGATGACACTATTGTTCTTCTTATTTCTTTTTTGATTATTTGTTATTTCAAAGTAAGAACAACTTCTATTGAGTTTGATCGTGGAAACTTAATATATTTAGATTTATTAGATGTTTTGAGTATTATGGACTTGGATGAATCCTTATGTATATGATGGTTGTATGAGTATATATTGTTAGAAACAAGTTTTGAAGCATGAATAAAGATTGTGTAAGTAGGAAATTATATGAATTTGAAGGAAAAAACTAATACCCCTTTCATAATGGTGCATTCGGCTATAGAGAGAAAGAAGATAAAAAATTTCCAGAATCAGAAATGGTCTATCCATTTTGAGAAATGATTAGACTGATTTAAGAAATGATCGGAGCATTTTTCAAAATCGTTATACCATTTTGGCTACTGTCCAGTTTTTGCATGATTTTGTATTTTGGTATTTTCTTAGTTTCCTTTGGTTCTTTTGGGTTTGCTTAAGGGAGATGAAATTTGTTTGATGTAATTTAGCATGATATGTATGTTTATCGATTATGACTGAAACACTTAATGTGAGGTTGAGGATCAAATTGTAAAAACAAAGAAATGGATATTTATACATGATGAGAATTTGGAATTTTCGATGCGATTAAATTGAGAATTCAAAATCTATATGGAGAATGAAATTGATCTTTATGGTGATGAGTAGCAAATGATATATTGATTCTACTAGTACAGGAGAGGCCGCGAGACTTTATCAATAGCAGGGGATCATTTCACGCGCTCAGATATTATGTGGGTGCTCGACACCTTAAAACTACAATATTAGTTAAATTATAATTGTAATTTTCTTTAGTTGTATCTTGATTTTTATTTGGAAAATATTAAAAAATTAGAGAAATTAATTCCCTGGTTAATGAGATTAATATCCTAGTTAATGAGCGATTATAGAAACTAATTCTCAAGTTAATGGTATTAATATTGTGGTTAGTGGGTAATTGAAGAAACAAATTCCATAGTTAATGAGATTAATGCCCTGGATAATGGATGATATGAGAAATTAATTTTCTAGTTAATAAGATTAGTACCTTGGTTAATGAGTGATTGTAGAAACTAATTCCTAGATTAATAAGATTAATGCTTTAGTTAATGGACAATTAGAGAAACTAATTCCTTGATTAATATGATTAGTACCCTGAATAATAGGCTATAGGAGAAACTAATTCCCTAGTTAATGAGCGATTGTAGAAACTTATTCTCAGGTTAATGAAATTAGTGTTCTAGTTAATGGACAATTAGAGAAACTAATCCTCTAATTGATGGGATTAGTACCCTGAATAGTGGATGATATGAGAAACTAATTCCCTAGTTAATGAGATTAGTGCCTTGGTTAATGGGTAATTGAAGAAACTAATTCTCTGGTGTGCCTTGGTTAATGGGTAATTGAAAAAACTAATTCTTTGGTCAATGAGAATAGTGCCCTGATTAATGGGCAATTAGAGAAACTAATTGATTTAGAAATAATAAATGTCTGCTTGAGGCTAAAGATGATTTGGTATGTCCTTTAAATTTTGCTAATGACATTGATATGCAAAGATAAGGGTATATTAAGAAATTAATTATTTGATAAATGATTCTGCGAAATAATATTAAATTATTATTGAGTATAAAATTAATTGTATTAGGTATTAAATAAAGTTTTAGGTGGCTTGCAGCACGAGTAGTAGATTCATTAGTTTTTTTTTTGTTTAGTCAAATTGATAGTTTAGTGTAATTGAAGAAATTGTTAAACAATAGAATGAGGAAAATTAATGGTTACTAAAAAAGAAAAATATGTTTTTTTCTTAGGGCTGACTGAGAATAATGAAAGAATAGTTGAATTAATCATGTTTTTTAAGTTAGTATGGAGATTTCTTTCAAGATATGATATATTGTGTAATAAGAATATAAATGAACAAGGGAAGATAGAAATGAAAGTATGATGAAATGATTATATATGGTTAATTATTTAGATTTTTAGTAAGAAATTTAAATGATGAAGTTATATGTAAAATACAGCTAATTACGTTGGAAATTGAAATGGAACTTTGAGAATAAAAAATTAAACATAATAGTGACTTTTTATATTATTGAGTTTGTTAAGGGTTGTGCTGATCAATGTGAAAAAAATTGATTCGCAAGGGATATTTTGATAGCAGTGCCACTTACTCGAGTCGGAAGAGAAGCTTCTAACATAACAGGTAAGTGCCTAATAGCTCTATAGCTTTGTTATGTTATATTAATGTTGTTATTGGGAAATTTATTCATTTACTATGATATTATTGTATCAGTAAGTGCATAAAAGAATGATATATTAAAAAAGAGAAGAAAGGGAGCACTTGAAAGAAATAATTGATTAGCTACTCCTGAATGAAGGCTAATGATGTCAAAGGATTCTTAGCATCCGTATTAGAAAGGGACACAATTAAGGTATTCAAAAGAACCTAATTAGCTATTTTGGGTATTTAGATAACTAATAATGTCAATGGATTATATAGACATCGACATTTCCAATAAAACTTGATTAGCTGCTCCCAAAGGGAGTCTAATGATGTCAAAAGGTTTTCTTAACATCAATATTTTCAAATAATGAACTTAAAATACCTGGAGAGAGATTGATTAGTTATTCCGGACTAGGATAACTAATGATATCAATAGGGCATATTGATATCAACATAAATTTCTAGTTCTAATTAGTCGATTCCGGGTAAGGGAGACTAATAATGTTGGTAAGATTATCAGCATCAGTAAGGTCTTAAATACAAAGAAAAAAAAGGAGGTTATAATGATTAAATAGAAATAAAACAAGGATGTATAACTGATAATTTAAAAGATGAAACACTATTACTTTTAATGCATTTTTATAATAATTATATTTGTCTTGTAGGGCCTTCTTAATTATACCAGTAGTCTTTTGTTTATTCTTTTTTATTATTATAGACTAGAAGTAATTAACAATACTCTAAATTGTGTGGGGGAATCACTGTTCCCCCACACCAAAATCACTTGAATTACAACAGTAATCCACAGTGCATTTTTTTTTTGTATTTTTTCATTTTTTTTTTCAACTTTCCCTTTTTTTTTTCAATTTTCCTCTGTTTTTTTTTTGCATTTATTTTTTCTGTTTTTTTTCCAAAATTAGTTTTTTTTTATTTTACTTTTTAAATAATGAGTTGTTAAAAATTTCGCTTTGTAATTTTTTTCCTTTAAAATACTGTGGATTGTTGCAGTGTTTTCCTATATAATTTTTCTATTTTATTTTTTTATTTTTTAAAATTATATTTGTTGATTTTTCTAATATTGAGCTGGTTAAAAATTTCGCTTTGTAATTTTTTTCCTTTAAAATACTTTGGATTGCTACGGTGTTTTCCCACATAGTTTTTCTATTTTATTTTTTTATTTTTCAAAATTATATTTGTCGATTTTTTTAATATTAAGCTGATTAAGAATTTAGTTTTGTAATTTTTCTTCTTTAAAACATTGTTGATTGCTACAGTGTTTCTCCGCATGATTTTTTTTATGACACTAAATGGTGTGGGGAAATCACTGTTTGCCCACACCCAAAATCACTGTGGATTGTAATCCACAGTGCATTGCTTTTTCTTTTTTTTTTTGCATTTTTTCATTTTTTTCCAACTTTCCCCTTTTTTATTTCTTTTTTTTTTTCAACTTTCCTCTGTTTTTTTTTTGCATTTATTTTTTTTTCAAAAATATATTTGTTGATTTTACTTTTTAAATATTGAGCTGGTTAAAAATTTCGCTTTGTAATTTTTTTCCTTTAAAATACTGTGGATTGCTGCGGTGTTTTCCCACATAGTTTCCCTATTTTATTTTTTTATTTTTCAAAATTATATTTGTCGATTTTTTTTTTAATATTGAGTTGATTAAGAATTTAGTTTTGTAATTTTTTTTCTTTAAAACATTGTTGATTGCTACAGTGTTTCTCCCCATGGTTTTTTTTTTATTTTCTCCGAAATTATCTTTTTTGATTTTATTTTTTTAATATTAAGCTGGTTAAAAATTACAGTTACAATATATGAGGAAAGCACTGTAACTTTCTTCGCAAATTACTGTGGATTGCTACAATGTTTTTTTCCACATGGTTTTTTTTTTCTGTTTTGTTATGTTTTTCTCGAAAATTGTCTTTGTCAATTTTATTTTTTAAATATTAAGCTGGTTAAGAATTGCAATTACAAGTAAATACAAGTTTTTCCTCACAAAACACTATGGATTGATACAGTTTTTCCTCACATGGTGTTTTTCCAATTTCTTTTGTGTTTTTTTTTGTAATATTTTTTTTTTCAGAATTATCTTCGTTGACTTTTTTTTTTTTCATATTGAGTTGGTTAGAATTTAACTTTGTAATAAAGTTTAATTATGTGGGGAAAACACTTTAGCTTTCCTCACAAAACATTGTGGATTGCTACAGTGTCTCTCCACATGATTTTTTTTTCTTATAATTTTTTTTCAAATTATCTTTGTCAATTTTATTTTTTAATATTGAGTTGTTTGAGAATTACAATTACAAGTCATTACAAATAAGGCTAAATCATATGGGGAAGCACTGTAGCTTTCATCATAAAACACTGTGAATTGCTACAGTGTTTCCAACATGATTTTTTCCCCTTTTTTGTGGTGTTTTTTTTTGTTATTTTTTTCTAAAATTATCTCTGTTGATGTTTTTTTAATATTGAGCTAATTAAGAATTTAGCTTTGTATTTTTTTTCTTTAAAACACTGTGAATTGTTGCAGTGTTTTCCCATATGATTTTTTTATGATTTTTTCCAAAATTATCTTTGTCGATTATTTTTTTTAATATTGAGTTGGTTAAGAATTATAATTACAATAAAGCTAAATCATATGAAGAAAGCATTGTAGTTTTTCTCACAAAACACTGTGGTGCTACAATATTTCTCTAAATGGTTTTTTATTTTATTTTATTGGGGAAAACACTGTAGTTTTCCTCACAAAACATTGTCAATTGCTACAACGTTTTTTCTCATGGGTTTTTTTCTCTCCAAAATTTTCTTTGTTGGTTTTTTTTAATATTAAGTTGGTAGAGAATTTAGCTTTGTAATTTTTTTTGCTTTTTATTAATAGAAAAGCTAAATCATGTGGCGAAAGCACTGTATCTTTCTTCACAAAACACTGTAGATTGCTACAAATTATTTTGTTCAGTCTCTAAGTTTTTTATCACCAACACAACTTTTTTTTTCGTCATGAAATATTTGCTCCATCATATCTTTAGTTTCCATTACTTATCTAGCGCTGGTTCACAATTATAACATTATCAAGTGCATTTATTTTATAAGCCCGCGGTAGCGCGCGGATATATCATCTCGTGTATTCTATTTTGAGATGGATTGTAATTTTATTTAATTATGTTTAATGAATTATAAACTCTATTTTTTTTATGCATGATATAAACAAACAAATTATTAATATGATGCTTCTATGACTTGGATGATTATGTTTTAAATTTTATTTTTCTTAGGTTGCATAACTAGTTGTGAATATAATTATAAATGTTGAAGTGAAATGAAGAGTATTATTGATGTGGGGTAAGATCTAAGATGATTGGATCGTGTTTTGAAATTATATATAGAAATGCAACAGGATATAGCCGATAACTTAAAACTTTCAAGTATACGGAAAACTCTATCAAAATTTTAGTAGATTAAAAAAAAATTGGTTTGAATAAGCATAAATATGTTCTTTTATTTAATTATTTTGGGAATCTTACATTTACAAGTTTCCTCCCATGTCATCAAAAATATATTTTTTACACGATTTAAAATTTACAATGTAAACTTGGATAGTAAAAACAAATTTTAAAATCTTAAATAAATTATATATATAATTCAAAGTATATATTCCAAGTAAAAATACTAGTAGTTACAGCTGCTAGATTAGTTACCAAGTATTTCAATAGTAACAAAAACAACTCAAGTAGCAGCATTTGCAGCAGTAGCAGAAGTTAAGGAAAGCTATCACTCAAGTATTATCATGATTAATTACCAATCAGCAGCAACAATAACATTTTCACTTTGTTTTATTATGATGCCTTAACTTTTCTTATATCATGATGAGAAATAGATATATAGAATCATGGAAAGCTAAAGCAAAAATTGATTTCAAAAGGTCTACAAAATAAAACCCCATAATACTACGAAAAAAATGTTTAAGAATGTGGTAGTAATTATTTTTTAAAGTATAATTTTTTAAAAATATATTAAAATAATATATTTTTTATTTTTTTAAAATTTTGATATCAATATATTAAAATGATCTGAAATCATTAAAAAAATAATTAATTTAAAATAAAAATATAAAATAAAAATAAAATATTTTTAAAACACAAAAATAAAATCTCATGATGCAGAAGTGTTACATAATGACATTGATAGTAACAACATATTAGTACGTTCAGCAACTTTAATAACACAAGCAAATAATCTTAAGAAAAGTAACTTAATTGATAGGTTGTCGGTGAACAGATAATCTTAAGGTATGTAATTCAATTGATTAGATTTTAAGTTTGCTCTTTAGAGATTACTAGTTTGAGTCCTATAAATTTTAGAGCTACTAAAAATTTACATCATCATTAATTATAAAATTTATAAAATTAATTAAAATATATATAAACTATTCTGTATAGTCTATGATAAAAAAAAAAAAAAAAAACACAAGCAGATTAAATAATTCTGTAGCAAAATAGACAACAATAGATACCCGACACCTTTTACTCGGAAAGAGAAGCATCGGTTAACTCGCGATTTTAATCCATCCGTTTACTCGGAGCTCACTGAAAATCAATGGCGGGAAATAAACCCTAAAACCCTAAAAATAGGGCACTGAGACAGAACTCAGAAGCCAGAACCTCAATCTTTCCATTTTCTAAAATTCTCTTAACTCTGTCTTATTTTTATTTTCTGGCGTGCAATAATAAGTAAGTATATTCCTAGTCTTCCTTTTCGCTTCTTTCTTTTTTCCATTACAATCCGCCAACAAAAAAAAAAAAAAGAAAAAAAGAAAAAAATAATTTCCATGGCGAGGCTTGTTACTCTGAGACGCGCTCTTTTTGTTCCCGAGGTACCTTATCTCTACATTTCTGTTTGATGTTTATTTAAGGTGCCTGATCATTTTTACTACTGTTCGTTTCACCTAGTTCAGTATTATCATCCATACGCTTGATTTTTTTGTTTTTTTTGGTGAAACTCTCCATGTTTCATTCTATATTTGTTGTTTAAACAGGGTTGTTTTGCGTGTATTAATTAATGAATTATATATATATATAGCAGGGACTAAGGAGAGTTGTGCTGGGAACTTCTTCTCAGACACGCAATTTTGCTACAAAAGGTATTGAAATTTGATGAAATGGACAAGTTATACTGAAACTTAAGAGTTTATAGTTCATATGAGTAATTATGTAATTGTAATTAACAAGCCGTGTCACGCAGTAATGGCGTGGATTTATTTTTTTCATTTCTCAGGCAACATTGTGGATTTGTAACAAATGTCTACCTTTTTTTCTTATTAAAAACCAATATTGATAAGGTAAAAGAAAATCCAAGTCAGATGGAAGCGAGTCTGGTGAAGAAAATACGTCAAAGAAAGATTTGGCTTTACAACAAGCCCTTGATCAAATTACTAGTCAATTCGGAAAGGGATCTATCATGTGGTTTGGCCGCTCTGAAGCTCCCAAAAATGTTCCAGTCGTGTCTACAGGTTCCTTTGCTCTTGATATAGCACTTGGATGTGGTGGATTTCCAAAGGTATGACTGAACATTTTTCATTCAAGCATTTTGTTGCTTTGTTTTTGTTAACAATACTCTGTTTTGTACTGCATAAAGTTTCTTAAACAAAAAATGCTTTGACTGGTTACTGTTTTGCAATTTTTATCCCTTGAAATAGCTTAAAAGTGTATTAGTTTTGTGAGGAGATCTATTTTGAGTTTATTGTGCTTTAACTGAATGTTTAGGGTTGGAGTTGATAGTTCATTTCTTGTTCTGTGAATTCTGAACCTCCATATATTTAATGCAAACAAGAATCAAACCCCACAGTTTTGTGTTTTTTTTGGCTGTGTATTACATATCGAAATTGGATTTCAACAGGGTCGCGTGGTGGAGATTTTTGGTCCGGAGGCTTCTGGGAAAACCACTCTTGCTTTACATGTAATTGCTGAAGCACAAAAGCAAGGAGGTTACTTCTTAAATACCTACAAGATTTATTTTAATTCTTATGGCAGTAGTAGCTAATTGTTAGAGCATCTCCTATGCAAAATGCTAAATTAAAGAGTCAAATTGATAAAATGGCTTTTTGAATAGTATAAATATAGTTTTTTTGATTATATGCATTCCAATGGTAAAAAGCTATTTAGAAAAGCCAATAATATATTTCATGTTAAATTAATTTTAATATAATTATATAACTAATTTAGATATTTTATATATAATAAATTATGATGTTATTAATAATTAATATGAGTAATTTATAAAAGTAATATAAAATTAATGAAGTAATATGAAAGTTAAAAGATATAATTTAAAATTAAATTTAAAATTTATTTATATGAATATTTTTAATTTTCAGTTTTATAT
>Ga0307513_10012096_pt1 | contig 10674 bp, 9 predicted proteins | sample 15_EM_MG_FD_202174 | JGI IMG/M metagenome (GOLD analysis project Ga0307513, IMG submission 202174) | Populus trichocarpa ectomycorrhiza microbial communities from riparian zone in the Pacific Northwest, United States - 15_EM | ecosystem: Host-associated > Plants > Roots > Unclassified | place...
GTCGAAGGAGGGGGCGTATGCGGCGGCGGGGGTTGCCTTGTCAGTGACGGTCAGGGAGACGGAGCCACGGGGGTTGACGGTAGCGGAGAAGCCAAGGGGAAGGAGGCAGTTTGATTCGCGAAGGACGTGAGCGGCGATGTCAGGGAAGGTAGCAGCAATAGTGAGAGCGTCCAGGTGAGGGGCAGGGGTCTGGCGAGGAGCAAAGAAGCGTCGATGGGCACCTGGTAGGGAGGGAGGCCCCTTTTTAACAGGAGGGGCCACCGTACTCGCGACTTGTTGGGGGGAAGGAGGCTTCCCAGCTTTGCTTTTGCCCTTGCCGCCCGAGCCTGAGCCGGAGGCAGCTTGCGCGTAAGAGGGGGAGGGGTGAACGTCAGGGTGGAGGTGGCCTGGGGTGAAGGAGTCAAGGTCGTATCTTCCTTTCCGGAACTCCCCGGCTTCGTATGAGTGTGGGTAGAGCTTGGCGTACTTCTCGGGGTCGCCGAACGCCCTGCCAAGTCTCGTATCGTAGAAAGGTATGAGGTATTTAGGATCTTCAGCCGCGGCTGAGGGAGGTGTGGGTGGTGCACGGGCCCTTTCTTTTCCTTTCCTCGTAGGAGGTGGGCCGGCAGTTTGAGGGGGTTGGGCCTTCCTCGGTGGAGGGGGGGCCTGAGCCAGGGGGGCAGGGGTCGGGGCTGACACACGATGTGACAGGTCACGTATAGATGCTTGGAGATCGGCGATCCCCGGAGCGGTAGTTTGTTCTTGTGAGGCGGGGAGGTTAGCGAGTTGCGAGGAGATGTCATGGAGCTCCTCCCGGAGGTTCTCGTTTTCCTCGGAGATGGTTGCGACCGCTTGGTTTACCCCGCTCAGTTCATGTGAGACGGTCACCAGGCCCTGGACGAGCTGGGAGAGGAGAACGATCGTGATGGATTCGATGGGGAGGGTGCCGGCCTGCGCATCGGGGCTAAGGTCCGGGAAGTCTTGATTGCTGAGTCTGAGGGCGCTCCTCGCCTGAGCGAGTTGCCTCATCATGAACTCGATGGGGTGATCGGTCGAGGGTGTTCCTGACCGCGACGGGAGGGGGGAGTTGAGGGCTGAGAGCCTACCGAAGGCCGCGTTCCCTGGGGGAAGGTTGTGGGGATTCGCCATGGCGACGAGTGGGTGAGGAAAAGTGGGAGAGGGGTTTGATCCGGACGCAAGGCGGGGTAAGGTTGAGATTTGTATGTGAAATGTAGGGGGGGGGAAGAAGTTTGCGAGAAGCGTGGCCTATCCCTTGGTCAGAACCAAGCACCTTATATAGGCATCTTCTCACACCCCTAACCCTGGTGACTCATCACCTCGCGCTACATAAAACTCTATGACTCATAGGAAGTCATAGCGCGAAATCCATCGATGACTTATATGAGTCATCGCGCACATTCCGTTAACCAATCAAGACTCATAAACCAAGTCATGTGCTCGAGTGAGCCACACGCGCGAAACCCATGACTCATAATGTGAGTCATGTGCAAAAGTCATTATATCATATGATGTCACAATCGTGAGTCATGAAACAAACAACCAATCATAATATAACGATGCCTCGCACGTGCGTAGTCATGTGACAATTATGAGTCAACTGATGTCATAATGTCAAATCCAACATACCTTATGACTAATAAGTATTAGTCTTGTGAAATCTGCCTTGCTTAGTCACCATTTATGACATCGGATATATGCTCTCCCCTATGGTGGTATATACCTCGCGCATAATTATGCAAGCTATTCCCACTAGGGTAATACCTAGGTGGTTCCCAGGCATTATCCAGGTGGCACCTCAGCAGGTGGTTACCCTCACATGCCTTATATATTATGCGAACAGCTTCTGGTAGGTTGGACGGCCACAACTCATCCTGTGTTGTGTGTGCGTCCCTATGGATCTCACTTTACTAGGAAGCACACAACTACACAGCCGTACTGTGCTGTCGCACTGTACCAACGCTGGGGCCAGAGGGGGGTGTTCAGAATATCCCCTCAAACTTACAGGAGGTTTGGACCACTCCTGCTCCATCAGTAACCTGTTTTGTGCTATACAAACCGGCCCTGTGAACATCTACGAGCCCTATAATAGTGGGATACCTTTCCCCTAAGTCTGCAGGCAGCTTTGTCAGTCAAGATAGGCTAACGGGGGTCCCTCAGTTGCGTAACTGCGTCCCCAAAGTAGGACAATCATGTCCCCAAGGTCGTGTAACTTCACCCCTTCATACCTTTATTGCATTCGGCAGTCCGCCCTACCACATATAATATTACCCCGGAGACCCCTGCAATGTTTACTATATGTCCTTGACCTTATCCAAACATGCTCTCCAAAGGTTACCCTGTCTAACCCTATATGACTAAGTCACTTCAAGTTTGTAGACCCTTGTATCAACTCATGCCTAAAAGTAGTATACGAAGTATACTGGTCTATCCTCAATCTGGTTACCTCTTGGTATTCCATATGGGCTTGAGTCTAGTCCCCTAGAGCTACCTATCTGTAGCGTCATTATAGTAGGAAGCTGAAGGAAGCACGCTTTATCGTTAGCAGAAAGAAGTCAGAATCCCTCTCACCTGAAATGAATGTGCTAGAACATGTTGTGGACAACGACGGACTTCACACCTCATCTCAGAAGATCACGAGCATCGCAGAATGGACGACAGCTAAAGCCAGGAAAGAACTACACGAGTTCTTATGATTTCGTCAATTCCATTAGGCAATTCCTACCACACATAGTGACAATCACTCTACTACTTATTGACCTTACAGGAAATCACAGGTTTGTCTGGATACCAACTCCTGACCCAGCCTTGTAGTATATGAACAGGCTTGCCGATGATAATGAGGTCATCAAACCTATTAACTATGATGCTGAAGTACCAATATGGTTAATTACAAACACGTCAGGCACAGGAGTTGGAGCCTGGGTTGGTCAAGGCCAAACACCTAAAACTGCACGACCAGCATTCTTACACAGCAGAACGTTTACTAACATGTAGATGAACTATGGGACAACTGACAAGGTGGTATTAGTGATTATGGATGCCTTGGTAGCATTTGATCACCTCCTTGCAGGACATGAGTTTACGATTGTTACTGATCATAAACGTATGAGGTTTCTTCGGACGGATCGAAAATTAGCTAGGAAGCAGCTGAGGTGGCATACACACCAAGGGAAATATATGCCAAAGATTGGTTACAAGCCCGGCGCAATAAACTATTTGGCTGATGCTCTTTTCCACCTTCATTGATTGGATACTGGACGAGCAGAATACGCCAAAGACCCTACTGCAGACGAAGAAGACCTCGAAGCTACCAATACCCACAAGAACCCACTGCCTACCGTATTTGCTACTTCATTCATTTCTGACACTATGTCACGGTTTCAACTCCTTCGCACTCTTGGAGACCACTCTGAATGTAGATCTGATTGTAGTATGAGACAAGGTAATAATTTGGGACACATGGTGTCCTCTGGACATCGTAGTAATACAGGATTGACCAACTTAGCACTTCATTGGAGGGAATGCCACAGGACAGTTTGCGAATTCTATCACAAAAACAGGCTTGCAGGACACGTCATTACACCAGAATCCTCTGAGGTGGGAGTAATGAGAGCAAGACACTTAGCAGAAGGCAATGAGGGCCCCAGACCCAGAATTAACCTTGAAGAAGTCAGAAAACGACTAGCTATGGCACTGTAATATGACCATTCTCTGACAGAATTCAGGTTACCACAGAAATGCATTGCATGTGGAGAGAGCAGCTGGTGGACGCTTGTCGGAAAGATAAGCTATACATGTTAGCTCTCAACTCTGGGAAGACAGCAAGGGGAGCACAGATGGAACACTATCGCATTAGTAATGGACTCCTGTTTGCTACCACACACAAAGGACTTCACACCCTTTACATACCAAAAGGCCATGCAGCCAATAGTCAAACTTGAACCCATTCAGAACTCATCATATCAGGAGTCCATGACAAGGGATACCACCATCCAGAATTGACTCTCTGATATGCTACTGAGTACCTTTACTAGCCTGAGATGAGGAAGGATTGGAGAGATTACGGTAGGCAGTGCGGACATGGTCAGAGGAATAAGGAAGGGAATGCGTAGCATGACGGCAATCCCCAGATGATGCCAATTCCTTGCGAGATATTTACATCGTGTGCTATCGATTTCACTAGACCTTTTAACAAGAATAAAGGACCTCCAAAGACCTATGACATAGCCTTGGTAGTTGTAGACCAAGCTGTCGGATTCACCTGGTTTATCCCCACTACATCAAATGTGAATACAGATACCACCCTATCCGAAGTTCGTCACCAGGTATTCACATCCCATGGTACTCCTACTTCGATTGTTGGCGATGCGGACCCAAAGTTCACCTCACGTTTTTTGTAACAAAGCATGAAGTCAATAGTAATTGAACATATCAAGGCAGTCCCTGGACATCACAAAACGAATGGGAAAGTGGAATGCAAAATTACTCTTCGTTATGGGTCAGGGCAGGGCAGGTTTTCACTCGCCAGACCCTGCCCTTCCACAGGACCGGCCCGGTATGTTTCGGATAATACAGGCTCCACCCCCGTTTGGGGCCCACCCGCACTCATTGCCTAAATGGGGCCCGTTTGTTACCACTTATTTTTTAAGGGAACCCGTCGGGTGTATGTGTAGGACAAGGCCCTGATGTTACGGGGTAGCTAACACGGTAGGAGTCCGGGCTAACTAGGCCGAGGATATTCGTGACAACGGAATATAGGTCAGGAAGGCACAAAATGAATTGTTCGGTAAAGTACTAAAAGAATATCGTCATAACTTATAACATTGTTAAGGTCTCTTCTCCGTTGCTTGATGATTTTCTCTACCATCGGGGAGAGCCCTACTATTTATACTCAGGTTCACGCTACTTTGACTTTTCTAGTAAAGAAGTATCTTTCGAGAAATTCAGTTCGTCAGAACAAAGTGCGAACATTGTTTGACCCTGAATCTTGCCCAGCTCGACTCTGAGAACCTCCCGACTGCTATTTCTTCTGAGGGTGTCCCCACTCCACCAGTAGTCAGTCTTCGATCTCTTCATCCTAATAGACTATAATGGAATATGCAGTCTAAATGTCTACCTACCAATAGTATCATGAATATGGAGTGATCAAGTCCGATATTCATCTATCAATGCATAATGCGTATGCATTAGTAAGAGTAGAGAACTGATTCTCTAATCATCGTTCCAATCAGTTAGCCATATCTTGAAACGTGAACTCTTTGTGGTTCCTGAGTAGTCTCCCAGATGCCTCCGGGAAGTCCCTACTTAGGAAGCTTGGGTTCAGATATATGCTCTCCCCCATGGTGGCATATACCTCGCGCATAATTATGCAACCTATTCCGGCAAGGGTAATACCTGAGCGGGGACAGGGGCAGGGAATGCCGAAAAAGACAGCCCACCCCAGGCCATTGAGTGGAGCAGAGCGAGCACAAGGGCTGTGAGCCCACATTTTTCGGGGCTCTGTCCACCCTGTAATGAACTTTATGCAAAATTAGGGAACTCAAGACCCTCTTGAGAAAAATCACCAACAAGCGGCAGAATAATTGAGTGAACTCTTTACAGGATATGGCTACATATACGAATACTGTACATTGGGATACCATTAATATGTCCCCATACAAAGCGGTGTATAGACGAGACTATCTCTTACTAGCAACCTATAGGATTGAAGGCATGGCTGTCCCAGCATCTGAGGATTATCTTAATCAACACGAGGAGCTTAGGAATGATGCAAATCAAGCGCTCAAGCCAGCTAGGATCTGCAGCACTAGAGTTACAGCTAAGAGGAGCACAACCCACAAATCCATTAGCATTGGAGAATTCTTGATGGTATATGGCGACAGATTTGCTACTGAATCTGGGAGGAGCAAGAAACTCAAGCCATGATGGCAAGGGCCGTGCCCGGTCCTTGATTACGATGAACAAACACAGAACTATACTGTCAAGATGGACTCGAAAATCTACTGCCCAAAGCAGGCGGTTTTTGACTGTTCGATACGAGTTAAGCAGTTCTTCCCCAATTATAACGGCAGATTCCTTAGACGGACTTATGCCAAACCCATATCCATACTGGTTGAGGAAATGCCTGCATGGGAGGTTAAGAAGGTACTAGACCACCGCGAACACCATGGCAAGGCACAGTTTCTTGTCAAATGAAATGGTTACCTCAACAGCGACAATATTTAGGAGCCGTTGGAGTATCTCAAGAATGCAATGGATCTCGTTCAGGCCTGGTGGACTGACAACATTCCTGGAGACGAGTTTCCTGTCCACACAGGATTCGTTACGATGTCCTATATAGTACCCCAATAACGCCTAGCTAGACCCAATTCGAGGTTGAGAAGCCAGTTGATGGTGACAGTTTCAAGCCCTATTTCGAAAGTGAGGATGATGACCATGAATCAGAGGATTGTTGGGTTATTACGAATGGGATTCCGGTTTAAATTGATTGATGGAAACAGATAATTTGTTTCGGGAGTGTAACTGGTACAGGTACTAGGGTTACTGATGGATTTGCCTTTATGGTTAGTTTGGTTTCAGGATACGAGCCTTATAGCTATAGCCTTATTATGTTATACAGGAGGTATCATTTGATACCTAGTTTGTTTTATGTTTGAGTTTGGGATACGAGATTGTGCCTCTCCCGCCTTTCTTTTCAAAAGTATCACTTGATACTCACGTTGTTTCAACTTTTGCTTCAAGGGATCGTTTGAGACCTTGAATTTTTTCTGTATTGTTTCATAGTATCTAGTTGATATCATTGTTGTTTTAGGATATAAGCTGTGTTCGTATGAGTAAGGCTTTAGGAAAAGCTGGCCATGTATTTAATGGTTGCATCTTTTGGACTTAGAAAGAGCAGACTTCAACAGACAGAGTTTTCAATATACTTTGTTGAATAGTTACCTCTTCAGTTCCCCACAATAATGAGAAGCCACCACACACTTCAAGCCCTTAGCGATATAGTAAACATCTTATCTAACAACCATTCAGAGCCTCCACTTGATCAATTTGCCTAGGCCACTCCCTGGCCAGGATTTCAAGTGCACACTGGGGGGATGGTTTCTTAGCGGCTGTCAGTGTACTGAGAACCGATAAGGAAATGTTACAAACATGGTTAATGTGAAGTCCTCAGTAGGCTCCATCCGGTGCAGCGGTGGTGAGGCAGACCACAGGAACAAGGCCTCAGCCACTGGAAACAGGCATCCTTCCTGGGACAAGTTGAGTACCCAGGGCAGAGGAGGGGGAGGGCAACTGAAGGGGAACAGGGGGGGAACAGAGTCACCCATCGTGAAATTTCACCTGTAGCAAATGCCAGGCAGGCCACCAAAGAAGGAAGGAGGAGGAATATCCACCTGCCCATAGGCGTAGTAAACAACTGAAGTGGAACTGTAGATTCACTTGGTGTGAGGGCCAGGCGAGTTATCAAGGAGGAAAAAATTCACAGGTAATAGGAGCCCAGCGAGCCACTAAAAGATCCTCCCCAAAGGCCAAAAGCTCTGATGCCCTAATGCCAAACCACCAGCCCGAAGGCAAAAGAACGTCACTGTCAACTAGGGATTCTCACCATAAAAAGTGTGGTGTTGAGCGTGGCGAAACCAGGTGTTCTGATTCGTTGCAACAAGAAAACCACAAAATAGAGGGGATCGAGCATGGCCAAGTAATGCAAACAATGTGCATGAAACTATCAGGGTGTGGTGTGAATATCATGACCAATAATAGTGCATAAGAGATGTATAAAATCCTTAACACTGGATAGAAAAGCACATGTTAAATCCCCAAATATTATCCCAAAATAAACAATAAAACACCATAATATATATCTTAGCTGTAGTAATGTAAGCCGTGTACAGGTGGAACCGATACACAAACTAAGTAAAAGAATACACGGCAGTGTTATGAAATACACATAGGAAATATAACGGAATTTCAACATATCCAAGCAAATATGTGATTGTGCAAGTGCGAGGATGCGCCGCATAAGCGCTGCAGTTATGATTCCCGTATTTACTGCAGAGATTGGAGATTCATGAGGCTGCGGGCGGAAGAATTTGTTTGTCAGCTGCGACTAGGTGATTGTCTGCTCGTGAAACCTCACAGCCTTATCCTGCTTCAACCTTAAAATCCTCATAACCCTTCAAACTCCTTGATACCACCTTCCTAATTACACCATCATTTCTGAGTGAAAGCGTTTCAAGTAGCATGCCACAAAAATCATCGCAAAATCTAAGCATCACTGACAACATCAACTCTTTCAATTACAGCAACGTTATCAACGTCTACACAGGGACATCCGATAAGGATGATCCGATCCCGGAGTGGCTATCGCCTCTAAACCCTCAGCAGCGACACCAAGACGTGCGAGCCGACCGACTCGATGGCGTGGGGAACTGGCTTCTAGAAACCAACGAGTTTCGGAAATGGAGTAACGAAGAGGCCGGGTCCCTTGAGCGGGTGTTATTTTGTTCGGGGGGCCCGGGTGTTGGGAAGACCTATCTAATGTAAGGACACTCCACTCCCAGAAAAGGAAAAGAAAGGCAATGTTGCTAACGGGTAGGAAATATCAGTTCTCTAGTCATCGACAGCCTGTGCGACCAGGCAGACAGTGGGGAAAAGGATCTAGCTGTTGCTTGGCTATATTGTGATTTCCTTGCCCACCAAGAGCAGTCAGCAACGGCCATGCTGGGAGCCATCTTAAAGCAACTTGTGAGCGTAGGAGGCATGCCGGAGAATATACAACAGGCGTTTCGAAAGCGATTTTCTGACAGAGGTTTACGATTACCCGATGTCGTGCGAATGATGAAGGAGACTATCTCGCTACTGCCCCCAGTTTATATATGCGTCGACGCCTTAGATGAATCCACTCCGAGAAGTCGACAAGAGCTGCTTGTGTCACTGCGAGAGATTGTTCGGGAGTCGCCAAGTACGCGGGTGTTATTTACGGGGAGATCGCATGTTCAGGAGGAAGTAGAGAAATACTTCACCAAGGTTATTACAGTACCAGTCCGTCCGACAGAAGGTGACATTAGAGTATATTTGGGTGCGAGATTGGCCAGGGATCCGGAGCCCTATGCGATGGACGATGATTTGCGGAAGGATATTATGAGAATAATTCCTGACGTGATTTCCCAAGTGTGAGTAGCAATACCGGGCACTTCCACAATCCACGGAAGGGTAATCCGCTGACACTGGTAGCTAGATTCCTCCTGGTTTCACTAAATATTGACGCAATATTGGGAGAGGTGACGATCAACAAGAGAAGGAAGAAGCTTGAGGAGATGACAAAAGGGAAGGGGCTGGGAGACGCGTACACGGCAACCCTCGCCAGGATAAAGTCACAAAATGGAAGCAAATCGAGGCTCGGTATGGAAGCCCTCATGTGGATATCACATTCCAAGCGGCCGTTGAAGGCTTTTGAGTTATGTCAAGCGCTTGGGGTAGAGACAGGAGATATGGACCAGAATGCAGGGGATATACCTGCAATAGAGACAGTGCTACGCTGTTCACTTGGGCTCGTAACGATTGAGGCGCTATCATCTACCGTTCGTCTTGTTCACTTCACTCTCCAAGAACATCTATCCAATGATACCTCCCTGTTTCCTAGTCCCCACTCGATGATGGCGGAGATTTGTTTGACATTCCTCAACTTCCGGTGTATCAGGGATCTGCCAACTGCTCTTGATTCGCCACCAGTAGCAGCTCCCTTTGTCAGCTATGCCTCTTGTTATTGGGGAGCGCATGCAAGGAAGGAGCTCAGCGAAAGAGTGAAATTACTGGCCTTGAAACTTCTTGACGGCTATGATAAGCACGTCTCTTCTAAGCTATTCTTAATTCATGAGAAAGATTGGTGGTGGCACATTTCTCAACATGAGGGCAGTAATGCCCTAGAGGGATTCACGGGGCTTCACGGCGCAGCCTATCTTGGGATTGTGGAGATAGCACGAGCTTTATTGGAAATGAGAGGATGGGATCTTAACGCATTGGATGTCGGGGGGAATACGGCGTTTGCTTGGGCTGCCAGAAAAGGGCATGAAGATGTAGTAAAGATGCTACTGGCACGACAGGGTGTTGACCCTGATACAACGAACACGGATGGTCGAGCACCCCTCTTATGGGCCGCTACGTGTGGGCATGAAGGCGTAGTAGAGATGCTCCTAGAACGGGCGGATGTCGATCCTGATAGGCGGGATAAATATGGTCAAACACCACTTTTCGGAGCCGCCTGGGCTGGAAATGAGGGAGTCGCCAAGATCCTCCTGGGGGGGAGGGATGTCAACCCTAATACTGCAGATATATATGGTCAAACTCCGCTCTTCATCGCCGCCCAGGAGGGACATGAGGGATTCATGAAGGTCCTGTTGGAGCGGAATGATGTCAACCCCAACACTGTCAACCAGGATGGCGTGACACCACTCTCCGTAGCTGTCCACGAGGGGCATGAGGGAGTCGTGAAGATGCTGCTGGAACGAAGGGATGTCAACCCTAATACTGCAGATAAAGATGGTCAAACACCGCTCTCCATCGCCGCCCAGGAGGGACATGAGGGATTCATGAAGGTCCTGTTGGAGCGGAATGATGTCAACCCCAACACTGCGGACCAGGATGGCGTGACACCGCTCTCCGTAGCTGTCCAGGAGG
>Ga0307513_10012097_pt1 | contig 10674 bp, 5 predicted proteins | sample 15_EM_MG_FD_202174 | JGI IMG/M metagenome (GOLD analysis project Ga0307513, IMG submission 202174) | Populus trichocarpa ectomycorrhiza microbial communities from riparian zone in the Pacific Northwest, United States - 15_EM | ecosystem: Host-associated > Plants > Roots > Unclassified | place...
CTCCCTCAACTGCATCAAGCATTCTAATTTCTTTTTTACACACAAATGCCAAAAATATTTCTCTCGCGGGACACACTACAACAAAGTGTCTAAACCCTTTACACTTATAGCACCGTGGTCCGTCACCCGTAAGCTTGGCCTTTCCTCTTTGGTCTCCTACCACGGTGTTTCTACCTGGATCAGTAAGCAAAAGTGGTTTTTGGAATAATTGGGTTAGAGCTCATTCCTGCCTAGGATCCATAAATGCCATTTGTCTCTTGCTTGAGAGCCCTAGTTGCCTTTCGACTCGTAAGGAAAATTAATAAGCTTTGTTAACATTTAGGTGTTGTGCAATCAACATCTCTTTTCACATCTCATTACATAAGCTCGTGCGGTAACGAGCTAAGGTTTGTTGCTCGTTTTCCACCACCTTGCTACGAATAGTTAATACATGGAAACAATTCGTATACTGATCAACAATCAACATCCCTTGCCTCAGTTGTAGCATCTCTTCAAACATCATTTGCTCATAATCAATAGGCAAATATTTCTCCTTCAACCGCTCTTTCATTTCCTCCCAATTAGACTCTAGCTCACGTTGAGTATGACGTAATTATTCTTCCATGCTACCCCTATCAAGCTCGTGTATGTCCTTTTAATTTCATATGGATATAACAAACTTTTCTATCCTCGGACAAAGAGAACCAATCAAAATAATCCTCAATGGCCATTAACCAATCTTCAAAAACATTAGAGTCCAACTTCCTAAAAATACCTGGGACATCTACCTTCATTCCCCTGGTCAGTTCATCAAAAGGGTGATGGTTGAAGTCACGCCCTTTTTATCCCCTGGGAAATTCATGGCCATTTCGCTCAAAATGAGCTCTACGATCACCAAATCCCTTGTTCCTCTCCTTGTATTCTTCATCATCTTCGTCCCTTCACTACCATTTATTTCATTTTCTAGAGGAGGCCCACACACCCGCCTATTGTGAAGTCCAAACTCATCTCGAGCTTGACGTTCATCCGTTACATCTATCCTATGATTAATTTGTTCCAGGACAGATGTGAGTTGGGTGATCTGTGCTTATAGTTGAGGTATGTCAGTGTTTGGGTTTTGGTTATTTGATATATTGTAAGAATTACCACTACGGGTTACATGCATGAGACACTGAATTCCTTGAGGAAAGAAACCTTGCTCTGATACCAAAATTGATGCAAACCTCTAAAGCCAACCTCTCATCAAATGTTAAGAGGAAAAGCAATATAAAACATAGTCTCTCTATCAATGGAATCTCTCAATTCTCGAATTCATCATTCAAGAAAAATTGATAACTACCTTTTTTTTCTATCACTACCACTTTTAAAAGATTACATATGATGCTATAATTCAGGAAATAAACTAGAAAAAAATTGCTAACATATCAAAAAAAAAAATCTTACAAAAATAAATTAGGAAAGAATTTAACAACAACTTAGCAACAAAATTTTGAAATCAATAAATAAAAATTCTAACAGCCGAATATGTCTCTATCCTCAATGATTCAAGGAGCCGTTTCTGCTTGGAAACCGTGCTCTACATTTGCATCAATTGATCATGATAAAAGTAGATGAAATCAACAATTTTTCTTCTTCTATATTATACCAAGATTTTAAAAAACTATTATTTTCTCTCTATTTTGCTAATTTCTTTGATAAAAAAATCATTTTTCATACATCAAAATTAAATCAAATTAATTCTTTTTTTATTAGATGTTATATAGACCATCAATATCCAACTGCTACATTTATTAAAAAAAAAAGAAATTACTATTTTGTTTCAGCCTCTCCGACGTAAAGAATACTAATCGAGCTAAGGCTGAAAAATGACTAGTAAGCATTTAGCAAATAAAGATGTGAAATTGGTTTAGACAAAAAAAAAATAAAATCTTAGGTTGACTACAAGACAACTTGGATGCAGGTATCTTTTGGGTTTCAATTATAGGAATAACGTTTCGTCCTTTCTTTAATGGGCCCCACTTTAGATTTGCTCGAACGAGGGCCCCACTTTTACGTTAACAACATTTTCGTGGTCCCTTCTTCGAGAAAAAGAAAGAATTGCCTGTCCCAAGTGGCCAAGTCCTAACCTAACTTGTCTCTCATCATCTCTTTTTTCAAATTCTATTAAAAGGTTAGTTTGTTTTGTGAAATATCTTATAAAAAAATATTTTTATATTTGTTTGTTTTTTATGTTTATTTTTGATAAAATACTTTATAGTTAATTATAAAATTTTATTTATTTACTGCAAAAAAAAATTTACACATAAAATCCTGTAAAGTATTTTATAAATAATAATTTATATAGAGCTGATGTTATAATAATGATTGTTTTTTAAAAATATTTTTTTCATTTAGAAATGTATTAAAATAATTTTTTTATTTTTTAAAATTTATTTTTGACATCAATACATCAAAATAATCTTAAAATATCAAGAAACAATTAATTTGAAGCAAAAAAAAATTTAATTTTTTTTTCAAAAATACATTTGAAAATAAAAACAAATAGGCTCTTACAATGTTATTCAATTATTTTATCTACCATCTACATCTTATCATCACTACCATAACCATCATTATTTTCTTCTCCATTACCACTTCTTCTTTCACTATCTTCTTTATCATCAACTTCATCTCATTTCCATCATAGCAATCTCTTCTTTCACAACAACATTCTCTTTCACCACTTTCTCCATCACGATTATCATCATCATTATTATTATCATCATCTCATCACCATCTTTTCCATCACCTCCATCTTATAATCACCACCACTACCTCCTCATCCACCACTACTTTTTTTTTACCATCATCATAATCATATCTCATCATCATTAAAAAATGTTTTATATATAAAATATTTTTCCAGCAAAAAATTGAAAAACATCTTCAATGATAACATTTTACATATTTCACGAAAAAAAACCTGCAGTTTTATTAAACCTTAGGTTGCGTTTGTTTTGCACTTGCTTTTGTGTTTGCGGTGCAAAAAACACAGCAAGGTGTTTGGTAATTGTTAAAATTGCGTTTTATACTATAGGACCCACTAAAAAATTGAGTTTGAAACACAGTTTTTATAAAGCAGTTTTTACATGTTTTTGTAACTGAGTTTCGTAAAATACTGTTTGTTTTTGCGTTTCAAAAGCACTTTTGAAAAAAATTAAAAACTTTTAATTTTTTTCTTTGCTTCAAATTAATATTTTTTAGTGTTTTTAGATCATTTTGATGTGCTGATATCAAAAATAATTTTTTAAAAATAAAAATATATTATTTTAATGCATTTTCAAGTAAAAATCACTTTGAAAAACAACCACAATCACACAACCACCAAACATTATATACATGTTTTTTGCTGTACATAAACTTCAACCATAATTTTTACCAAACACGTATCTAAATTCAACTAACCTCAGCTAACCATACTTTTTTAAACTTACTTTTTCAAATTACAATCATAAAAGCTACCTAAAAACGAACACACTCTAAATAAATCGATATAATTAAATAAAAAAAAGGTTAAGCTCAACTAAGCCACGTGTAAACGCTACAACTACTTTCGTGTTGAGAGCCGAATCTAGAAGCCGAGCTTTGCCAATTATATGACTGCATTTCAAAGCGGCGCCGACAGTGAAGTCTGGCTTTTCACTAACCTCGAGAAGCCAGCTAAAGTCAATCACTGCGGCTCTTGTTCATGCAAAGCTCCACGTCTACCGTAGATGCAGCCACGCGTTATTTCCGCCACCATAGCCAGACACAGAACCTGTGAAGCGGATGAATTTATTAAAAAACTTCTGTCCTGTCTCGAGAAATGAAAACACACCACCGCCCCATGTTTTTGCGATGGTTAAAGTGAGTCATTAGATAAATATGAAAAATCTCACTTTACATCCATACGATTACAATTTATTAAGTATAAAGCTAAAAGGTATAGTATTTTCAATGTAAATATTTTTATTATATATCATCTCACGAATAACTGTAGATTGAAATAGAATATTTTTTTAAAAAATTCAATTTGATCCTCAAACTATTTTTTTTCACAATTGAGTCATTTTGAGCCAAAATTAGAATTCAATTGCATTTTTTTTGGGGGGTGAGGGTTGAATTGAAAGAGAGGGGGACTAAAGTGGAAAATATAGGTAAAATAGGTGGTGTCTCTGCAATTTATTTAAAAAGTTCATTTTCGCACCCCATCTTTTTAAGCTATTAGGTAACCGGTCTCTATAATTTTTTAAAAATACATTTCAGTACCAAATTTTATTTTCCTATTTTAAGTCCCTTTTTAGTGGAGAAGAGAGACGGGGTCACTATATTCCGGCTTATAGAGAGAAAGTTGTTATTGGTGAAGATTTTGGCCACCAAAACGGTCTATATTTGTGTGAAATGGTTTCATATGATGAATGAAGTTAATATTAGATGTTTTTTTACTTTGAAAACACATAAAAAACATATTTGAGTTCTGGAAGAATTTTGGTTTTGGGTTGGTTTTTTGTGTTTTTGGATGCCATAGATTGGTTTAACAAGGTTCCTAGGGTGTTTCTTAGGTGTTTTTGGTTAAAATGAGTTTTTGGATAAAAAAACTAACCCCGTTTTTTCTAGCCACACTAGTAGCTGAAATCTGGAGACTTGTATACAATTCTGACATGTTGTCCGGCCCATGCATTTTAAAAAATTTAAAGGTTGAGTGTTGGGGCCTGGACTTGTAGACCCGCATGCAAGCCCTTTCTCTATAGATTAGGCTTATGACCTAGCCTCATTCTTCTTCTTCTTCTTCTTCTTCTTCTTAATATTTTTTTTCTTTTTTTCTTTCTTTCCTCCTAGAAATCTGTTCTTGGCCCTCCATATTTTCATATTAGCCCTTCAAGTTCGTTTTCTTTTGATTTTGTCTCTGATTTCATGATACCTATTTGTTTTGTTTTAATTCATTTCTCAATTTTTTTTTTGTTTTCAATTGCATACTCCTTCAATTTTTTTTATCTATTAGATCTGATTCTCATTCTTTTGATTTTGCTTTTTATTCAATATAATTTTAGATTTTTTTTTTCCTTTTCAATTTCACCCCTTCATTTTTCCTTTCATATTTGATGCTCATTCTTTTTTTTTTGTTGGTTTTTCTTTTGTTTTGGTTAGTTTTTTAATTCAAGATTGTTTTTTAATTTTATCATTTAGCATTGAACTAGTTGACAAATGAAATTTTTAATTGAACCCAGGTTTTTTAATTTCATGGGTTATGAATTTAGAATATTAACCTAGGTTTAAAAGATTTGCTCGGATCAATTATTATGAGTTTAAACATTAAATTTACCATTTGTTTTTCCCACAATGATTTTCATACTCGCTCTCTTTCAATTATTATGGATTAACCATTTTTTAATTGATCAAAGTTATTCCTTTCTTTTTTGTTCTTTTTTTTTAGAGTTAAGTTGCTATAATGCTTATAAATGCAAGACAACACTTAGCTTGGGTTTAAGGGTTTTTTTTTTTTTAAAATCACTTTTAAAGCTTGACTTCAGGGGGGGCGTAATCGTCATCTCAGGGGTGATTTGGTCTTTTACTTAATGTCAATAATAATAATTTAAAAAACTATTTTATTTTTTTCTCTCAATTTCATCTATCGATGTTTAATTGGTTAGGGAATAGACTTTGCGACTTGTTTTTTCCATGTTTTTCTTAGGGTTATCACGGTCTCAAACAAACATCTATTTTATTATTGATGCTCGATTTTGCGAGAATCTAATTTCTATCATGTAATTAAAAAATTTGTTTTCAAAACAATTTATTAAACCTAATTAAATTCATAAACCGAGTCGTGTGTGACTGAGCTTATCCAATATGTCATCACCTTAATATGTTTTTAAAAAATCTTCTTGGTTTTTTTATAAGTTGATCTATGCTTTTCTAGTCATTCATATATCATTTAAACCTATTAAATCAACCAATTCACATCGAGTTAGCTCTTATATGATTTGGTTGAAAACTCATGCCATATAGGTTGAAAACTCATGCCATATAAGAAGCCAAGTCAAGGAATTTTAAGATTTACCTGTTTACCCGGGATTAATAGCATTGCCAAAAAATCCCCACGCTTTTAGTGTTCTTGTTTACTTTTAAAAAAAAATTGGTCCAACCCGCGATAAAATGCAGGCCAATGGCCGAGCTATAAACTAAAACCGGTGCTGATTTTACTATATATCACCTCACAAAATACTATTCATGTAACATCCCCCATTCCGGGATAAAAACAACACTCTCATGTTAACCGAAAAATAGAGTAATTAATTTTTTTTTCCTTATATATATATATATATTCATGGTTTTCGTATTAAAATCTACCGAAATTTCGACGGAGTCCCCCTATACCGGAAGGTCCCAAGTTATCGATATGTAACCTGTTTACACTTCTAATAACTCGCATCTCATAACTTAATTCCGACCCAATCATCTTGGGTTTCAATTTCCACAAATATTCTCACACCTATTAACCACAATATTCATGATATACATTATATAACAAAGTATCATTATGGATGGATAATAAAATAAAATAAATACATAGACATGAAATATGGTTATATGAACTACAGAGTTAAGTTCATTCAATCAAGTTTAAACATTAATTATACAAATTAAGTTATACAAACATTTTCATGTTTACAAAATACAAGGGTATACCCCCTAGAACCTAAATTAAAAGAAGAGAACATAAGCTAGGATCTACTTCTGTCGTGCATGTGATGATCCTGAAACAAAATACATATTATTGAAAGGTGAATATCATATAAATATAACAACACGAATATCTAACAATTTCAACAGGGTAACATGCATTCATATTTTGTTCACTTCTCCCTTCTAGTTTTCATTAGAATCTCTTCCTTATTCAACTATTAATAATCGTTCCCTCTTTCACTATTAACCTCAATTCCAGACTTTACAAGATCAAATATGATTATTTTTGTTTAACACATTACCGATACCACTTCCACTGGTATCATCATCATCATCCCGTAGGAGTCGATGCAAGGTGATCCCCTTACTCGGGATCCTAACATACACTAAATGTATGCTAGCCAAAACATGGTGATCCCTTTACCCGGCCAAAACATGGTGATCCCCTTACCCGGGATCCTAACATACACTAAATGTAAGTCTAAATGTGACGATCCTCTTACATGGGGTCCTAACATACACTGCCTGTATGCTAGTTTACGCCTCAAATCACACTTCTCATATTTTTTTTGTCAGCGATAATTTCATCACTTAGCAATTCACACAACAACCTTTCCCCTTGAGTACACATACATTCAGTAATTCACATTTCACATCGGTAATATATATTAAATTATGGAATTTAACTAGAAGGTAAAGGTGTGATTCACCTACCTGCAATAGAAGCTATACTCGTGCTCATCAACAAACATTTGGACTGTTGTTGTCCAATTGTTACTGTCTCGTTTTTGAACTGTTACTATCTGACCTCTCCTTAGATTTTTAACTATATCTGGAGTTATAGAACTCCGATTCAAGCGAGATTTATCTCGTTGGAAAGCTAAGACATGAGGCTACAAGTTCTCTGAAGAAAGGAGAACCTAGTTCTGCCTCTAAGATAGTCAAAATTACTCATCAACAAACATTTGAACTATTACTATCCAACTGTTACCGTCTCGTTTTTGAACTGTTACTGTCTGACCTCTCCTCAGATTTTTAACTATATCTGGAGTTATAGAACTCCAATTTAAGCGTGATTTATCTCGTTGGAAAGCTAAGACATGAGGCTACAAGTTCTCTAAAGAAAGGAGAACCTATTTCTGCCTCTAAAATAGTCAAAATTGCGCATCAACAAACATTTGGATTGTTACTATCTCGTTTTTGAACTGTTACTGTCTGACCTCTCCTAAGACTTTTTACTATATTTGGAGTTATAGAACTTCGATTCAAGCAAGATTTATCTCATTTGAAAGCTAAGACATGAGGCTACAAGTTCTCTGAATAAAGGAGAACCCAGTTCTGTCTCTAAGACAATCAAAATTGCTCATCAACAAACATTTGGACTGTTACTGTCCAACTGTTACTGTCTCGTTTTTGAACTGTTACTGTTTGACCTCTCCTCAGATTTTTAACTATATCTGGAGTTATAGAACTCCGATTCAAGCGAGATTAGTCTCGTTGGAAAGCTAAGACATGAGGCTACAAGTTTTCTGAAGAAAGGAGAACCCAGTTCTACCTCTAAGATAGTCAAAATTGCTCATCAACAAACATTTGGACTCGGATTTGTTTTTGGTAAGAAGAGGAGTATTTATGCTCTATAATTATTCTTATTTGCATTTAGGCCCCATTTTCTTTAAGTGTATTTGTTTTGCCCCCACTTCTTTTTAGTTTAGTTTATTTTCTTTAATTTAATCCAGCCTTGATTTTCTCAGGATTTACAATTCATTTCAATAGTGTTTTGTTTTTCTTTGTGTTTTTCCTTTGCTTTTTATATCTATATTTATTTCTCTAATTTTATACTTCAACATTTAATTTATTGGGGGATTAAGCTTCATAATTTATTATGGTTTGCTTTATATGTGGTTAGCTCGGTCTCAAAACTCATGTCACATATTTGGCGAGTTAACTCTGTTGACTGGAGGTTTTTTTTAATCTTTTTCTAATTGATTTTGTTTTTCAATTTCATCATTCGACATTGGGTTGATTGAGAATTAGACTTCATTTCAGTCTCATGATCTTGATCGCGGGTTTGACAGGTTAACCCGGGTTGACTCAAGTCATTTTTTCTTTACTTTTTATGAGGTTATCCCGATCTTATGACCCGGGTCACAAGTCTAATAGGTTAACTCAGGTCACATACTTTTGTTATTTTTTAATTTTTTCCTTCAACATTTAGTTGTTTTGAAATTAGGCTTCATAATTTTGTTTTGTTTTCCTTTCTATCGTGTCATTTTTTTATTTCATCATTCAATGTTGGGTTTGCTTATCTCGCGTCACAGGTTAACTCGAGTTTTTTTTTTGTCATATTTTTAGTTGAAGTTCTTTTTTTCTCAATTTTACCATTCAACATTTGGTTGATTTGAAATTAGGCTCCATGTTTTTTTGTTTTTTTTTTTCTATGAGGCTATCTTGGTCTCATTACAGGGGTCACGAATTTGGTAGGTTAATCTACCCCGACTTGGTTTTGTTTATCTTTTTTTAATTGATATTTTTTTTCAATTCATGAACCGCATAGTATAAGAAGTTAGGGTGCCAACCAAAGAAAGAATAAATAAATAAATAATTGATGCAAATGTGATAATGTTTATGTGATATAATGCATATATAAACATGATTATATGAAGAGAAACAATAGATGTTAATGAAATTGATACTGAGTTTTGTTGGAACTTTTTGTATGTGCAAGGAGAATTGTAGTGAACCATAATGACATATGACAGATGTGTTGTGGCTGAGTTGTGATGTAATAAGTCCAAGGTGTTTGCATAATGAATGAGATATGGATTGGTTGAATATTGAAGTTTAATATCCTAATTTTTCATGGCCAAAATTGATGGTAAGAATTTTTTTTGTAAGCCATTATCTTCTCGATGTTTTTCACAATAACATTCCGGGAATTGATAGATAGATTCCATTCATTAGTATGGCACAATACACATATGATAGTGTAAATAAACATCTTCATAAAAAGTGTTCATTACACATACTCACAACATCATATTTACATGTTCATAAGTCTACATTACATCCCATTTACATATTTATAACTTTGCCTTCCTATTCTAGTATTACTGTCATTACGAGCTTTTACAAAAGTGTCGGACCATAGTTACACATTTAATACATTTGTTCATACAAAATACATAATGACATAAACATGCGAATACATAGTTTTTTGCAAAAGATGTGGACCCGTGGAATGGGTTCTCTACGCACCTCGTTGGTGTGACGTCCCTATTACAGTATAAAATAATTACAAGAATTATAAGCAACTAAAAACAAGAAAATAAATAACTAAAAGAACATTATCGATACTTTCCGTTTATAGTTCTTTCATAATTCCCTACATGCATAACTCAATCCATATGGTTACACTAATTACCAAAACTAATTATAACTATCAAATCCGGTCATCCACCTTGGATGCTATTAGCCGAAGCTAATCATCGAATTCCACCCGACCATCACTCTAAGATGCCCTTAACCAAAACTAATCATAATACTCATCTCGATCATCTTACTAGGATGCCATTAGCTGAAGGTAATCAGTAAACACAACCCGACCATCCTTTTAGGATGCTATTAGCTGAAACTAATCATCAATTCAACTCGACCATCCATTTCGGATGCCATTAGCTAGAGCTAATCATTAATTCAATCAAACATTTCATAAACGGTTCAATATTCATCACAACACAATAATATATCTTCCATAATGAAATCATTTTAGAAAATTGACATTATGCAAGAAGAAGGTGGAAACCACCTACCTGTTCCTCGCGAGGGGTGCCCTTGTCTGGTTGAAGGTCCGATCCCGATCGTATCACTTGACACATCAAATAATCATAATCAGCATATTCGCATCAAGCAACCACATGACCATCATCATACATATTCCAATAATACACATGTTCACATTCAAATGTTCCACACATTATACAATCATACAAT
>Ga0307513_10012098_pt1 | contig 10674 bp, 10 predicted proteins | sample 15_EM_MG_FD_202174 | JGI IMG/M metagenome (GOLD analysis project Ga0307513, IMG submission 202174) | Populus trichocarpa ectomycorrhiza microbial communities from riparian zone in the Pacific Northwest, United States - 15_EM | ecosystem: Host-associated > Plants > Roots > Unclassified | place...
TCGACCTCCCTGTGTGCACACAGTTTACATACAACGACGACCACTTGATTGAGCAATTGTCAGAGTTCCGTCTCCCGAAGCTCGACAAGCTGGTCGTGCGGAATGAGGCATGGAATAAACCCGGGGGTAGCACGCAGCTCGCTTCTGTTTGGGGTGATTCGGCGAACCCGAAGTCGCTGAGACCACGAGTGTTGCATTTGGACACACAGTGCCATGACCAGCATTTGATCAACGCGCTTCACCTGCACCCTGACCTGGAGGAGTTGGTTTTGGGGCTCGTTCGTCCGGACGGACTGGGCAAGAAGTTTTTCAACAGCATGGTTGCGAGAAGGTTGAAAGGTGTGCCAGCGTCCTCCAGTGCTGGCTCCGGAACAGCACAGCCGAATGGACACTTGGTTGCCCCTCTGGTACCGAAGCTGAAAGTCTTCGGTGTGCGCTATCATAGATGGATTAGAAAGGATGATAAGGATGAGATCACGCCATTGCTGGAGAAAATCATTGAATCACGCGTGAAAACCGAGGTTCCACTGCAGAGTGTTAAGTTCTGGCCAAGCAAGGACATATCTGAAGAAGATGCAAAGGAACTAGTACAGCCTCGTATATTAAAAGGCGCCCAAGTCGTCACGACTAGCGCCACGTCCTGTGTTTAGACCGGCTTATTTCCACCGAAGCTGAACGGAGGATATCATGCAACAACCACGGCACCGTGTATGTAATCCCAGCTATCGTACACATGTCTTTACTAACGCGTAGTGACACAAGAAGGCGGATCAGTAGCACTAACAAGTATCCATAGAACGGAGAAGACCGAAGAGGTGAAGAAAACCCACTATGGGACGTTAGAGAACAGAAGACGCTGCTTTGGACGAGCCAATAATTTAGTAGTACACCGAGATCCGGAGGTTCCAAGACACAGTTAAGAAAAACGACGCAGATCGCGAAACTATTGAAGATCGAAGGCATAGGGGAAGGATCGTTGAGAACGACGAGGCACAGGAACGAAAAGGGTTGGGAATAGTACACGGTGACGGGAATGGGTGGGATAACATAGCGAAATCCGAGTGATGGAAGGTGTTCAGGGTCAAAAGGGTGGGGACGGGCCCCACTTCGCTAGAAACAGACTGGCACTGGGGACCATGTATTTCCCACATTCATAAGACCATCATTAATGCACCATGCTTAGGAGCTTTGTGCTATTTCCCGGGGCACCACAGCTTCAGTCGCTGGAGCATTGGTGGCTGCGGAGATCCGAACCTGATGGTACGAATAGTATTCTACCAGTTGAATGGCAAATAGGAACGAGGGGTGGTTATGTGGGTCGGAAGTGAGAGACGGACGGATTGGAAATGCCTTGACAGGAATTTGAGGCATTGGCAAAGCAGGCTGTGCATGGTCATTGGCTAATGTATGAGCTGCTGAGGTAGTACATATATATAAGCACTTGGGAGAATGGTAACAAACGCCTGCGACTCACCTTCCCCATTTCTCGCGGGACCGCCCTGGGCCGTCACCCTCTCCATATATGCTACTCCGCCCTCCCCTTTGATGGCAATTGTCGTAGACCCAACACTATGACTTGCTACGAGCGAGGGGCTCTCTTCCTCATTCCCATCCTTGAAACCGGTGACGCTCGGGGGAGCGGAAGGAGCTTTCGTGGTTTGAGACATAAAACCAAAGTGAGTATAGCTGGATTCGATGGGTGGCACAGGAACAGGATCAGCGACCAGGCACGACACAGGGTGGTCTGTGGCACGAATTGGGAAATGGGGGGACTGAAAGGATAGAAACGGTTCTTCAAGCGTTGAAACTCAGCGGGACTGGTGGAGATGAGCCGAAATCAACCTCCCACGGTCCAGAGAGCTGAACGCGTGGCGGGTAGTTCGGTTGGAGAGAGCCCCTCAGAGCCGTATGAGTGGATGAGGGATCTATAGCGAATAATAGTCAATATTTTCGACCCTCTAGCAAACCAAGGGGGTTGCTCGCCACTTCAGACCGAGTAGAGGCAAAGATGGGTGAGCAAAAATGACTTGCCTGCGCTACCTGACGGAGACGAAGAGCCTGAAGGTGGTGAGATATCTGAATGGTGCGTTGGGCTGTGTGTCGAGGTTGAAGAAAAATATCTTTGCTCAAAGGCCGCAGTTATCAACAAGTAACTGAAATCGGCACTCACGAGAAGGAGAGCCGTAGGTTTGGATCAACGGCAGAAAGAATGGCCTGGTGCGCGCGACCCGTCTCGCCGGAGGTGGTGGTGGCTGGAACCAGGTGACGGAAAAAGTGGCAGGAAAAAGGCCGGAAAACTCGAGGAGACCAAGAGCAGGTAAATTTCAGATAGCTGTAGCAGGGGAGCCATCTCCTGACCGATTCCGAGAGTTCTCTTCTCTCGCGATTGCTCCGGCAACTCCACATTCGGGGAGGACGTCGCAGCTGGGCACTTGTATACCCTCATTACATTCATTCGGCATGTGAATCAATTGTATCGATTCCTATTCGATGTGCTAATTCTGCGCCAGGCTTGAGTGCCACCTACAGGAGCACAAAATGCCTAAGTCTTGCTAAAGGCGGTGCATAAGATGATACCTGTCACTACGGAGGTCGCATAGGCGGTTTTTGGACTTACTGTCTCCCTCTTTGTGTTTCAAGTCCACCGAAATGTCCCCACCAAGCGAGTTCTTCCTTCCACGAGGATGAGGTCACGATGACAACAGGGGAAGTCCTGTGTCAAGTAGGAGGAAGCATGACTGTTGGTTACATATTCAGTGCCCCTCCAAAATTTATACCAACGACGCACCAAGGACATTAGGCAGTTCAGCAACACGTCCAGGACAACGTAGCCATATCACAAATATCATAGTCGTTCAATTACGCTGTAGGCGCCACGACTGGGTTAGGAAGGGGTGACTCGGTTTCTCCCGCCCAGCCGCGAAACCACAAACTTCGTTCTCTCCTCTGTCATGTCGCAGGGCTCAACGAATAAGCAGTCGAGGCTCAGGGGCGCCATTCCGTTGTCGGTTCCTCTTGTCCACAAAGCCCGCAAATCAGAGCGGAACAGGCGCCGTTGACGGTGCACACAGATGTAGTTGGGGCAGCCCAGGGGATGCTTGTGAGGAACCTATGGCCTTTCTCATCGTCTTCTGCAAGTCGTTCTGAGTGAAGCAACGATATCTGGAAGGGCGAAGGCGGCACTCTTGTTGAATAATAGGAGAAGGCGCGCTCAAGAAGGGATGGTGCGTACCCACATTATGTATATATCGAAGGAAACGCGTTCTGGGAAATTCTTTTGGAAGGCAACTAGGGTTCAAGGTCAGTCAACCACCGCTCGCTTAATGCTTGCTCGGTTGCTTGGCGGATCATTTCTGCGGTGCAGAAGTACGGTGGATGAGAGCAGCGACGCCTCAATGCCGATCCCGACGCCAACGGTGGTTGGAGTTCAAGCAATCAAGGAACACGCACAGGTTTCCTACCACCTGCTTGCTCTTCAATTCGCAATTGATAGGGCCTAAACACAGAGAACGAATGGCAAGTGTGTAAGAGGTAGTTTGAATCGCGCACGAGAAGTTTGCGAAATTTCCAGAACGCCTCGAACCATAACCAGCTTTTGCATCCCAGCTCGATTTTCAACAGCATACGCACTGCTGGCAGATTGACGTCACCGCATCTTCTGGGCTACATCCGGGTGATAGGGTGTTAAGAATCGAGGCGTTGCTGGAGAGGGTCAAGCATGGTTTCGCCCAAAAGGATGATTTTACTTCTTTTGCTCTTCTAGCCTACAAAATACGCGTTCAATATGTTGTCACATTTGTCCAGCCCCCTTTGCCCTACCCTTAAGGTCGGTGGTCCCGTGATTTACTCATCTCAACAGTCTCACGGCGCCCCATCTAGTATGTAAGCATCTTCTTAGAATGCGTAGTGCAATCTTATTCTCTATGGGACCATGGAAGACATAACCACTTTCGGATTCGGCGGCTGTAAAGGTAAACCAGGGACTCTTATAATCAAATGTTCATCCAGACATAGCCCAGATCTCAAACTGTATCAGATCTGGAGCGCCTTACACGGCGTCATGTACTGTCCGGGTTTCGGTGGGATGTACCATTTCTTTCCCACGGCGTTCGGCCACATTCGGCTGTCGGAGGTGGAGGCTGGGTGGCTGAACCGTCGGCAGAATTTTTGACATACCGTTGACAGGTTGGGTTTTAACTAAGTCCTTTCTTTCAGTTCATAGTCCATTATTCATGTATGTAAACCATTACTCTTGCCACGAATACAACAAGTGGAACCGGGGCCAACTAGCTACCTTGAATTTTTATACTGGCCCCCCAGGTTGTTCCACGACAGTCGAACCGCTCCAATTTGCAAATTACGACGAGTCTAAATTCTCAAATGTGTTTTCGAATTGATCTGACACGAATTGATTCATGAACAGCGTTTCCCAGATGCCCTGGTAATGATACTCGACGGGTTTCCTGTCATGCAAATCTATCACCCGTCCACCACGCAACTATTAAACACTCCACCTGCTCCCTGGGCAAAGTTCTCGGATGTGCTGAAATCTGATATTGGAACATGAGCCACTAGCGCTATATATAGTGGAGGGTGTACGGCCGGTTTTACCACCAAAATGCAGAACTATAGGCCCAACCAGACCACCCCAGCCCCTGGTATCGTGTAACTCGGTAGCTTCCTCCAGAGTATGAGCAATGTTGCTCTTGCCCAGCATGCGCAGGCAGATGGGAGCAAAAAGGTCGGGTGCTTGCAACTCTCAAGCAATCTGAGGATCCACCCTTTGCAAGTTATTGCGCGTCCGGCCCTTGTTTCTACTGTCACTGCCCTATTACCTCTAGGCCGACAAGAACGCACCCTATCTCCACTCCACGGGTGTTTAAGCTATGACAGGTGCTCTAAGGCCTATGCCATCCAACTCCCAACGCCAATCACCATTCTCTCGGCCACCACCCTCATAATGACCGCCTCGTGTTTCAGTTCCCGTTTCCGCACCCACCCAGATCCCCCCAATAGTTATCCAGACACATAGAAAGTAGGTTGAGTGGCCTCTACCTAGTTCCCCAATGTGCCATCTGCCTTCCATGAATCGACCTCATCCCCCTTTCACGGTTAGAGGCTGGTACATATAATTTGCCTGCTCAATAACCGGTAAGTCAAAGATATAGAATACCGCTATTTCATCTATAACGAGTTTCGGAACGGGGTGCTAGGGTTGAGCGACATTCGCTCAAATTAGGGGCATTGGCCGTGAGAGAGAGCTTTGGAGGCGAAGTCACGCCGGGTCCTGAATTTGCAAGCTAGAAAGAGGTCCGGTGATCTAGTTTCGGGATATGAGCCGCTACTTTCAGTTGGAAACGTAACAAATTGGTTGTAGTATCAAGGACGATTGATTTTATGAGTAAAGAGCGGTTTGTCGTACGAGTCTCTCAGATAGCTTATCTACTCCTAGTTTCGCTTGAAACATTGTGCGATTGCGAATATCACGACATTGTCAAGGAACAGGAGAAGAGTAAATACATGCAGGCGTATGGGCTAACAATCTACACAGTCGTCACCCCCACGTAGGTGGTAGACCAGCTTCACGTTGTCACAAACCAAGCACACGAAGGGTCCTGTTGAATATCTTCTCCTCTTGGATGAAGCCGTCCGGGGGAAATACGGGGTTAGTTGCTCCTCTCAACCACAATGGGGTCCTAATGATCCCTCTATAGGATGGAAGCTTCTTCATTACCCCCCCAGAGCGAATCCACTGCGAGACCTATGGCACACTCCAACCCGCTTTGCACACACACCCGCCTACATCTGCACGTATGACTACCAGGATCAATACATATACGACGTACCAGATCGCTAACGAATGCTTTGCGAAGCAGCTGCCCGATAGCTTGAGGATATGAGCAGGGGGTGGTTGATAGTGTGGTTGAACGGTATGGTGCGCTTCGTGGTCTGTGAAAAGCATTCAAAGACGCTTAAAGAACGGAAGGATTAATGGAAGAAGGGCCTGAGTTGAACGCCGCCAACAAGAAAGGCCAAGTTGGATCAGAGAGGGGCCCACAGTATATTAGAAGGGTTTGAACAGGGTCATAGGAGGATTGGGAATGAGTTATCCGCGAGTACTAATATGTTTAACATGAACGATCTTTGAGCGTAACAGGTCAAATACCCTCGTGTTATATCACCATCTATGATAAACTACAATCGGTGATAAGAGTATCCACGACCATTTTCGCAGTCCCACAATAGGGTGGAAAGTCAAGTTTCTGTACTGATCTTTCGATGATGCCCGTTCAGGGAGAGTGGGCCATGAAGATGCATTGCAGCTTCCTACCGAGAAAATGTGCCGGTGGACCCGAAGAGATATCAGCTCCCCGCAATATTGCATTTGTCACGGACACGAGGGTCCTTGCAAGAGCGGCGACAATGGCGGCTGTAATCCCTAATACCAATATGATAGACTCTTGCAAGACAGAGATTGCCTATATGAGTGTGCACAAGTGCCCTCAATCCTTGCTCTCGCCTTTGGGTGAGCACACGTCGGAATAGGGCTCTCGCCACATAACGCTACGGATTTCAATGACCTTCTTGCCATTCCTTTTGATTATGAAGCTTCCGCCATGTTGACGTCGCGTGTTCGGCCAAAGGATATCCCGGAGGTAGGACCCCAGCCCATCGAGTGGGTATGGCCCGTGGGCTAAAACAGGACCTTGCATCGTTTTCCCTTGAGCACCCCGTCTGGCCTCCACAGACTCCAGTGCACAGTCGAAATGAAGAGGAAAGAAGCAACCCTTCGCTGAATTTCGATCGAGATTACGTAGAAATCAGTTTTGATCCTAGGTCGTCCGGTTTGCAGGAGAGTTACTCGAGAACCCCATCTGTACCCATCTGCTGGTAAGACTGTCGGAGAGTGAAGAGAGGCCTCGAGGGAGACGCGTAGAATGGAAAGGACAAGCCTGGACAGCGTCAGTGGAAGGTTTGGGTCAGAGTAGATATGAAAGAACAATGTCAGGTGCCCTTGCTATAGTTCCGGAGAGATAGCCAAATTATTTCCATCATATACGATCTTGCGATTGGAAAAGATGGTCGGTCGTGCTTATAGGCGTCCTTGAAGTGAAGGGGTCATCACGGAGAGGTGGAAGAGGGACGATAGTGATCAGGATGCCAACCAGCGGTGAGGACGGTGCAGGCTTTGAGGCTCCCACAACCAGACTCTTGATGGGGGTGGTGTGGAGTAAAGGACCTTAGCCCTTAGGTATGGCCGAGGGTCGGTGACGACACTCCGGTGCTTCCAGCGCCGAAAGTCGTCGATTTTCAATGCTTCCTTCCTATCGTAATTTGTGCAGTTTGACCACGCCCCCGTGTCACCTAACCAATACTTGTGAGGAAGGAAAGGGCGCAATTGTTATCGAGAACTCCTTCCGGTGCTGGTGACGAATTGGTCTTCTCAACCAACCCCCATCTATGCGATTCGAACTCTGATTAACGGTACGGCCCGTTTGTGTTCCAGCCAGGCTCAATTGCGCAACACCCCGAAAGGTGAAGTGTTTAAGGAACTGATTCGTGGTGTGACACAGCTATAGTAAGGGGAAATCAGTGATGCCAAGGTGTCAGAAATGAGCAACCTGTGAGAGGCCTTGAGGGAAACACGCAAAACCTTACGTACCGGTTCATTATCAGGGCTTTGGCCAACCCTTCAGCGGACACACTTTTGCGCCGCGGTCAGTCTCAAGATCGATAGCTACATGTAAGCGAACGAGGAAGCGGAGAGCACTGTAACGCTATATTGAGGCGGTATTGTTCCTATAGCGGGTGTGGACGACTGGTCCACCAGAGAGTCAGAGCTTGGGCGAGTGGACTGGCCTGTATTCGGCAAGTGTGATCACAAAGTGGAGAGTAAGATGGGGAACGGCGCTCTCTCCTTGCCGACCGTATACTTACAAACGCAGAGACTAGTAAACTCCTGGCTGCCCAAGAGCACTCCGAGTTTGGGACAACAATTGGAACCAGTCACGAGGGACCATATGGTCAGCGTTTCATCGGATCAACGGCGGCCGTCATGCGATGGTTCGCAAGCCACAAGGCTATCAGTCGCCCCGCTTCGGTGACGGGCATATACTTTGCGGTGCCCAATATTACGGCACAATTTTTCCTTCGAAGCTGTTTCATCGGTGGTAAACTTGATGGTAGCCGGTCTAGAGGCTTCGGAGAGCATGGGTCGAAGGCACTATTTCAGGGAACGAATCTTGAGTTCTCTGGTCTAGCAAAATCACCTTCCCGTGTAACAGATGCTCCTCCAGCCTAAAGTTAACAGTGAGATGGTCAGATGCACCGGAAGCTGCAGGATTTAATCCGCCTCCTGTTTAGGAAGTGGTACGTATCTTTGGTGCTCCGCTCTCGATCAGGGTGACCGCATGGATGCCTGATTGGGCTGTGACGGGAGACGCTCAGGTTGCCCGAAGAGGAACGGAACTGATGAATTACAGGAGGTAGCATGCCTAGATGCACGCGAGTGAGATAATCCTTGTTGCATATTGTAATACTACATACTGCCTCCTAAGCTGCCGGTGGAGTTCCAATCGTCATTGCGACTGTTGATCCGTGGACTGGATATTGACACCTCTTGGATTTTGGCATCCTATGCGAACCACCTGGTCGCATGCCAATTGGAATTAGAACCATTTTCGGTCGTAATTTGTGGCATGCTGCATGCGCCATGAAGAGGACACAAAAAAAATTCCCGATGTCCAAATCCATCTATAATGAGCGATTCTTTCCTGCCAGGAGAGTTGCTTGTTGAAGGCGGTGGAAGTCCAGCCGCCACTGGACGAGGTTCTAAGGTTCCAGTGGACATGGAGAAGTGAAATGAGGAGGGTCGAGGCGGGTAGCTCACATATTAGGAGGCTGGCAATAGCAGGCGAAAAGAGAGTTGGCAGAAGAAAGGAGTTGGCTGAGGTTCCGGTGCCTTACGGGGCGGGGTCGACGACGTGGTTACCCCAAATCAAGGGACACCGATTTCTCTTGAGCAGAGGAGAGACAGTACATTCAGGATAGATCGAAGTGGTCACTACATTGTGTGAAGTGTATCGGATCCCGGGGACAGGTCCAAACAACGAGGCTGGCTACCGCCCGACTCCAAATACGAACCTTCAAAAGGGTTACGGCGGTCCTTGAGTCGCTCAGTACGAGTTGTCCGTCTCAATGCATGGATATCTCCCCCAAATGCTCTACCCAAGCCCAGCGGCGGGTGCGCCAGAGATTCGACGGGTTTCATCGCGCCAAGTCGTCGCAGTAACGCCACCGTCCATCCCGTCGATACTACTCTCGGAAGCTTCCGGAAACGGCTCCCCGGCCTATGTATGTCTTGTCCCGACTCCGATCCGGACATCGCTGACTGCTGGCTGGTATTCCCAATTTTACAGGATGTGCCAGCGGAGCAAATAACCCATGAAAATGCAAAATATCAGGTATGCCCCGGTTGTCTGTCTGAATCCACCCGTATGGACACTGCTCTCCCATCAATGTGAGGGATTTAGGACTGCTGTATTTTTACACGGTCCGAGGTGCAGTCCGAAACCCCTACAACAGCAATTCTCGTCCCCTGAATGCTGATTGCTGCCTTCAGATTCAAGACGTAAACGATGTACTAATGACGCCTGGTTCTCCTACTCAAATTACCACCTTTCTACCCATGGAGATTTCGCAAACGGTGCGTTGAATTTTCTTCACTCCTTCAACCCAAGTCTTCTGCGCGTCAACACACTCCCTTCCACAACCGATCTCAGACTCAATCCTTTCTGACAGGCGGTTTCCCCATCCCGATATTTACCGCCACATGACCCTCATCTCCCCGACGACACAGAAGCCCGTCGAACCAAAGAAACAATGAAAACCCGTGAAGCACAGATCGCGTCCCTCAATAAACAGGTAGCGGAGCGCCAGGAGCATCTGCGTAAATTACAAGAAAAAGAACTAGAGGTCCTTCGCCCTTTGCTAGATCACCTCCACGCCAATATATGTGAAATACAACGCGAAATGGCTCGCCTATGGACAGAATATACCGCTCGCATGTCAGCCGCCCAGGAGGTTGTACAGGCGGATGTCACGGATTTCCAGAAGCGCATCTCGTTTCTAGAGAAAGAGAATAGCAAATGCCAATCCTTTCTTGCTCCGATACGTCGTCTCCCCACCGAATTGTTGGCGGAAATATTCGTCATCGCTAGCACATGCACCGGGCAGAACCGCTTTAATATGATACGCGTATGTCGGTCTTGGCGTGTCACAATCCTTGGAATGGCCCGTATGTGGTCTCATTTGACACTCCGGCCGTCAACGGCCCCAGAATACGTGGAATTTGTGATGGAGAGGACGAAGCAGGTTCCTTTGGAGGTGGAGATCAGCTCCAACAGGATTAGTCACTCATCCCACGGCTTTATGGGAGAAGTGAAGCCGTACAGAGGGATGGCTTTGGCTTCGAAGACGATGTCGAGGTGGAGAGCCCTGACTCTGGCTGTCTTTCCTGGCGAAGAAGATGTTATTGGGATAACAGATGAAGGGGAATCCGCGGTGACGTTTGACCGACCGCTGGAGAAACTTGAAGTCCTCAAAATTACTGGCTCTTGCGAGATGAATAAACCATTCCACCGATTCCTGGACATTGTCACAAAAACATCCACC
>Ga0307513_10012099_pt1 | contig 10673 bp, 4 predicted proteins | sample 15_EM_MG_FD_202174 | JGI IMG/M metagenome (GOLD analysis project Ga0307513, IMG submission 202174) | Populus trichocarpa ectomycorrhiza microbial communities from riparian zone in the Pacific Northwest, United States - 15_EM | ecosystem: Host-associated > Plants > Roots > Unclassified | place...
CTGTGTCATGAAAGTTTTATAACTGAATAGAAAAAAATTTAACATTAACAAAAAAAATTAAACAAAAAAATATTCATTAAAAAAAAACAGCTTAAAAAAAAGCAAAAAAAAAAATGCTCAGTATTTTATTGTTGACTGTACTGTGCAGTCTACCATAAAACAATGAGCAGTTTTAGCTATTGTTATAATATAATTATAATAATAATTATTATAATGTTCTCTATGCATTTTTACCCTCTTCTCTTATCAACTGCGCGACAAAAACCAACAGTTATTTTCTTCTTTAAAAGAGTGAAATTGTTTATCAAGTTCCGAAAAGCCAATCAATATCTTATCAAATCTATTTTACGTAATATTTTATATTTGTGCCAGAAAAAAGAATGAGATGGAAAGCTATAACCTGTTAAAAAAAACATAAAAATATATGGCAGGGTTGCTGCCACGTACCCAACAAATGAAAGAAAATTGGCCAAAATTGTAAGAACGAATTTTAAACGTAAACAGTGCAATCCACAGTGATTCTAGAGACAATCTACAGTGATTCACTGATCTCTTTTAGTTTTTTCTTAATATATATATATATATATATATATATATATAATTTATGGGGTAAAATGTTTCCTCATCCTCACAATAAATGCTTTCAAAGAAATATCAAAAGGGATGGGCTTCTGGCTCACAAGTAGTTGAAAGTTGGCTCTGACTTTTCCAGCGAGATGAGTGGTATCTGTGAGAGTGCTGTTGATAAATCTGTTTCAAGTATTTAATTTTTTTTATTATTGTTAAATGCTACCTTGCCATCAAATAAATTCTGGTGTAATTTCATTTTCTCCTTGAATTTATTTTATATAGGATCTATCAATTTCCTTTTGATATGATATTTTGTTCAAGGTTTAGAAAATTGAACTGTTTTTTCTTCTTAAAATAAACTATAAATCTCTATAAATTGGCATTGTATTTTTCTGCATTTGATGCTTTTATTGATTGAGATTTTTAATATTTAAAAATTTAGTGAGTTTTGTCTTTGAATTTTTCTTTTATTGATTGGGTTTTGTTTTGATCATATTTTCATCCCTTTTTTTTCTTTTCAAGTGAATTTTCTTTCAAAACAAAATTAAATATATTCAAAATGAATCACGTTAAGAATTTATTTATGAAACTATTGGTAAACTATCTGTATTTTTTAGAGGAAATAAATTGAGGTTTACGCAATAAATTAAAACGATATTTTTTTGTTAGTTTTACTATTAGATATAAATAGAAGGACTTGATTAATAAATGGATGAAATAACAGGATCAATTCATAAGAAAAAAAGAAGAAGAATTTGATTTGAGATTAAGGGTGTGTTTGTGTTTGCGGTGCAAAAAACACAACAAGGTGTTTGGTAACTGTAAAAACTGTGTTTTATACTATGGGGCTCACAAAAAAATTGAGTTTGAAACGCAATTTTTGTGAAGCAGTTTTTACATGCTTTTTTAACTGAGTTTCATAAAACACTGTTTGTTTTTGCGTTTCAAAAACGCTTTTGAAAAAATTTAATAATTTTTAATTTTTTCTTTGCTTCAAATTAATATTTTTTTAGAGTTTTAGATCATTTTGATGCGCTGATATCAAAAATAATTTTTAAAAATAAAAAATACATTATTTTAATGCATTTTCAAATAAAAAATCACTTTGAAAAGCAACAACAATCACACAACTACCAAACATTTTATACATGTTTTTTGCTGCACATAAATCTCAACCACAATTTTTACCAAACACACTAAATTCAACTAACCATATTTTTTAAAATTTATTTTTTTAAAATTAAAATTATAAAAACTATCTCAAAAACAAATACAATCTAAATTGATATAGCGTACTATGGAAGAAATGAAATCACGTTTGACAAGCTGAAATGAAAGTGATAGATTTATTGGTTTTAATAAGTGAACCGATGCAATTTCTAATTGATAGAAAAAGTGGAAGCTAGCTGGCTTTTCCTAGCTTTAACGGGCTCTTTGAGGTAAATTATGACGTCTCAAGATTAGAGATTAGATGTGTTTTTAGTCGATAAAGCTACCCAATTATAGTTTTTAGTGAGAAGTGGACAAGTTCATAACCAGATATTCTCTCATTTTCAATTATTAAAGTATTGACAACACTACTTAGTGCAAAAAGAATCCATTCTTATTTCCAACCATAATGACACGAAGGAGATCAATATATAGACATTAAAAGTTGAATTGTCGACATGTCAAGTCGATATCTTATCTCTTGAAATTCCCTTTTATTTGGCGCATCAGTCTAAAAATCTCAAGCATTTCTTAGTATCTTCCCTCAAATTGACGATGCAGCAACTACAAGCATCAATAGTTTGTCAACTAGAAAATAAAAGCGGGAAATAGAATATGACTTGGTAAAGAAATCTGCAATCTGCAAAGAAGAAGGAACAAAGGGCAAATTAATTGTGTCATGCTTGAGATGATGAAGAGTAAGATGACAATCGATCTCAATGTGCTTAGTTCGTTCATGAAAAACCGAGAAGTGAGCAATTTGAATAAAACTCTGGTTGTCATAATAAATAGGAGTGAGATGAGAAATAAAAACTCTCATATCTGCAAGTAACCAATATAACCAAACAATCTCTTTGATAGTATATGCCATAGCACGATATTTTGTTTTGGTTGAAGATTGAAAAACAATAGATTGTTTTTTTGCTCTTTCAAGAAATAAAAGAATCACCCAAAAAGATATAAAAACTAGTAATGAACTTGTGATCTATGGGATCATTGCTGTCACGAGGCGACGTCGAAATAACACACTTTAATGTGCCTCTTGAGAGGTGGTGTTGAGAAGGAAAAGGTTTTGAGTTTAATCATATGATTAAGGTTCAGGAGTCACCACCTAGTATTATGGTTACTAGAAAACATATGGCATGCGAGAGTCTGAGCAAGGAACTGGTTGTGCAAAGAGAAGACGCTTCACCCCCGGTGCACCCTACTTGAGGTATGCTACATTGTTGTTTGATTGTTTTTCTAAGTCAAGTTTATACCTGTTGGTCTTCTTCTAAGGTCTAAGGTAGATCTCCTTTCGTGAGGAAGTCTCTACCTTATTGGGTGAAGTCCTAATTGTTCTAAAGTTTAAATTTTAGCATCGCATTTATTTTGCACTTTGTATCTTTCATACCTGAGGGTGTACTTTATTGTGTAGTTTTACACCCCAAATAATAAATGTCTACATCTAAACCTTAACATAACATAAACAAAATGATTGATGAAGGGTTTTTGATATTTTGGTAAAATCCTAACGGATAATCATAAACTAGTTATGATATACATTTTTTATATTTTTAAAATATGAGAAAGATGCAATTTTTTTTTTATATGAAAACATGCTTGACAAACTTTTAGGATTTGACTATATGTATTAAAACAAAACATTTTTTTTTGTTTTTGAAAGAGGAAATTCATTAACACTTTTTAAGATTTTTTTGAATTTTAAAATTTTTTAAAAAACATTTCGGAGAAACTGAGTATTTTAATACTAGATCTGCATCTTACAGTGTAAATATACAATCCAATATTATGCAAAATTGATAGAAAAACATGCGAGAAAATCATAAATGTTTTTGAAAGGACTTTTAATTTTTTTTTGAATTTTTCATTTTTTTATATAATATATAATATTATTATTATGATATATTATTATTAAATACATGGGTTGGGCTCGGCCAAGACAACTAGGCCAACCCAGCTAGGTTTGGTTGAGTCGATTAGTGGCCCAAAAAGGGTTGGGCCAACATCGGCCCAACTGATTCAATCTTTTTTGTTTTTTTTTTTTTGGTTTGGGCCGGACCCAGCCCAGAGATTTAGGCTAGGATGACACGAGTCTAGTCCAAACTTGAGGGGTTAATTATTCCCCCCTTGCATGTAGAACGAATTATTGTTTTGCATGCATGATGACAATGGCGGAGAAGGATGAAGAAGAAGGAGGAGAAGAGAAGAGGGGACTACCTGGCATGGAAGGAGAGGCCGACTGGTTTGGCCGTCGACCGGTGGTGGAGTTGTGGGTGAAGACACTAGTGTTAGTTGCTGGAGGGAGAAAAAGAAGAAAGAGAAGGGGAAAATCGTGTGGAGGAGCTGCTGTTGTTGTTGCCGCTATGAAGGAAAAAGGAGAAACAATCAGTGGAGAGAGAGAAATGTGGTGGCACTGATGGAGGAATTGGTGGCTGGCATTGGTTGTGGGAGGAAGAAGGAGAAGCTTGCGGTGACTCCTCCTAACGTGAGGTGGTCGAGTAGTGGTTATGCTGGTGAATTGTGGTGGAGATGGTGGTCATCAAGCTAATAGTGAGAGTGGTGGTGGCTGAAATCCATGATGAAGAGAGAAAGAAAAGAGAAACAATGGTAGAAAAAAAAACTAGGTGGGAAAACTGATTTTTGTCGACTTTGGCCTTTGATTTCTCCTTCCTCAAACCAAGAAATCCACCTCTATTTATAGGTGGTGAAAGAGGGACGTTTGTCTTTACTAATGCCAAATCTTGACATTTGATGTAACATTCCCTATTCCAGGATAAAAACAATAATCTCATGTCAACCAAAAAATAGAGTAATTAATTTTTTTTTCTATATATATATTCATGGTATTTGTATTAAAATCTACCAAAATTTTGACGGAGTCTCCCCTATATCGGAAGGTCCCAAGTTATCGACATGTAACCTGTTTACACTTCTAATAACTCGCGTCTCATAACTTAATCTCGACCCAATCATCCTGGGTTTCAATTCCACAAATATTCTCACACTTATCAACCATAATATTTATTATATACATTATATAACAAAATATCATTATGGATGGATTAAAAAAAATATAAATATAAATACATAAACATGAAATATGGTTATATGGACTATAGAGTTAAGTTCATTCAATCAAGTTTAAACATTTATTATACAAACATTTTCATATTTACAAAATACAAGGGTATACTCCCTAGAACCTAGATTACAAGAAGGGAACATAAGCTAGGATCTACTCCTGTCGTGCATGCGATGATCCTGAAACAAAATACATATTATTGAAAGGTGAATATCACAATAAATATAACAACATGAATATCTAACAATTTCAGCAGGGTAATATGCATTCATATTTTGTTCACTTCTCCTTTCTGGTTTTCATTAGAATCTCTTCCTTATACAACTATTAATGACCATTCTCTCTTCCACTATCAACCTCCATTCCAGACTTTATAAGATCAAACATGATTATTTTTACTTAACACATTACCGATATCAATTTCACTAGTATCATCATCATCACCCCGTAGGAGTCGATGCAAGGTGATCCCCTTACCCGGGATCCTAACATACACTAAATATATGCTGGCCAATACATGGTAATCCCCTTATCCAGGACCCTAACATACACTAAATGTATGCTAGCCAACACATGGTGATCCCCTTACCTGGGATCTTAACATACACGAAATGTATGCTAGTTAATACATGCTTGATCCCCTTATTCGGAATCCTAACATACACTAATGTATGTTAGTCCAAACGTGGCGATCCCCTTACCCGGGATCCTAACATACACTAAATGTATGCTAGTTTACGCCTCAAATCACACCTCTCATATTTCATTTGTCAGTGATAATTTCATCACTTAGCAATTCACACAACAACCTTTCGCCTTGAATATACATACATTCAGTAATTCACATTTCAGATCGGTAATATATTAAATCATGGAATTTAACTAGAAAGTATAGGTGCGATTTACCTACTTGTAATAGAAGCTCTACTCGTGCTCCCCTGCTGATGTTGCACCACGCCCGTGGTCCCTCCTGTAAATCACAGGTTTATCTCATAAATTTTCCTCACTCAAGGATATGTTTTATAATAACTATATCAACAACCAATAAGTCTTTTTTTCAGTCATTTCTTAATATTTTACATTTTTCTCATTTCACCCATTAATATTGTCGTTCTTTGTCCAACCACAGTTATCATTTCTTTCTTTATATTTGAACTGTTTCTGTTTATATCCCGAACTGTTACTGTCTGACCTCTCCTCACATTTTTAACTATATCTAGAGTTATAGAACTCCGATTCAAGCGAGATTAGTCTCGTTTGAAAGCTAAGACATGAGGCTACAAGTTCTCTGAAGAAAGGAGAACCCAGTTCTGCCTTTAAGATAGTCAAAATTACTCATCAACAAACATTTGGACTGTTACTGTCCAACTGTTACTGTCTCGTTTTTAAACTGTTACTGTCTGACCTCTCCTCAAATTTTTAACTATATATGGAGTTATAGAACTCCGATTCAAGCGAGATTAGTCTCGCTGGAAAGCTAAGACATGAGGCTACAAGTTCTATGAGATAGGAGAACCCAGTTTTGCCTCTAAGACAGTCAAAATTGCTCATCAACAAACATTTGGAATGTTACTATCTAACTGTTACTGTTTCATTTTTGAACTGTTACTGTCTGACCTCTCCTCAGATTTTTAACTATAACTGGAGTTATAGAACTCCAATTCAAGCGAGATTAGTCTTATTGGAAAGCTAAGACATGAGGCCACAAGTTCTCTGAGAAAGGAGAATCCATTTCTGCCTCTAAGACAGTCAAAATTGCTCATCAACAAACATTTGGACTGTTACTGTCCAACTGTTACTATCTCGTTTTTTAACTGTTACTATCTGACCTCTTCTCAGATTTTTAAATATATCTAGAGTTATAGAACTTCGATTCAAGTGATATTAATCTCGTTGGAAAGCTAAGACATGAGGCTACAAGTTCTCTGAAGAAAGGAGAACCCAGTTCTGCCTCTAAGACAATCAAAATTTCTCATCAACAAACCAGACCTACTACCCTATAGGGTCTGTCATGACCCAGTCTCAGTTGGTGACCCATAGCTGGAGTTCTATAACTTCAAATTGAGCAAGACCAATTTCATTAGTTAGTCAACATCCAAAACTATAATTTCTATGAAGGAACCCGATCCTAATTACTTCATCCTCCTACCCGAAATCCCCATGAAAGTCAAGAGATGAAACTGTCCAAATTCGTCAACCTTTCCATTTACACATAACACATGAAGTCCTTTAATTTAGCAACTCATACTTTTTCCTCAATTCAAGTCTAAGAACTCAAATCTATAATTTAACATCCAGGCATCAATTCATAATCGACTTTGAAACAACTCATAAGACCATGTTTAGAATACCTTACCCAGTACGAATCAAGGTTTTGATCCATTCTTTTCTTTCTAATGACAGTCGGCCCTCCCCTTTTCTCTTCTTGTTCAATTTTTCTTGTTAATCCCTTGCCAATCAATGTTTATTCTCCCTCTAACCCTTAATCTTGGATGAGTTCTTGAAATTTTGGTGTTTCTCTCTTGATTTGTAAAAATGGATACAAAAACTCCATCTTTTCTTTGTTTTTGGTGAGAAGATGAGTATTTATGCTCTATAATTATTCTTATTTGTATTTAGGCCCCATTTTCTTTAAGTGTATTCGTTTTGCTCCTACTTCTTTTTAGTTTAGTTTATCTTCTTTAATTTAATCCAGCCCTGATTTTCTCGGGATTTACATTTAATTCGACCTGGAAGGATTTCAATCATTGGTTCAAAGTGGCTATCATTGGCTGATCAGATAAGGGGCTGGTCGGGTTGGTCATTTTGGGGCGATGCCATATCCGTTGTGGCAATAATCAGCCAGAACAGATCACACTAGAGTGTCGTCAGATGTAAGGTGATCATTTTCGTATAAGTTTTGTCCAATTTGGTGGAGAGAAGAAGCATAAAACACCTTAAGAAGGAGGTTACTCAAACAACTTCTCTAGAGAAGAAGATGAATATTCAACACTAAAACGGCGTCGTTTTAGCAAAGTGCATTTTAGTCATTTGATTTCTACTTTTTCTTAATTACACCTTTGATTGGCTTCAAACTTTCAATTTTGTTTAATTTTGCCCCTGGCAAACTTCAATTTCAGCGCCTTTTTATTTTGGTCTTTGGTTTTGGATTTTTTCAATTTAACACCCTAACTGGCCATTAATCTTTCAAATCTTTCAATTTCACCCATGATCTCAATCAATTGAGTCCGTAGAGTTTAGCGCCTTTTATAAATTGGTCGTTGACTGTGAATTTCTTCAATTTAGCATTTAATTGACCCTAAAACTTTGATTTTCTTGCAATTTTACCCCTGATTTCAATCAATTGGCTTTGTAAAAATTAAATTTGGTCTTCTAAAATTCAAATCTTCTCAATTAAGCCCAAATAGGGCTCCCAAACTTAATTTTTCAGCAATTAAGCCCCTAATAAAATTAATTTGACCCATTTAAAGTATAATTAAGTTCTCACGCCTAATTAAATCTTTCAATTGAACCTAAATTAATTCAAAAAACATAATTAGACTTTAATTTGTCCCATGATTAAATCAAATTGATCTATTAAAAATCTTATTATATCCCTAGGCTTAATTTTGATACAGATTCATCCAATAATGATTTTAATTTGACCTTGAATTTGCATTATCTCTTTAGTTTTTGGTAAAATAAGGTACAATTAGGCTATCGATTCCATCCAAAATTGCAGCTTGATTTTTTTTTACATGTGAAATCCTCTCAACTTGCTTTTGCCAAAATACTAGTCTGTATTTTATTTTTTTATTTTAGAAAGAAAAGGATGAATTTGGAGAATAACCCAAAAATAGATTATGATAATTGCCCTCTCTTTACAATGCTTACGATAGAAAGTCGTGTAAGAGATTTTAGATAGTAAGCTTTATCAAAAAGAAAAATGAATGAGAGATAACAGACTCACCAAATCAAAAAATGGTCAATCCTTCTAAAAGTGTTTGAAGTAAGGGCTCAAAAGCGCACTCAAAGAAAAAAATAAGACTAGAAAGCACATTATCTAAAGGACGAGGGCTAGAAAGCACACTCGAAAGAAAAGAAGATATGATTTGCATAGAAAAAGATGATCTTTGAAAAAAAAACCTTTTGAATTGGTATGGTTGCACCAAGTAACCTACCTCTTGGTAAAATTCAAAATTTTTGAAATGGTCAAATTATCGTTGGTGACCTGTCCAGGTGAAAAATGTGAAGATTTTTTAAAGTGGTGAAAAATACGAATAATTTTTCAAAGTAGTGAAAAATGCGAAGATTTTTCAAAGTGGTGAAAAATTCGAATCATTTTTCAAAGTGGTGAAAAATACAAATGATTTTTCAAAGTGGTTTTATTGTAATGGGCGACCTGCTCAGGTGGAAAATGCAAAGGTTTTTGCAAAGTGGTGAAAAATGCAAAGATTTTTCAAAGTGGTGAAAAATGTGAATGATTTTTCAAAGTAGTGAAAAATACAAATATTTTTCAAAGTGGTCTTATTGTAATGGATGACCTGCTCAGGTGAAAAATGTGAAGATTTTTCCAAAGTGGTGAAAAATATAAAGATTTTTCAAAGTGATGAAAAATATAAATAATTTTTCAAAGTGGTCTTATTGTAAAGAGCGACCATTCAGGTGCAATGCTAATATTTGTTTTTAGAAAGAAACATTTTACAAGAGTGGTTTCGATACTTCTATAGTTGAGTACAAAATCAATGTGCTTTGTTAGCTTTGTTGCAATCATACCTTCAGAAAATTGAAACAATTATCACCATGCTTAAACATGAATCTATAAGGTCCAAAGGGGTCATTTAAAACAAAAATGAAAGTAAAAGATTAAAAAAAAAATACAATTGGAATTCATGTTCTAGATGAGATCTAAACCCACAACTAACTTTCAGTTTCACAAAACCAGGCATTATTTGGGTTTGATCTCAAAACAATTTTATTAGATTGACTGTTTAATAGCTCGGTGCATTACAGGATTTTATTGGATTAACTGCTTAATAGCACGGTGCATTATAGTTTGCATCATAATAAAAAGCTTTTTTATGTTTTTTATTGATGAATATAGGTTCAATTATAGTGCATTGCGTTGCCAAACAAATACTTAGTTTGAGATATTGTTAATGTGCAGGAGTGGTGTATTTTAGACTTTTTTTAAAAAAATTTAATTGTGTTACGTGAAAAAGTGTTTGGTTAACTAATATGACATAACTTAATTAGGTGTTCTTAATTAAAATGATAATTAAGAAGATATTTATTTATATAATATCCCTAAGGTTAAGTTTTGGAATTTTAATTAGAAAATTTCATATTAAAACAACTTTTTTTAAAATCAATTGTTAAAATATAAGAGGTATTAGATTTAGTATTTGAAAATGAATATAGAGTAAGAATTTAAAATCAGAAAATAGAAGACCTACACAAAAAAAAAATTATTTTACATACTATTTATTTTTTAATAAATATAATATCTTCTCTTGTATTTTGAAAAATATAGTACAATGCTTTTGACTTTTGAATAAACATTTCTTATTCCTTGAAAAAGAAATTCTTGAAAACCGGCTAGAAGAAATCGAAACAGGACCGATCTTAGGCCTAAGCCATAGTTGGGCCCGGCTCATGAATAAGTCGATTCCGACTCCACTTTTGCCAAGAAACAAACACGCAATTCTCCCTCTTTTCCTCTCTCTTCCTTAATCCACCAGCTGGAAAAAAATCTAAGCACCTCGCATTTGAAAATCAGGCAAGCGAGAGAAGAAAATGACTTTGAGCTTTGAAGAAATGAATTTGTTAT
>Ga0307513_10012100_pt1 | contig 10671 bp, 10 predicted proteins | sample 15_EM_MG_FD_202174 | JGI IMG/M metagenome (GOLD analysis project Ga0307513, IMG submission 202174) | Populus trichocarpa ectomycorrhiza microbial communities from riparian zone in the Pacific Northwest, United States - 15_EM | ecosystem: Host-associated > Plants > Roots > Unclassified | place...
TGGTCCGAAGACAGCTGGTACGCCCTCACCCACAGCGAAGAGATGGCCCTCATACCACCAGTCCACGCCACGTTCTTGGCAGGACTAGACGCCGATACAACCACCCACGTCCCGCACGACGTCGAAGAGCGCATTGTGGGTGTATGCGAGTCTCGTTGAGTACCAGTTGTGCATCACCTCCGCGAGTCTGGATGCGATCCTGCTGGAGTAGTTCGTTCTTTGCAGAGTCATTGGGCAATTTTTTTATCGATCCGCCAGTTATTGCGAGGCATGTTAAGTTATGGGGGTTGGACCGTTGATGCTGTATGAACGGCGGGAGGGACTTAGGAGGTTGTAGCCGACACTTACCACGACGGAGCACCATTTGCTGGCGATTGGTACTTGATCCCATTGTGAAGTATCAAGGATTGCGCCATTTTCATTCTTTTATGGCAACTGTTTCTTAGCTTGGTTGACACGATAAAAGTCGAGGAGGACGAGGTCCACTATACCAAGACCGCTCTATCTCTTGGACAAAGTCAGTTTTTACGATTTCTAGACTCTTATTTTTTACTAAAAGTAATATCTATGTAGGCACCCCGCCCAAGTTCGGAACCGAAATCTCAATTCAAGATCCTCATCCCACCTGTAAGCTTCGTCGCCAGTTCGTTAGATGACATCTCATTTTTCTTCCCAGTGTTCTTCATTGACCTTTTCAAACACTACGATGCCTTGACGGTCGCTTGCAAGAAACGTGAATCCTCCTATCTGCAAACGTACCGCGCCTATCGATATTCGCGTATTGGGACAGCTTTGACTGCGAAATCAATTAAGATCTCCTTGATCCTTCTTCCACCCGCACCGACATACACTTTCGCGATGTGGCTTTTGCGTTTTCCGAAAATCCTGAATTTCTCCAACCATGAATTGATACCCTGCCTTATCCACGGAGCATGGGCGAGGTACAGGGAGAGATAATAATGGCCATTATTAGAGCTGACTATCTTCCTGAACAACATGCCCAATATTCTTCTACTCGACTTCTACCCAATCCATTGTACATTGAAGTGCGTCCGTTTTGGCTAGGACCCTCTTCCGCCACCAACTTGTCTACCCTCTTACTATCTTCCACGTTTGACCAACCAAACAATGATCGATGGTCCCTCCGATCTCGAGGCATCACGCGTACTAAATCTCATGGACTCATCCTGTCCGTGTCCAGCGCGAGCGGGTCTTCCGATCCCGAGACCTCCAAAACAGTGTAGTCATTACCCCCTCCCAGTGTCAGTAATCATGGTGCTGAGCACGTCAGTGAAAGGCTCCTCGCCGGCCATTGAAATAATGCGCATCTTGGGTGGTTCAGTGGCTTTACGCGCCTGCCACCTGCGGTTGCCTGTGAGCTGCCAGTAGTCTGTATCGTCCGAGTCCGGGGGAGAATGACGACAAGGAAAGAGGTGAGTTCGTGCAAGGAGGCCGTCTGCGAGACTGGAGGGATACATATGTTGGAACCACCTGCGTCTTGGATATTGCTGAAGCGAGCAGATTACGAGTGCGAGTGCGATGTTGATTGAATAGGCCCTCATCGTCTATGATAGTGATCTCGGTCATTTGAGTCGGCCTTGCAATATCTTGGGTGGGGCGATGTCGTCCGAGTCGTCATCTTTCTCAAGAGCTGTAATTATGTTTCCCGTTGGCTCCAACGGCAAGTGTGCCGGATGAGGGTATATCAGGAGACGTCATGTTGGTGGAATATTGTATGCCACGTGCAGAAATTGACCACTGAGAATCGAGAGCTGGGGATAGTACGCTTGGTCGAGAGGGCTGTCTGTAGATCGAGAGGGGATCATATGGTGGTGGTCATACTCAATAATATTGAAAAGCATCTTCATAAGAGGGAATTGATTGTATATCAAATCTCTGTGCAGTACTCCTAAGTTCCTTGCCGACGTTGCCGTTTACATCCAAAATGTCAAAGTTAGGGCTGCGCACCGTACCCGTAAGCGACGGGTTTACGGCCGGGTATGATGGGTATTTTCCCGTCCCGTCTGAGGTTTGGATGCATACCGTTGGACCTGTCCGTCGAGACCTGTTACGGCCGTCGTATGGGTACCTTGTAGATTCATATTATTTTCCTATTATCAATGGGTAATTAACTGCTAAAAAAAATTACCTAGCCTGTGCGATACTTTGTCCATGTATAAACAACAACCCAGAGCTGAAATTGCCTCCAAGAGCATCCAATCTACCTAAAATGGCAGGGATTGATCCAAATTCAAACCATCAGCAAAAGTGGGGAAAGCAGATATACATTTATATACCCTTACCATGTCCCCAATTCATCAAAATCCAGACATACTATCGTGCAATTCCCAACCGATCAAAATGCCTTACCTGATAGCGAATATTGTACAATCTTCACCAGGTTTGTGAAACTCACCATCATTGCCATGGTTCCCAATCATCACCGGGTCATATAGACCATTATCATATTACAGACATTGGCAATCTACCTCATGATTTTCAATATATATATGAGTATCCAAGTGTAACAATGGCCTGTCAGGACATTCTCAATATATGCCATGGCTTCTCGGAATCACCAATTCACATCACCTTTATTTTTCAAGGTAAGGATAGGTCAGCCTCAGATCGCACATGGGATATCTATAATCTCACAGGGCAATGTAACAAATGGCAAGAGATGAAATAGATGATGATAGGAAATTATATAACGAATAGATTACAATGACTGGTAAGGAAATAGTACGAATCGTACGATACATTAAGAATGATGATCACAACAATAGCATTTGAGGATAAATGAACAATATACAGTGCCAAAAGTACGAAATTTACTCACCTTTAGGCAAGGGGGCTCCGGCATTGAAAAAAAAGACCCGGGGTTGATTTTTTTTGCTAAATTCTGTTGGACTAACTAACTTACCTAATCAGGCACATTTCTAAATATGGTAATATGACCTCATCAGCGTTAGTGCTTCTCCCCCCGCGTCCCCGCAGGAATGCCTCACAGGCCACGCACACCCAATTTCGTGGCTCTCGCTCAATTTCTACACATTGAAGATGATACTAGACATATAAAGTGAGTTATAAAATGAATCAGCACTCATAATATGATGTACTTACCCACTGAGTCTCGCAGCCGGCTTGTTTGCACTTCAGTACCTCCTTCATTGAACTGTTGAGGATTATCCCACATAGACACTCATTCAGTGCATCTGCGAGTTTTCATGGGACCGGTTTGTGCTTTGACTGTCCCACATTTCGATTTTAGTTACTGTTGCTGCCACTGCCTGCATGTAATTTACCTCACCCACTCCTTGACTTGCATTGCTCACACTGCCTTCATTCCCACTGCCGCTTTCAGACTCACTGCCAGTCTTTCAGTCATTTGATTATTCTATCAATTGGACATAGTAAGTAAATCTTCCCAGAGTTAATGATACGCCTTATGCTGTCACTGATTGATGGTTCTGAATCTTGCATGATTGGAACTGCTTCTACCTCACATCCAGTGGAATTTCGCACAGAAGCAAAATCAGCCCACATCTCGTGGTCTTTGCCAGCCTCATCCCTTCCCACACTTGCCACGTCGTCCAGGTCTTACCCCCTAAAAATCGCCAACGGCTGAACCTCTGGCGGCCTCTTCTTCGTCAAAATCACCCTCAAGTCTGCGTTGTGATAGGGTGGGCTGCCCTCCTAGTCACGTGACCCATCATAGGTAGATTCCCATGTACGTCGGTAGACATCACCATGACTACTACGTGCTTCCCCGAGCCAGCGACCAGCTCAGGGCACCTCGCCCCATTCCATCTTGGTGATGAGAGTGTGATTCGTACTTTAACACGCGTCTTTTATCTCACCACTGTCAGCGTTTCTCTGCCACATCATCAGCCTGTGGGGCTATTTTGGTCCTTCTCAAGTTCTCAAGCCACTTTAGGAGCCCCGTTGGCTCCTCGCGTCTATTTCTGCGTCTAGCGTCTCTGCATCTCTGCGTAAACCCCTGCGTCCGCGTTCCGCATCTTTCCAAGTCAAACCCGAGTCCCGAGCCACTGCGTATTGCGTCCCCCGCGTTTTCGGAGTCCACCATGCACCAAGTTCCGCCAACAGCTATTTTTAACTGCAATATTCCCTGCGACCATGCCGTCATCGACAAAAAAACGAACTGCAGCCAAAAAACAACAACAACAGCAACAACCACCGTTACCAAGCACGGAAACCGTACCACCACCACTAAACAATTCCATTGATTTTGAAGTGTTCATCACCCTTGCCGACATTGACAACATTATTCAATTTTGCGATGCCGCAGCGTCTACGCGAGAAGGATGAAATTTGAAGCTTTTCTGGGATCGTGCTTTCGAAGCAGGTCTTGACCAAGGACGAACTGAGTGGGGAACTAGGGATGAGGAAAGGAAGAAATACTACTTCAGAGGAAAGGCCCAGGGTATCAAGGAAGCGGAAGAAGCTGCTGAAAATGCTGAAATTGACCTTTTTCGTCTTGGGACCAAGAAAGGAAGAACCGAGGAGCGATTGGAATGGACCTCCACCAGTCATGGACCCCACTGTTTGGAGCCGATTTCCATTCTCTCCGACGCAACAATACAAACCAATTCGGAATTATCCACCCAAACCACCTGTGATGCGAGTGTTCATACCTGCCCACTAGTCGCTACCGTCTCAACCCAAACATTAACGGCCATTGATTACGACTTGCCAATGGACCCCCTTTCTGTTGACAACCTTTGTTCTCGTGCGGCCACTGCCTCGTCTGACACTGCTCTTGGAGCCATCTGGAGCTGGAGGCATGCATTCAAAGCAGGACAGGACAATGCATCGCAGATGGTCGATGGGATGCAGGTCTCCGATGTGCTGAAGATTGGATTTGAAAAAGGTCAGGTTCATGGGATCTTTCAAGAGCATGAACTATGGGAAAGGGCTGGTCATAGCCAAATTTGCCTCATCACAGCCAGCTCCTCGACGACAACTGCTGATGCTGGAACCCAAGTCGGCCTTATCGCCCCACCACCCCCACGCACTAATACCTCAGTTCAGACTGTCAGCACTGATATTCAAACCTCAAGTACCCAGACGTCCCCACCGCCTCTCGTCAATGTTGACATGCAAACATCTGTTGCCACAGACTCACTGTCTCCGGTTCTGCCGGTTTCTCATCTCGACTGGGCTGAAGATGCGACGTCACTGTCTATTTTACCACTGATTCCCATTTCCTCAGTTCCTCGTCAACGCGTACCTTGTGATTTTTCTGGCCTTCATTCATCTCATCCAAACCCGTTCGGTTCTCTCCAACATCGTTCCAAACAACCTCGTGCCCAGGTTGCCTCTCGCCTTTGCCAGAACATCTCCTTTTCGCGATCTTCACATTCCCGTTATCAACCACCACCAATGCGTCGCCCACCTTTATTTCTCAAACCTCGGATTTTCTCTCAAGCTTCGAAAAATGTGCCTCTCGTTCCCTCACCCTCAGTGCTTGATTGGAATCAAGATCCTCACTTACTGGACCTCAGCCGAGCCCTCAAGGCTTTAGGTTGGACTTCTCCATGATGACGAGAACATTGTTTTTATATGGGAAGGGGATGGATAGATTAGGTTGTATGCTCTGCTTCTAGATTTCCCTTTTTCTTTTATCTTCTCTCTTTGCTGAGCACCATACTCTACATTTTTTTTTAGTTCTTTTGCTTTTTTGCTTTTCTGTTTGTCTTTCTTTTTTCTCTCACTTTTTCGAGGCGATGAGGACACCGCCAAATGGAGGGGGGTACATGTGATAGGGTGGGCTGCCCTCCTAGTCACATGACCCATCGTAGGTAGATTCCCATGTACGTTGGTAGACATCACCACGACTACTACATGCTTCCCCGAGCCAGCGACCAGCTCAGGGCACCTCGCCCCATTCCAACGTCGTCAACAATGCTCAACATCAATCCCCTCGCTTTCAAGTTTCTGGTGCCAGGGGCCTTCCTGGACTTGTACCACTCTCCATATCATCTGTGGATACTAATTATATGTTCTAATGTACTTCACTTTGTGTTCTGAGGGCCTGTTCCAGAGGCGTCCTTTTTTTTTTTTTCGCAGCCTGTGGCTGGACTAACTAACCAGGTACTAGTATGGGATTCCCAGGCTGGCACCCCCTTGCCTTTAGGGCTATGCTTTCTAACCGTGCATATTGTGTTGCTGCACCCTCATATTCTCGTGAAATTTGACTTGGTTCAGGTGATTCGAAAGGATCCTCAAGGTTGTTTGCGGCATGGTATTCTTGGAGCCATGCCTTTGAAGCCTTTCTCTCTGCCTCATATTCTTGTTGCTGACTTGCAGTATGGTCCAGGGATGGGATGGGAATGGGAATCTGTACCCGCTTCCAGGGAGTCACAATACGATCCGGAGGATGGGATGTGATTGGGAATCTGTGCCTGCTTCTAGGTCGGTCGTGATAATGGTGAGCTGATGGAGAACCATCAGATGTGGGGTGGACTGGCATCTGTGAGTGTTAATTGCACCTGCGCAGGAGGAGGGATGTGTCTAGTAAGCGACATTGGTGATCTGGAACTCAGAGTAAGACTCAGAGCACTGTTGGCTTCCATGGCCTGAGGAAGAACGAGCTAGTGAAATCAGGACGAATGGTTAATCTCAATCAAATAGAAGGAAGATAGTGGGAGTACCTCGTACTCTGAGGTGACTGATGTTTCCACATCTGAACCATGATCATTGTCCTCAATGCCCCCCATAGCTGGTGTAGTTTGTGGTGGATTTGCCAGTGATAGATTAAGCTGTAAGAATCAGATGAGAGAAAACCGGTTTGTGCAGACTCGGATCATCATTTGATTGTCTGAATTAAAAGGCAATTGTGGGTGAACAGTAATCCACCTGGCAAGAAAATGGCAATTACCTGGCCACTGTGGAGACATGTTTGTTGAGATGTTCAACCTCGTATATATCTGGTCACATGTACTTACAAATACGTTCCTTTGTCACGTAGTCACATATGAACTATCCTTCCTTATTACCATCATCTATTCATCCTCGCGTCCACCTCAACAGGTTATGGGCCCCAAATTCTACCACTAAACCCCGAATTTAACCTGACCTGACCCCAACTCGACATGACCTGACCCCAACCCAACTCGACCTGACTCCAATGAGTCTACCTGACCCCAACTCAACTTCACCTGACCCCAAACCCGACCTGACCCCGACTTGATGACCCCGACCTGACTTGACCTGACCCGACTTCAACTTGACCTGACCCGATCCCGACCCGACTTGACCTGACCCGACCCTGACCCGACCTGACTCGACCTGACCTGACCCCGACTTGACCTAACCTGATCCCGACTCGACCCGACCTGACCCTGATTCAATTCGACCTGACCTTAACCGACATTAACTTCAATTCGACATTGATCCTTGACTTTTTACCTAAATGGAGTTCTGAACCCACATCCCCGCAAAATCGAAGGGCCTGTTGGAGGATATTGGGAGTTGATGATGAACTGGTGACTGGGGATAGTACCAAAGGATGGAGAGCTTGGAGAGCAATGTGATTGACAGGAGGTTTAGAGGCTGGAACCTCAGAAAATCTGTGGGAGTTTATTCTATTTCGTTTTATTATTTCATTTCTATTCCACATTCGTTCTCCGTACAGTACCACTCGGTTGTGTGGGAGTGTTGAGATGTTCAACCTCGTATATATCTGGTCACATGTACTTACAAATACGTTCCTTTGTCACGTAGTCACATATGAACTATCCTTCCTTATTACCGTCATCTATTCGTCCTCGCGTCCACCTCAACAATGTTGGCCATGGATGGTGTCAAAAATGACAAAGGTTCAACCAGCCTAGTTATATAATGCCAATGTATGACATGGCAGGTAAGTGGGCAGTAATGCTATCCCATGCTACATACAAGGCTGGTAGATATTCAAATACATAGTTATTACTTGGCAATTTGCTCACAATCCTGGCTCAGCAGTTGACAATGTCAACAATTATTTTTATGAATTGGCAAGCCTCCGTCACGGTGGTGAACGATCTGGCAAGGCAATATATGGCCAGGTTTCGCCTTGTGTAACTTGCCATTCACAACATTTCAGGCAGAGTTTCACCCAGGCCCACCCGCTTTTCCCTCTTTTGCTGATGACTCCATGCTATGTTGGTATCTTCGTAAAGTTGGTTGTTGATGCTCAGAACTCAACTTTTTCTCCATCTACAAGTTTAGAGCACCCCATAAATTTAATGCAAGTTCTCACAGGCAGTAAAAATTGAAAATATAATGAATTTTGTTGGATAGTAAGGGATAGTAAGGGAAACGGCCATCACAACTATTTATGACCCAACCTGTCCCGTTTTGCATTTCAGACGACCCATTTGAACCGTAATTCAATGGCTGTACCCATAATATGGATGGTGCAAAGCCCTAGTCAAAGTCACCAGGTAGCTTCTTTCACTGTTGGAAAGTTAGTAGTCCTGTTTTTACCACACCCCCAAAACTGCGCTAGAAAATCATTATGTAATCTTCGGACTTTGAAACCATGTCGCGTCGATTTCACGTGACAGCAACAGTTTTTGACCTTTTTTTAAAAGGAACCACTTAGCCACTTAGGTATAGCTGATTAAATATAGAAACCAAATTTTGAGGGGAGATGGGTGCTCCTTGTGTGAGCATTTTTGTCGATGGAAATGAGGCCAAAGCCCATGCACGTGATCTGAAGGCACTTGCTGTTATCGACACTGATTTTCCTACTGCTTCCACATCCACCTAGAAGGTCCCAAATATTCAGTATAATACAAATTTGGGCTCATTAAGAAACTTTCTCTCTTAATAAATCTGAAAGGACCCTTTTATCTGTCTGTTCAATGGGGGGAAAGGCAATTTCAAAGTCTGAAAATTACATAAACATTTTCTAGCACGGTTTTGGGGGTGTGGTAATTCACAGACTTCATATATCGTGATCCGTAGGGCACATCACATATATCACAGTCTGTCTAGGAGAGACTAGAAAGTTAGGTATGTTTGCTTTATCTGATCTTTCTGGGTTTGTGGTGACGGGACTTTACCAGACACAGGAATGGCTCAGGTATGTGTCTCCACAGATGGAGACAATAACAAAGGACTAATTTCTCTCTTTTTGCACTAGATTCTCTTTGCAGAGAGAGCCCACCTGATAAAGCTCCCTTCTATCTTACTTCTGCCAGGTGTGACAACAGGGTCAATGATAAGTATTGTGGTGCACCAGAACCACACAGAGGAGCAGATGCGTGAATCCGAGTTTTGGTTGCTTCAAGAGGACATTCTCCAGGAATATCGTCAAAGCTCACCTGAACCACCAAAACTTTCAGATGTGTAACTATGGCACTGCAAAAATTTGATGGTTCCCTAATTTGATATGCTCCAGGTGCGCAATATCACACAAATCTCCATCACCATCAAATGGCCTCCCATCAAGCTCACCATGGCAAAGCTGCGCTCTCTCGACATCTACAGAAATGGCAAGCATCTCTCCGCCGTCCCCTCACCAATGACCAACACATCGACAAAACACTCTGGCATAGAAATCAACACCGAATACTCCTTCCACCTTGTCCTCTGTACAACAGTAGGCACTTTCCCCTCGAACCTCCTTTGTGTGTGCACACACATTATATCAGATACTTCTGGCATATCTGGCCACTGTGCTTCAGCAATGTCCAGGACCTGGTATTATTGGAGAACGCGAAACTTGCCTTGCAAGAAATGGGTGCTAAATGGAGTGACAATATCCAAATTGATACCTCACATTTCATATGCACTACCCCCATGGTGACCCCCACTGGTGCGAACATGGCTGGAAATGCCAGTGGGGCACCCAGTGTCACCTATCAATGAGGCCTGCAATTAAGCATCCCCATTATCCAACCCCACTGGATCCTCACATGCCATTCAGAAAGACAGTAAATAACATTTCCCAATCGTGCCTACTCAATCCTAACAACCAATCATTTCTAGGATGATCCCTATCGCATCATTCTACCTCGGCGCGAACTCCACCACCCCCGCGACATCAGGATTCAACTGCCCCCAATCCATGTCCCAAGCTTCCTTACTGCACTCACCCACCAGCCCACCTCCCAACTCCGGAACTCATGCAAACCCCACTTCCTACCACTCTTCAATGCCACCACCCTCTCACACATCCGCACCAGGCACCCCACCTGCCTCGAGCTTCGTCAACCAGCCCTCCACTGCCAACGAATTCAGACCGCGCCAGTTCGAGCCAACCCCAGAAAAAGCCGATGAAGATCCTACTACAGAAACTATGCACCTCGAGTGGGCATCGACAAGTCCGACTAGCATAACTGCCTCCGTCCCGACACCGCAAAGTGTGCAGAACATGAAGGTGGAAAATAGGAAGAGCAGAAACGGGTCAATGAACAAGGAGTTCAAGTTCCTGCCTGCCTCGCCTGTATCCCTGAATGCACCGGTGAAGCATACGCTTCCCGCAGCTGCTCCTTCCACGGTGTTGGATGATGCTGAACCATTGAAGAAATCTCCTCCGGTTTCTGCAAACAATGAGGCTTCGAGTCGACGCGCCTCCATGATCAACCCATCAAATATTGAGGTTCTGGCACCTCCACCTGTGGAAAAAGAAAAGTCCACAAGTACGGTATCATTGGAAGA
>Ga0307513_10012103_pt1 | contig 10669 bp, 14 predicted proteins | sample 15_EM_MG_FD_202174 | JGI IMG/M metagenome (GOLD analysis project Ga0307513, IMG submission 202174) | Populus trichocarpa ectomycorrhiza microbial communities from riparian zone in the Pacific Northwest, United States - 15_EM | ecosystem: Host-associated > Plants > Roots > Unclassified | place...
CAGGGTGCAACTACGCCTGGTGTAAATCATGTCAAGCGGAGATCGAAATCGGCGGTCCACAGCATTCTTGCGATGGTTCATCAGAATTCCGCCACTTGATGAAAGAGAAAGGCTGGAAGCACTGTCCGGGTGAACTGCTTCTATCTGCCACTCATTCATTGACTAACCGTGTCCGTAGGTTGTGATACACCAATCCAAAAAGAATCGGTTTGTCACCATATGGCGGTAAGGGAGTAAACATCACTTTCCCCCCAGTGTTTACTGACGTTTGACCTCTTAGTGTATGGTCCCTGCATGTAACACGTAAGTGACACTATCCAACCCAGATGTAGCATTTCTCACCCGCCATCCGCAGCCACTTTCGTTATGTTTGCGGTCAACTCATCGTCAAATCCGCTCTCCGAGGGGAGATTCAAAAAGCAGTATCCGACCATTACCATCGCTGTCAACTATTCGATGATGTAATAGGGCGGCGAAGATGACCCGTCCGTTTTTAGATCCTCTTTTGTATTCATCCTACCCCTCGACCACAGAATCTACGTAATCCAGGAAACACAGCCAGAGCCACAGTTTTTATCGGCGTGGAGACGTAAAAGATCAAGCATCCAACCTCCCTCTCTTGTTTATTGAGCCTGCTTCGGCATTATCCAGACTTTGTTCAACTTCGTAGTGTTCTTCGAGAGGTTCATCCTCTTGAGACAAAATGAGGTTTAGCACTATTGCAACCAAACCTGCGAGTAAGACTATCACGCCAGTCAACCACTTGTTTGCGCGAGAGGGCTGGGCGAACGGGGGATCTGCACTCACATGGAGTCGTCAATACAATTTCGACGGCACCCAAAAGGCCCCTCAATGCAGATGAGAGATTGTGGACGCCATCAAACAAGTGGGGAAAGATATCGGGCACGAGTAGGTGCCCAAATCCAAAACATAAAGCAGCGGCGATGATGAACCGATCCCGGCGAGTATATTTGGCATAACCCAATACCCTGACGCCAGAGGTTGCCACACTCGCGAAAAGGAATGTCGTAACCCCGCCGAGGACTGAGTTGGGGACTTTACGGCCTCAATGAGCCTGAGCATAGATGAGAGAGGAAAGCGAACGAACTTGCGAGGAAGGCACCAGAAAGCTTCCCTAGAACCCCGCAGAGGATGAGGAAGAAGTAACATCATCGTCCAGCAGCGCGGTTAGCGCATCTGGCAATGGCGATAACACCGTTATTCTACCCTCTCTGTCAGGTGGTCCTCAGAAAAAAAACGTCATGCAGCGGCGCACCTGAGCGAACACGGACAATGGGGTAACTGTGAAGAGCGCCGAGAAGAAACCTCCCAAACCGTCGGCCTAAATCCCAACGTCGGCGGACCGGTGAATCAGATCAAGGTTACTCACGAGAATACCGCTTTGTATTCTGGTATCGAATTCTTCACCATGGACAGGAAGCTGGGACACCTGCTGATGCAGTGATATCGTCAATGGCCTCCATGGCCAACGATACTGTTATTCAGCATTCAGGACAGATCCAGGCACGGAATCCCTACCGTAAACGGCCAACATCGGGAGAATCGCTGGTGCATATACTTAGGTCCTGAACGTATGAACCCTAGGTGCGAGCTTCGTTAACCAGAGTTCAGAACTTCCGGTTGGAAACCTTACCAGAGGAAAAGCAATTGCCGGGGCGGACCTGATGCTACTATCATCGATGTAACCGGTAGCACCTGCAACGATACATCCCACGACCAATCCTACGATGATACTGATGTTCTTGAGGAATGGGGATCCAAAATTTTCTGTCAAGATGATTGACACGAAGAAGACGAATCCGAGACCGATGAACTCGGGGGATCCCCACCTCTAGGACTGTGAGCGGCAGGTTAGGTTGAGTGTAAACGCAGACATACAGTTTGGGTTTCGGCGCGGCGATATTAGGGCAAAGTTGGAAGAATCCGGTCTCTGGGCGACTGTGGCAATCGCCTGACCCTCCTCCCCAATTTGGAATGCCCGACACGCCAACGAGTGAAGCACCGATAATCAGGATGACGGTCCCAGTCACCATCGGAGGGAATATCCGTCTGAGGACCCTAGGAGACACCAAAACATGAAAATCTCGAGGAAGGCACAGATGAGGGACGTTCCTGTTATAATGTTAGAAAATATTCTACAACGAAGGCCAAAGCCATACCAAGGACGTATCCATAGGCGTCAGGACAAGGGAGTCGCGTGACCCTACCATCCTGCCCTATTGTTGAGGGGCACGTCCCGTTGGAATATAGTACGTTGAATATCTTTGGAAAAGTTAGTGTATGTGACTCAGTGGGAAATAGAATGGCGCATACCCCGCTGGCGGTACTGAGGGTCGCAGAGCTTGTGCCTACGACCGTTAACATCCCGGTCCCCAAGTAGTAGTTCCGCCATATCCTAAACTTCGACATTTGCACAAGACTGATTATTCCTGGTCATTGCACGTTAGAAAGTGAGCGTGGCGCGGAGGAATATATCCTTACCGCATCCTATCAGCGAAGCCGAGATCGTGTATGCGGAGGTCGCGGGGTCCGGGCTCGGGGAACTTGCAAAGATGATGGGCGGGGTGATCAAACCAGCGAGCATAGCCAGAGCACGCTGCAAACCACAAGTAATCGCGACCAAGAGTGGGATTTCGGATTCCAGACCATAGAACGGTGGGGAGACGTGATGCCCACGGAAAAATGGGATAGAGTGGGTAAATTGGTGCTTATTACGAACGCAAGGTCACCCATTCCGTCTAAATCCGGTACCCGCAGAACAAGTCAGATGAGAAAAAATTACTCGGCCGCGATTGTACGGGCTTCAACACGCTTGGAGGCCGACTGTCGATACCAGAAGCGCTTCGAAGCGCTTCTGCGGTACCTCCCATTATTCCCCCCTGGGAAGCCTGGAAGCGGGGGTCCATAGCTCCTTCCTTCTGGTGTACTTTAATAATACAGGCGGCGCACTTCATTGTACCATCGTGGACCGAACCCTAGCCCTCTCGATTCGCCTCTCATAAGTCGTCCACATGTTCGTGGACCCCCGAAGGCTGCAAATCACTAGTGCTTCCAAGAGGGGACGATTTAACCGTTCTCTCGCGACAGCCTGTTTCAACACTTGTATTGCACACTCCCCCACGCGGTCCGAAACATCTGCACACAACACCAACTGAAAATCTCGCAGCGTGCACATTTCCAGAAACACCTTGAATAACTCGCGGTGCCACAATTCTTCCTTGTTGCTTTCATCTAGCGTCGGGTTACTGTAAATTTTTGGTGGGTAGGGGTTGCACTCCAGGCCACAAAAGTCATTGCCCCCCATAAAAGATAATGACCTCGGAGAACACAGGGGATGTGATGGTCGGGAGGATGGTCCTGAAGAAAGTCGAGATGGCGGGGTTCGGCAGAAGATTTGATCCACATGCGTGCTCAGGAACGATGGACCGTGCCCTGACCTCGAGCGTTCGAAGCGACTTGTTCCGCGAGAGATCAAAATTCAGAGGGAAATACTTAGCTGTGGGGTCGTTGGCTGGGGATGGCGCATGTTTAGGATACAATTGCTTACCATAAAGATCGTTCGGATCCAGTCGCAACGTTTCTAACGTCCCCGCGCAAGCACCTAGCAGGAGCCGCGCCTCCCCTACATCGCCAATGTTCATATAACGGAATCGGATTCCCCCAAACAACTGAATCACGTCCCTCATAAGGCCCCCCATGTTCCAACCGATCACCTCCAGTCGTCCTCGCAGCGGAGGGGTAAATGGTGGGATGAGAGTCGGATCGTCCGCCGGCCTGCTCGCCCAGGGTTCGAATCCGCCGTCATAGAGCGTGAGATCTTCTAGGTGTTGAAACAGTCCGATGAAGAATATGATCTGTCGACGGGACCCCCGGGCGAACCCAGGGTGAGAGATCGGACTGTCGGTAGGAAGTGACCGAAGTACCGCCGAATCCTCGGCATGAAGCTGGGGATGTCCAACTTGTATATCGTGAGATCTTGGACGTTGGTCAGTGCGGAGAATTGAGACAGGGTTCGGCAGTTGAATTGCTTTGGGGAAAACTCGAGGCCCACCGAGACGCACAATTTCTTGACCAAGGGAAGCAAACCGAGCCTGCCCGCGTTCTGGAGTGGTGTGTACCACCCGATTCCCAGCAGGTTGGGCCTGGTCCAAGTAACGAGAGTGTGTGAAGATGGGGGACAGAGGCGATGTACCAGGAGTAACAGGTCAAGGAGCATGCGACGAGAGTATCCATGTCGTAGATAAGGTGGGCGATGATCATTTCGACGATCTCGGGGGGAAGCTTGGTGGCGGGGGACGAGCATGTGGTGCTATGAGCCTCCGGCGATGTACTTGCGGAGGACCGTTGCTTGATCTTTGCTCGACTTCGGTACCAGACTCGCTTAGTGAGTAGCTCAAATTCTGTGGTGGAGCACGATCGTCAATCAAGGCACCAAACAATGAGTACTAGAGCTACCTGACAGTGAGGAAGTGGGAGTCTTCGTTGGCGACACCATTGGATGGGTACAATGGAAAGTATAAGGTATGTAGATCTGTCTGTGCCACCGCCACGTCGGCTGAAAAAAGTAGTGTGTGCGTCTGATCTGGTCTAGTCAATACTGTTCAGAGACAGAGGTCGATTTTCAGCACTGGTCGGAATTGTACAATGGCCCCCGACACCCCCTGAGGTGCTGATACAATTGACGTTCCCGCGTCAGCACCCAGCAACGACTTCATATTTTCCTGATGCACCAAAAAGTCGTGATATGTAGTGTGCCCCATGCACTATTCCCGGTGGATACCAAGTACAAACAGCCAGACTACCTACGGCACCGAAGTGCAGTCGACTCTCGAAGAGCCGAAGGGTGGGGAAAAAATAAGTGAAATGCGAGAGGGCACCACAGACCAAGATTAGTCTGAATTGAGTTACGCGGGACCTCGTCAAACATAAACTCGGCACTAGGCTACAAGAATATGAGGAGAACGAGACGAACACGGTCCCGCGCGCCACGAATTGCACTAAAGGGCGCCATGATCCTCACTGGCAGTCAGGACACCAACACACCAAAACTCTCCTCATACAGGAATAGACGTCTACCCTGGACGAGCCGAGTGCAGCCCGCCAAGGAGCACTTCAGGTCCCCACTGGTCACCATCGGTGTCGTAGTGCGTCATCCATACCACCCCCAGAACGACGCGCTCCCTGCGATAGAGAGGGTGGGTGGTGATCGACAAAAACCGAGAGAATAGGCACCCAAAGTCCGTGACGCATTTTCAAGAGCGGTGCCATCCTCCGTCAAGGCTGCCCCTGACATCTTTGGAAAAACTGTGTTTCGGGCCCTACTCCTTTTGCTGATACGTCGACTGAGGTGCGTTTAACACCTGCAACGGCTGGGAGCCATTGAAGGGACTTGAGCATACTCAGACCTTCCCGCTCGTGAAGTGGATCCAGGCCGTCAGAGACGAGCCTGAATCTGTGCGGAACGAGCATCACGGCATTCGGCCTGTGGTGGTTGGGGAAAAAGATCGAGCCGACGATGAGTCCTCTTATAACATCCGACCACCGGTCGTTGCCGAACTACCCCCCGGGTCAGCAACAAGTCCTGGCCTCGGGCGTTTCATTTGTGCACTTATCATCGGTCACAATAATTCGAGTCCCAAGCATACACGAGTACAATCGGATTCGCGAGAGGAGGGGAACTACTTACGTCTACTGAGGGAACAACTCCCCACCGGGACCGAACTTCAAATACCAGTTCCCCCTCTCCTCCCTCGAGATGGCGTTCCAATAAGTGGCAGCATGAGCAGTACCGCTCCGATCTTCGCCAGCGGGGGATCCATCGGGCTTGCTCTCGTTACCATAGTGGAACCTGCCACACGAGCGAGAACATGTTAACGAGCGCTTGATTCAGAGGGAAGGGAGAAACCCATATCTGAAACCCTCCTTCTCATAAGCGACATGGAAGATCTCCATAAGGTACGCTCCATCGACCTTTTGCAACCCCAAATTGAGGTAGGCCGACTACGGGGCATCGCGGGGCAGGAAAGGCAACATGTTCCCCGTAGAGATGAAAGTCCTGGGTACCGAACTGTTCGCTAGCAGAGATCTGAATCCCGCGACAGCTTGTTGCATGGAAGCGTACAATCCGACAGTGGGGTCTACCGACGCTTTGATGGTGGAGAGTTCGACCGCGGAGGGGTCACCTGGGACTGTCGGGAAAGTCAAAGTATAGGCTGAATGAAGTGGCAAATGGTAGTGAGCGAGTTGAGATAGACCATGATCTGAGATGATTAAACGAGGTGAACTGAAGATGAAAACGTCCGGGGTGGAACCGGGTTTCTCCTTGACCTCAGCAAGAGCCTTGGTAACGGAATCGGCGTTCGAGACATCGACAGTGACGGGAACCAAACCTTTCTTCTGGAGAGGTTTCCTAGCGACTTTATACCATTTTTGCTTAAATCTGTCCGCAACTGCGAGACCGACGTGAGTTCCCGCGCCGAGAATGAAAGCAACTGGAGACATCGCGGTAGGCTGGATATACGTGTTGTCTGGATGAGAATGTGATTGTTGTTGTTGGTGAGGGTCTCATCCCCGTTCCTCGGTGTTCCTATACTTCTCCATGACCCACATACGGCGTGCAGTGAAGTCGGTAAGAATCCGAGGCTGAGGGGGATCGACCCGACCCGCCTCGGTCGGGTCGAGTGGCGAACGGCCCAGTTACGGAATGAGTAATCCAATCAGTGCCCCTCACCTAGTCCGTGGTGACAGCGACGCCCATGGCAACTACCTTAAGTCACGTCAAATCGCGATGGTACCATCATCACGCCGCAAGTATTAAACCCACTCCAGTCCATTCTTGGCCTCAAGTGGGTGAGTGGCAAGAGGACGCGGGGTCCTATAATCAGACTTTTCCACCTACAACCCCTTGCCAACTCCTGTCGTTTTCGTTTCTTACGTTGGGCTATGTCGCTGCATGGGCTTGACGGTGACACAGAAGAGCCAGTCGTCAGCACCTGAGCATTCCGCACAAATACTGTAACACGCGCCGGGGAACGCCAAGGCAGGGAGTCTCATCAAGGCTCTATTGGGACCGGCCAGACATGGACATGGTGAAAAAGGGTGCACGCGATCACGCACCAGAATCAAGAGGAAATCTGCGCACCCTGTACATCGCGACCCAGTGAGTGACAAACCGCAAATGCGGAACTCCGCTGCATTTGAGAACACCCGAGGTACGGGGATCGAGCTTCAAACTTCACGAAGCCTTGGTAGTACCATCTGGTTTCGACTCCCCTTCCTCATTTTCGCCTATTGAGTAAGTACCCGCTGGTGGAACGGCCGCGGGCGTCGCAGCACCAGCCGAAGCAAGGCAAGGTTGCCGCAGCACCACAAACTCGACCTTAGCACTGTCGCGGGAGAATAAGAAGTGATGATACACTCACCACTTGATCTGTAACCTAGTCACACATGGCTTGTCATCAATATCTCTCACGGATCCGGAAGCCGTTCGCTGTACACCGAAACTCATGTGAACCCAGGCGTATGTTCTCTCGAAAGTGGGGGATAGTAATGTGGGTGTTCCTAGTGTAGATACATGAACCCTAGCAAAAGGGAATCCGTTGCACACCGATATATGCCCTCGCGGAACCAAAAAAAAAAGTAAAATCATCGGATACATAGATCCATACATAAAAAGTGTTCAGTATCGTACCGTCAATCATCCCACGCCCCGAGAACAAAAACGTCTCCCCCAGGGAAAGAAAATACGAACAAGGTTGAAAAACGCTCAGTCTCGTGAGGTTCAGCATACCCAGAAATCCTCGGAAGGGGGAAGTTAAATCACCGAGAAAAAGTTACAAGAAAGTGGAAGGTAACAATAGTCACACTGGCTGCTAGAGCCCCCATCTCAGCCGGTCATCCTCCCTGAGAAAGTTCGGTTCGTCCGGTGACCGATCATCGTTGTCCATGTTCACCATAGAATGCATAACAGACATATTCTTACCCGCAGGCGTGACTCTCAACGTGCCTTCCAACAGGATGATCTGTCGAGAAACCTCCGTGAGCGGGTACCAATCGAGGTCACCTGGATATAGGAGCAGATACAGCTCGCGAATCTTCTGCCAACACGACTGTACGATTGTCAGCGACGCCGAAACCCCGAGGGAGAAAATTGGCTGCTCCGACTTACGGTAGTAAAGTAATCGAGGTACCGGAGATCATCTTCCCGGTCAAACGTCTTGTATATCATGAAAAAGCCTTGCATAGACTCTCTTGCCAGATCGCGGAACGTGCCCGTTTGACCCTTTGGGACGATGGGGAGTTTGGACGTCTCCATATATATCTGAGCCTGGGCGGTCACACAGAACAACTTGCAGGATGACATGAGAAGGTACGTTTGTCGTTGTTCATGATTCTCCCGTGGTGACATCCTCCCAGTGTCGTTCAGCGTGAGGAGTGCGCTGTCGAGCACCCGCAGGACCTCCGTAAGTTGGGACATAAGGTTCACGGCTTCTTGCAGCCACTCTTTTTGTGAGAGATCTAGGCACTGGGTAAGCACCGGCGATAGCAACGCCGTTAGGGAAGGCACACTAACCTGGTTGCTGGAGAAGTTTGATATGTAGAAATACATCCCGGACCAAAAGAACGGTGCGGACTCTGAGCACAATCGAAGAGAGTTCAAAAACCTCAGGATAAGCTCGCTGTGAAATGATACTTGAACAACGGGACGAAACGGCACAAAGGGGGAAAACGCACCGCAAATTCTGATAACTGGGCTTCAAGGTCCGTGAACATGCCGTGACACTTGTCGTACAGCATGCAGTGCATACACTGCAGGTACATCAGATTTACCAGTATCGCAACAAGTTCGTGCTTCTCTTCGGTATATTCAGACGGACAGTCGTTGGCGATCGCGGATGGTGATGTTCGCGAGGAGGCGTCGATCCAATCCGGGTCGACCAACCTGAACCCTTCACTGTTGACCATCTCCTGGCACCTCTCAAGGTATCTTCGGGCGGGGACGAGGGTATGAGTGTATGTGCAGGACATGGCCATAAGATAGAAGGCGTGGAAGAGAACAAAGGAGGGTTCTGTCTCTTGCATACTCAATACCATTCTGAGGAGGGCATTGGTGAGCTTGCTTTGGGTATTAAGCTGCTCCCACTGGTGGCGGCTTTCTTGGTACAGGTGTAGTCCCATTACGGCCATGAAACGGATAAACCAGGGGTGAACAACACGACCGGATAGGTCTCCATCGCGGATAAACTTCTCCTTCAAGGGGGTAAAACATATTCCGAGACGCAACGAATTGGAAAAAGCGAGGGTGCGGCTTGAGGGCAAGGTGAGGAAGGGGAAGAAATGACGTAAAGAAATGACTAACAAGTAATCCATTTGACGCTCGTCCACGGCACGAAGGAGCGGCAGGGGGTGTGGAGAGGGGGGTATTGATAAGGACAATATACTCGGAGATGTCGAGTGTAAGCCATCACTGTCAGATGATGAGGGTATAAGGACCTGTCGGGGGGACATGGGGGTAGGGTCACGTTGGCCGGATCCACTAGACCCGTCAAGGGCGTATGAGGTTTGCATGGGAGAGTCGCCATCAGTGTCACCGTCTGAATCGCCGTGGGAAGCACCGTTATTCTCATCGTAAATGCAAGGTTGACCGTCGCGGGAACGGGAGCAGGTGTTGCAGACCGGGCGGAGCCCATCACACTTCTAGAACAGTGGGGCAGACGGGATGAGATAGGCAGGGCGGGAGAGCCGTGTCGACGACTGACCTTTTTCTTACTCCTGGAGCGGCAAATGGGAGCGGGGATCAGGAGGAGGGACGTTCGGGGAAGGAGATCGAGAGAGTCTGCGGCACGAACCTACATGAGAGACAAGCCTTCCCCTTGGGCAATGCGTTCCTCTTGTCACGACTCTCCGGTCTCAGGGGAAACACGCAGTCCAACTCGCGTTTTGCGGTGGAGCACGGACCGCACTTGGGTGGACGGCCGTCGCATTTCTGGTGAATCGGTAAACGTGGGGGATCACTCGGGCGGATTCCGTATTATCACGCACAACTTTTCGTTTACTGGGGGGGTGGTGAGCCTGGGATATATATAGGGAGAGGGGGGAGGACTGACCGACATGGCATGCAGGTCTTGCGTTCTGGACCGTGGTGGGAGAGATCGTTCATGAGGAGGGGGGGACAAGGGAGGGTGGGCAAGGGGAGAGAGGGCTTTGAGGCGTGGTCTGCCCTGGACGTCAGACGGGAGACATTGAGATTTAAAACCGGGAAGTGGGCGTCAGACACAGAGCGAGGCGGGGATATTTTGAAATTATTTTTCGGGTAAATTCTTATTTTTCGTCAACTTCCGGACGAATTCTTCCGCTCGGGCGGTCAAAGCGTGTGAGGTGGAAACGGCGATCCGGATTCGATCATCCCCTTTCCTTTTCGGGACTCACCCAATGACCATCACTCACAGGAAGAGACAGCCCCAGCAACCTGAAGAAATCCAGAGTCCGCCCTCTTTTTTCTCGCATATTTCCACCCCCAATTCACCATGCAACAGCCGTGATGGAGCCTGGTCTCCAGATCGAGTGCGACAGCTGTCGCTGCGATCTCACCCACTCCGTCAGAATCAAGTGCGCAGATCCCGCGTGCGAGCCCGGCGACGGCGTGGAC
>Ga0307513_10012104_pt1 | contig 10669 bp, 10 predicted proteins | sample 15_EM_MG_FD_202174 | JGI IMG/M metagenome (GOLD analysis project Ga0307513, IMG submission 202174) | Populus trichocarpa ectomycorrhiza microbial communities from riparian zone in the Pacific Northwest, United States - 15_EM | ecosystem: Host-associated > Plants > Roots > Unclassified | place...
CTCTTCGTGAGACGAAGGGGAATAACCCTAAGAAAAGCTCAACAAGCCTGGCGCTGCAAAACTGAAAATAGCAAGGCAGGCATGAGGTGGCCGCGCCGGAAGCGATCGCGTCCTGATTGCAATTCGGCCGCGCCGGGACGCGCCAATGACAAGCACATCGCCAGCCCGCCGGGCCCACAATCAACATCTGGTGGTCACAACGAGGTCACGCCGCCATTGGTGGGCCAACGGACGCCAAGGCCGCGCTGGCGCGGGCGCCCGTCGAGTTTGGCGCAGCCCTCTGTTTCAGCTGATTATTTTCGCCGCGGCGCCCAAGAAAAAGGCCCGAGCTTGCGCCCAGGCCTTCGTAGACGTCGCCGCCGTCGCCGCGCCTAGTTCCGCGCGGTATCTACAAGCTTGTTCTTGGTGATCCAGGGCATCATGGCGCGCAGGCGCTGGCCCACTTCCTCGATCTGGTGCTCGGAGCCGCGGCGACGGGTGGCCTTGAAGCTCGGCTGCCCGGCCTGGTTCTCGGCCATGAAGTCGCGCACGAAGCGGCCCGACTGGATGTCCTCGAGCACGCGCTTCATCTCGGCCTTGGTCTCGGCGGTGACGATGCGGGGGCCGGTGACGTACTCGCCGTACTCGGCGGTGTTGGAGATCGAGTAGTTCATGTTGGCGATGCCGCCCTCATAGATGAGGTCGACGATCAGCTTCACCTCGTGCAGGCACTCGAAATAGGCCATTTCCGGTGCATAGCCGGCCTCGACCAGGGTCTCGAAGCCCGCGCGGATCAGCTCCACCAGGCCGCCGCAGAGCACGGCCTGCTCGCCGAACAGGTCGGTCTCGCACTCTTCGCGGAAGTTGGTCTCGATGATGCCCGAGCGGCCGCCGCCGATGGCCGAGGCGTAGGCCAGGCCGAAGTCCAGCGCATTGCCCGTGGGGTTCTGGTGGATGGCGATCAGGCAGGGCACGCCGCCGCCCTTCTGATACTCGCCGCGCACCGTGTGGCCCGGGCCCTTGGGCGCGATCATCAGCACGTCGATGGAGGCCTTGGGCTCGATCAGGTTGAAGTGGACGTTCAGCCCGTGGGCGAACAGCAGGGCCGCGCCGTCGCGGATGTTGGGCGCGATCTCGTCGTTATAGATGCCGCGCTGCAGCTCGTCGGGGGCCAGCACCATCAGGGCGTCGGCCCACTTGGCGGCGTCGGCCACGCTCATCACCGACAGGCCGTCGGCCTCGACCTTCTTGGCGGTCGCCGAGTCGGGGCGAAGGGCCACCGCCACGTTCTTCACGCCGGAGTCCTTGAGGTTCAGCGCGTGCGCGCGGCCCTGGCTGCCATAGCCTACGATGGCGATCTTCTTGTCCAGGATGCGGGCGAGGTCGGCGTCGCGATCGTAGTAGACGCGCATGATTGTTCTCCTGGACTGGGTCGGACCGCGGGCCCGCGCAACGGCGCCGCGGCAAAGGCCGCGCTATGCACCGGAATTTCGCGCAAAGGTCAAGGAAAGAGGCGGCCCGGCGGCGACAAGCCCCTCCCCGGCCCGGGGAAGGGCTCGCGCCAGCCTACTGGACCGGCCTACCAGAAGAGGTCGTAGACCACCTGCACCACCCGGCCGGAATATTCGTCCACCAGCAGGGCGTCGTCGCCGACCCGGACCCAAGCATAGCCGATCGGCGGGATCGGCAGGCCGTAGGACCACCAGTCCATCAGCCGGTACTGCGAGCCGTACCAGCCGCGCGGGATGATCTGGCCATAGCCCCAGCTGCGGGCGTACCAGCCGGAGGGCGGCCGGTAGGGGCCGGCCCGGTAGCGCTGGGGCGTGCGCCACACCGAGGGATAGCTGCGCCGGTCGTAGCGCGGCCGCTCGCGGTCGCGGTCGCGGCCGTCGTTCCAGCGGTTGTCGCCCCAGCGGCGGTCGTCGCCCCTGCGGTCGTCCCCACGCCGGTCGCCGCCGCGATCGGCCCGGCCGTCGTCGCCGCGCCAGTCGCGCCCGCCGCCGCCCCGCCCTCGATCGCCGCCGCCGTCGTGTCGGGGCTCCTGGGCCTGGGGCGCGGGCGCCGCCTGGGGCGGTTGTTGGGCCTCGCCGGGCCAGTTGCCGCGCCCGCGGCGAACGGCGGGATTGTAGTTGTGTTGCTCGGGCGCCGCCCGGCTGCGGTCGCCGCCGTCCTCGCGCTGGCCCCGGCCGCGGCCTTGGTCGCCGTCCGCCTGAGAGCGGTCGCCATCGCCGCCGCGTCCGCGGTGGTGTTCCTGGGCGAACGCGCCGCCAGCGGTGGAAGCCAGCAGCGTCATCGCCAGGGCGCCTGTGATCAGCTTCTTCATCATCGTACCGATCTGACCGGCGCCGGAAGCGGCGCAGGCCGGAAATCGTCCCTTCGCGATCATTGTTAACCATTGGCTCCTGAACCGCGCTTGAACGAACCGCGCCCCCAGCCGACATAGGCGTCTCAGCACAGGAGGGTGGCGATGGCGGCGATCCCGCAGGACGTGATCGGCTTCTGGCGGTCGGCCGGGCCCAAGAAGTGGTTCGCCCGCAACACCGCCTTCGACGAGGCCATCCGCCTGAAGTTCGAGCCGGTGCACCACGCCGCCGCCCGCGGCGCCTATGACGGCTGGGCCAGGACCGCCGAGGGGGCGCTGGCCCTGTTGATCCTGCTCGACCAGTTTCCGCGCAACCTCTACCGCGGCTCGGCCCACGCCTTCGCCACCGACCCCAAGGCCCGGACCGTCGCCCGCGCCGCGCTCGCCGCCGGCCACGACCGCGAGGTGGCGCCAGAGCTGCGGCCGTTCTTCTACCTGCCGTTCGAGCACTCCGAGGCCCTGGCCGACCAGGACGAGAGCGTCGCGCTTTGCCAGGGGCTGCTGGCCGAGACCGGCGACGAAGACACGCTGAAGTGGGCGCAGATCCACCGCGACATCATCGCGCGCTTCGGCCGCTTCCCTCACCGCAACGAGGCCTTCGGCCGCACGACCACCACCGAGGAGCAGGAATTCCTCGACGAGGGCGGCTTCGCCGGTTAGCCGCAACGCAAGCTCGCGCCCGCCCGTTTTCCACTATGGTCTGCGGTTGCTCCACACCTGCGGTGATTGCGCCGATTGCCCGACGGGAACCGGCCGCCCACTCTCGAAGAAGACTCCATTGGTGATTCGCCGTACATGAACGCCCACGTCGCCATCACCGACCCGTACGTCGCTCCGGCCGACCACCCCGAGCGCCAGTACCTGGCCCTGCTGCAGGACATCCTGGACAACGGGGTCCAGCGCGGCGACCGCACCGGCACCGGCACGCTCGGCGTCTTCGGCCGGCAGATGCGCTTCGACCTGGCCAAGGGCTTCCCGCTCCTCACCACCAAGAAGCTGCACCGCAGGTCGATCATCCTGGAGCTGCTCTGGTTCCTGCGCGGCGAGACCAATGTGCGCTGGCTGCAGGAGCGCGGCGTCAGCATCTGGAACGAGTGGGCCGACGAAGCTGGCGAGCTTGGCCCGGTCTACGGCAAGCAGTGGCGCTCCTGGGCCGCGCCCGACGGCCGGGTGATCGACCAGATCGCCGCGGTGATCGAGAGCCTGAAGACCAGCCCCCACAGCCGCCGCCACATCGTCTCGGCCTGGAACCCGGCCGAGGTCGAGGACATGGCCCTGCCCCCCTGCCACTGCCTGTTCCAGTTCTTCGTCGGCGACGGCAAGCTGTCGTGCCAACTCTATCAGCGCTCGGCCGACGTGTTCCTCGGCGTGCCGTTCAACATCGCCAGCTACGCCCTGCTGACCCAGATGATGGCCCAGGTCGTGGGGCTGGAGCCTGGCGAGTTCGTCCACACCCTGGGCGACGCCCACCTCTATCTGAACCACCTCGACCAGGCCCGCCTGCAGCTGACCCGCGAGCCCCTGCCGCTTCCGGCGCTGCGCATCGCCGACAAGCGCGACCTGTTTTCCTTCGACTACGAGGACTTCGCCCTCGAGGGCTATCGCGCGCACCCGTCGATCGCGGCCCCGATCGCGGTCTGAGCCCGTGACCCTGGCCGAACTCACCGCCCGGGCGGCCCAGGTCTCCGACATCTACGCGGCCAACTACGCCATCGCCCGCGACGACGACTGGTTCCTGCTCAAGCTGCAGGAGGAACTGGGGGAACTCGCCCAGGCGCACCTGCGCCTCTCCGGGCGCGGACGCGGCGCCGCAACCCAGGCCGACCGCGCGGCCGAGGCCGCCGACGTGCTGTGCATGCTGCTGCTCTATTGCCAGCGCCACGGCGTCGACCTGCAGGCCGCGGTCGAGGCCAAGTGGTTCGCCTGGCTCGACGCGGCGGAATAGCCTCGCCGCGGTCGTGCGTGGCGCGTGCTCGGGCCCTGCGCTAAGACCCCCTCATGCCCCACGCCATCCTCACCGCCGGCCCCATCGCTCGCGCCCGCAACGGCGTCATCGGCCGCGACGGCGCCCTGCCCTGGCGGCTGAAGTCCGACCTGGCCAATTTCCGCGCCGTGACCATGGGCAAGCCGGTGATCATGGGCCGCAAGACCTGGGAGAGCCTGCCCAAAAAGCCGCTGGTCGGCCGCATGAACCTGGTGCTCAGCCGCGACGGCTCGTTCGAGGCGGCCGGCGCCCTGGTCTGCGAGGAGTTCAACGAGGCGGTGCAGATCGCCCGCGAACAGGCTGAGGACGACGGCCAGGACGAGGTCTGCGTGATCGGCGGGGTGTCGCTGTTCGCATTGGCCCTGCCCCGCGCCAGGCGCCTCTATCTCACCGAGGTCCATGCCGAGGTGGAAGGCGATGTCCTGCTGCCGGCGTTTGACGAGAGCCAGTGGACGCAGGTGCGCGCCACCGACTATCCGGCCGGCGAGGGCGACGACTATCCCTTCACCCTGCGCGTGCTGGAGCGACGCTAGGCGCGGCGCCGGGCCTTACCAGGGCCGCGCCAGCCCCTATAGTCCCGTGGGCTTGAACGTCGCCGCCTGTGCGACGAACCCAGAATAACCGGGAGGCGCCTCGCCATGGACCATCAGCTCGTGACCGAGGGGCTGGAGTTCCCCGAGGGGCCCGTCGCCATGGCCGACGGCTCGGTGATCGTCACCGAACTCAAGGCCCGGCGGCTGACCCGGGTGTTCCCCGACGGCCGCAAGGAGACGGTGGTCGAGACCGGCGGCGGCCCCAACGGCGCGGCCATCGGGCCGGACGGAGCGATCTACATCACCAACAACGGCGGCTCGTTCGAGTGGCTGGAGAACGGCGGCCTGACCATCCCCGGCCCCACCCCGCCCAGCCATGCCGGCGGCTACATCCAGCGCTTCGACCTTGGGACCGGCAAGCTCGCCACCCTCTACGCCGAATGCGACGGCAAGGCGCTGGTCGGACCCAACGACCTGGTGTTCGACACCCACGGCGGCTTCTGGTTCACCGACCACGGCTGCTCGACCCCCGATGGCCGCAAGTACGGGGGGCTCTACTACGCCAGGGCCGACGGCAGCCACATCAGTCGCCAGCGCGGACATCTGATCTCGCCCAACGGCGTCGGCCTCTCGCCCGACGGCGGAGTGGTCTACATGGCCGACACCCAGCTTGGCCGATTGTGGGCCTTCGACATCGCCGGCCCGGGCGAGCTCGGGCCGACGGCGGGCTTCGCGCCGGGCCGGGTGATCTGCACCCTGCCGGGATTCCAGATGCTCGACAGCCTGGCGGTGGAGGCCGGCGGCAAGGTCTGCGTGGCCACCATCATCAACGGCGGGATCACCGTCTTCGACCCCGACGGGACGACCGAGCACGTCGCGTTCCCGGACCTGATCTGCACCAATATCTGCTTCGGCGGCGCCGACATGCGCGACGCCTGGGTGACCGCCTCGTCCACGGGCAAGTTGCTCAAGGCGCGCTGGCCCCGGCCCGGCCTGAAGCTCAACCACAACGCCTGAGCCGGGGTTTCTCGCCTTCAGCGTAGCTGGAGCGGCTCAGACGCCGTCGAGGTATTCGACCTCCGGGCGCCCGGCCAGGCACTGGCGCATCTCGCCGAAGGCGGCCTTGAAGTACTCGGTCCCGCCGTGCAGCTTGACGGCCTCGTCGTCCTTGTAGAGTTCCAGCACTTTGTAGGTGTCGGGCTCGGCGCGGCTCTTGGTCAGCTGGTACATCAAGGCGCCGGGCTCGTTCGCCCTTACCTTCGCCGAGAGATCGGCGAACAACGCCTCGAACTCCGGACCTTTGCCATCCTGGATCTTGAAGGTGGCGACGACGCCGATCATGCCGTTCTCCCAACGTTTGTTTGACCGGAACGGTGTAGTGGGCAATCGAAAGGCCCGCAAGCCGGATGTCGGGGTAGGCCGCGCGGTTGCGGCGGCGGGTCAGCCCCGCTCGTTCCAGCCGTAAGCGACCCAGTGGTGGCCGCCGACGTTGCGGGCCTCGATCACCCCGTCGGCGGCGGCCCGGGTCTTGGCCGTACGCCGCGCACGGAACGCCATGCCGGTGAGGAACAGGATCGTCGTCGACATGAGGGCGATGACCACCACGGTGGCCGCCGCGAAGATGGCGAGCACGGCGCCCACGGCCACGGCCGCGGCGGTGGCCAGCGCGCCCCCGAGCAACGCCAGGCTACGGAAGGCCGAATGCGGGGCAGCAAGTTGACTGACCATCATGTCCTCTACGCCGTGGCCACCACGGCTCAACAATTATGTCGGCGCGACGATCCCCGACGTCAACCACGCAATCGCGGCGGATTCGCGCCGAGCACGGATCATGCCGGTCATGCGAGCGCCATTGCCCGGCGTTCGCGCATCACCGCATCGAAAGCCGCATTGATGGAGGCCGCCTTCGACTCGGCCACCTCGATGAACTCGGCAGGCAACCCCCGGGCGCGGGCGCGGTCGGGGTGGGCCTCGGCCACCGCCCAACGCCAGGCCGTGCGCACGACCTCGTCGGTGGCGTCGTGGGGCACGCCCAGCACGGCGTAGGGATCGTCCTCGTCGGCGCCCAGATGGGTGGCCTTCAGCCGGCGGAACACCAACGGCGAGAACCCGAACAGCTCCGCGACCCGGGCCATGTAGTCCAACTCGTCGCCGGTCACCGCCCCGTCGGAGGCGGCGATATGGAACAGGCCGTCCAGCACGTCCTCGAGGATCTGCGGGCAGTTCCTGTAGCGCTTGGAGAGGCGGCGCGCATAGCTCTCATAGCCGCGCGTCGTCTGGCGGGCCAGGTCATACAGCCGGCGCACATTGCCCTCCGAGCCGGGCTCGGACAGGAACACCTCGGAGAAGCGGTCGAATTCGCCGACGCTGGCGTTCCCGTCGGCCTTGGCCAGCTTCGCGCCAAGCGCCGTCACCGCGGTCGAGAACGCGGGGTCCTCGCCGGGCAGGCCGGCAGGACAGTCGGGGCAATCGGCCGGATCCGGGCGACGGACGGCGAGCCCTGCGATGTTGCGCCAAAAGCTCATGGGAGTAATCGGAAGCCTAAGGGCAAGGCCGCGCCCTGACAACGCGCAGTACGATGGGCCGAGGTTAAACTTTGGACAGACAGTGGCGTTTCTGGATCGACCGCGGCGGCACTTTCACCGATGTGATCGGCCAGGCGCCGGACGGTTCGGAGACTTCGCTGAAGCTGCTCTCGACCTCGCCGGCCTATGCGGACGCCGCCGTCGAGGCCATGCGCCGGCTGCTGGGCGCGGCGCCCGGCGCGCCCTTCCCGGCCGACCGGGTCGAGGCGATCAAGATGGGAACCACCGTCGCCACCAACGCGCTGCTGGAGCGGCGCGGCGCGCGCACGCTGTTCGTCGCCACCGAAGGGTTCGCCGATGCGCTGGTGATCGGCGACCAGGCCCGGCCGGATCTCTTCGCCCTGCATGTCGATCGTCCCGCCCCCCTCTATGGCAGCGTGGTGGAAGCCCGCGAGCGGCTCGCCGCCGATGGCGCTGTCGTGCGCGCCCTGGACACCGACGCTCTCATGGAAAGGTTACGAGAGGCGCAGGCCGATGGCTTCACCTCGGTGGCGATCGCCTTCCTGCACGCCGACCTGAACCCGGTGCACGAACTGGCGGCCGGCGCGCTCGCCCGCGCCGCCGGCTTCGCCCACGTGGCGCTGAGCCACGAGGTCTCGCCCCTGCCCCGCTACCTCCCGCGCGCCGAGACCACGGTCGCCGAGGCCTACCTGACCCCGGTGCTGCGCGCCTATGTCGACCAGGTGGCCCGCGCCGTCGAAGGCGCGCCCCTCTACTTCATGACCTCCGCCGGCGCCCTGGTCCGCGCCGAGGCCTTCCGCGGCCGCGACGCCATCGTCTCTGGGCCGGCCGGCGGGGTGGTGGGCGTGGCCCGTACCGCCCAGGCCGCCGGCGCGCCCGCGACGCTGGGCTTCGACATGGGCGGCACCTCCACCGACGTCTGCCGCTATGCCGGCGCGCTGGAACGTCGCGACACCGCCAGGATCGCCGGCGTGCGCCTGCGTAGCCCGATGCTGGACGTGGAGACGGTGGCGGCGGGTGGCGGCTCGATCCTGAGCTTCGACGGCTTCCGCGCCCGGACCGGCCCGCGCAGCGCCGGCGCCGATCCGGGGCCCGCCGCCTATGGCCGCGGCGGCCCGGCCACGGTGACGGACGCCAATCTGGTCCTGGGGCGCCTCGACCCGCGCGACTTCCCCCAGGTGTTCGGCCCCCGCGGCGACGGCCGGCTCGACGCCGGGGCCGCCCGCGCCCGCCTGGCCGAGCTCGCCGCCGCCATGGGCGCGGACAGCGTCGAAGCCGCCGCCGAGGGCTTCATCGCCGTCGCCGTCGAACAGACCGCCCAGGCCGTGCGCCGCATCTCCACCGAGCGCGGCTTCGACCCGCGCGAACACGCCCTGACGGCGTTCGGCGGCGCGGCGGGCCAGGTCGCCTGCCAGGTGGCCGAGGCGCTGGGCGTGACGGAGGTGCTCTGCCCCCGCTACGGCAGCGTGCTGTCGGCCTGGGGAATCGGCCAGGCCCAGGTCGCCGCCCTGCGCCAGGCCGGTCTTGAAACCCCGCTGGACGGGCCAGGCCTGGCCCGGGCCGAGGCCCTCCTGGCGGAGGTCGAGGCCGCCGCCCGCGCCGCGCTCGCCGAACAGGGCGCGCAAGCCCACGCCGTGCGCCGGGCGCTCCGCCTGCGCTACGACGGCGCCGACGCCGAACTGCCGGTCCCGCTGGGGGCGATGGCCGAAGTGAAGGCCGCTTTCGAAACCGCCCACCGCCGCCTGTTCGGCTTCATCGAGCGAGGTCGCGTCGTGCTGATCGCAACGGTGGAGGCCGAGGCGGAGGAGGCCCAGAAATCCGCTCATTCCGGCGAAGGCCGGGACCCAGATGAAGGCCGCCGGCCGTCGCGCGAAAAGCTGGGTCCCGGCCTTCGCCAGGATGAGCGGGTGCGCATGTTCGCCAACGGCGCCTTCCACGACGCCCCGGTCATCGCCGCCGAAGCCCTCACCTCCGCCGCCGGCCCGGCCCTGATCGTGCGCGGCGACACCCAGATCGCGCTGACGCCCGGCTGGCGCGCGATCGCCGCCGCCGACGGGCTGATCCGCCTGACCCGGATCGGCCAGGCCGCGGCCGCGCCCATCGCCCTGGACAGGCCAGACCCTGTCACCCTGGAGCTGTTCAACCGCCGCTTCATGGGGGTGGCCGAGGCCATGGGCGCGGCCCTGGAGCGCACGGCCCATTCGGTCAACATCAAGGAGCGGCTGGATTTCTCCTGCGCGCTCTTCGACGCGGACGGCGGGCTGGTGGCCAACGCCCCGCACATGCCCGTCCACCTGGGTTCCATGGGCGCCAGCGTCCGCGCGGTCCGCGACCGCCATCCGGTGCTATCGCCCGGCGAGGCCTACGCCCTCAACAACCCCTATGCCGGCGGCACCCACCTGCCCGACATCACCGTGGTCATGCCGGTGTTCATGGAGAAGGAGTCCCATCCCGCCTTCTACGTCGCCGCCCGCGGCCACCATGCCGATGTGGGCGGGGTGCAGCCGGGCTCCATGCCGCCCTTCTCCCGGACCCTGGACGAGGAAGGGGTGCTGCTCGACGCCCTGCCGATCATGCGCGGCGGAGTCTTCCTGGAGGCCGAGGCCCGCGCCGCCCTGGCCGCCGGCCCCTGGCCCGCCCGGGCGCCCGACCGCAACCTGGCTGACCTCAAGGCGCAGATCGCCGCCTGCCAGGCCGGAGCGGGGTCGGTCGCCGCCATGATCGCCAACCACGGCGCCGCGGCCGTCGCCCGCTACATGACCTTCGTGCAGGAGAACGCCGCCCAGTCGGTGCGCCGCGCCATCGGCCGGCTGAGCGACGGCCAGGCCCGGGTTCCCATGGACGGCGGCGGCGAGATCGTCGTGCGCACCGCCGTCGACGCCGCGGCGGGCGCGGCGACGCTGGACTTCACCGCCTCGGCCGACCAGCTGGCGTCCAACTTCAACGCCCCCAGCGCCATCGTCGACGCCGCGGCCCTCTACGTCTTCCGCACCCTGGTGGACGACGACATCCCGCTGAACGCCGGTTGCCTGGAGCCCCTGGCCATCCTCACCCGCGACGGCTCGATGCTGCGCCCGCGCCCGCCCGCCGCGGTGGTGGCCGGCAATGTGGAGACCAGCCAGCACGTGGTCGACGCCCTCTATGGCGCGCTGGGCGTCATGGCCAATTCCCAGGGCTCGATGAACAACTTCACCTTCGGTGACGAGGCCGCCCAGTATTACGAAACCCTCTGCGGCGGGGTGGGCGCGACCGCCACGGCGGACGG
>Ga0307513_10012105_pt1 | contig 10668 bp, 5 predicted proteins | sample 15_EM_MG_FD_202174 | JGI IMG/M metagenome (GOLD analysis project Ga0307513, IMG submission 202174) | Populus trichocarpa ectomycorrhiza microbial communities from riparian zone in the Pacific Northwest, United States - 15_EM | ecosystem: Host-associated > Plants > Roots > Unclassified | place...
TGGCAAGCCCTTCTCGCCGCGAGCGTCACGGCGGGCGACAAAAGGCGCGCGAAGTAACTTATTACTTGAGTTTGTGATGGTTATCCTGCTATATTCTCAAAAGTCGGGGGCGCGGTGTGCTTCCGGCATACCGTATCGTTGAGTGATCCCACGAGTTCCTGCGCTAAAAGACTACAGCCTCGATGTCAACTAAACCCGCCGCCAACAATCCGCGCGCCAAAGAAGCAGATGGCGAAGAGCCGGAATCCGTTGACCGCAAATTGTCGCTCCTCGTAATCGAGGATGACGAGAATATTTCAACCGCGATCAGCGAATATTTCTCAAAGACCGGCTATAACGTGAGAAGTGCGGCGGACGGCGTGGCGGGCGTGGAGTCGGCTTTGCAGGATCACCCGGACGCGATCATCCTCGATCTGATGCTGCCGAAAATGGACGGCCTTGCCGTCTGTCGCGAACTGCGGGAGAAAGCCCCGTACATCCCGATCCTCATGTTGACGGCGAAGGACGATGTGGTTGATAAGGTGCTCGGCTTAGAGATGGGCGCGGACGATTACATCACCAAGCCCTTCAACCTGCGCGAACTCGACGCGCGCATCAAGAGCGTCTTGCGGCGCGTGCAGGCCGCCTCACGCACCCAGAGCGGCGGCGACGATGCGCCGATCCTGCGCGGCAAACTCCGCATTGATCCGTCGAAGCGCGAGGTGACGGTCGGCGACAGACCCGTCGAACTGACCCCGAAAGAGTTTGAACTGTTGCGACTCTTTGCCTCGAACCCCGGTCGCGTCTTTCCGCGAAAGTACCTTCTGGAGAAAATCTGGGACTACTCTTACGAAGGCTACGACCGCACCATCGACTCGCACATCAATCGCCTGCGAGCCAAGATCGAAGATAACCCCGAAAACCCGCAGATGGTTCTCACCGTGTGGGGCATCGGGTACAAGTTCAGCGACGAGCAGCGGTAAATTCCGACGCTTCCGTCGCCTCCCGTCAGGCACATTCCTAAACGCGCTGCCGAGGCCAAACTACAGCAAGGCCGATCAGCGTTACATCAACTAAAATTCTTCAGCACGCAATCGAGCCGACGCGCTTGACGTTTTCCTGCTGCCCCTCCCACCCTTCAGGGCATCCCGCTCGACCGTCGCAGAACTCACGCGGGCGAGACTCAAACGAGTCTTGCCGACTTCCCGAACTAAGGTTGAAAGCCATGCACAATCTCAGCAACAAAATTTCCCGTCGCGCCCGCGTCGCAGTGGCCGGCGTGTCGCTCGGCGTCGTCGCCGTCTGCCCGCTCGTCGTCCCGCAGGCACAACGCTCGAAAGAGTCGGGCGTCAACGTGACGGGCGTCTCGGCGCGCACTAATGGTTCGGACGCGGTCATCTCCATCGCCGCCGACGGGCCACTCACGCGCGCCCAGACGTGGCAGGATGGTGAAGGCTTTCACGTTGTCGTCTACAAGGGGCAGGGAAGTTTCCGTGGCCTGCCGCGCGGCGTGAAGGTGCGGCGCGTGGGCGAGTCTCTGGAATTCGTCGTGCCGGTCAAGTCCGGCGGCAGCGTCTACGTCCAGCCGCGTTTCAACAACCTCGACCTCGTGGTCCGCGGCGGCCTGCACGCCGGGACGACGGACGAGGAGCGTGAAAGTCAGCAGGCGCAGACGGCGCGCGCCGAGCGTCAACAGAGGGAAGCGACTGAACGCGCGGCGCAAGCGGCGTCGAGGTCGCGCGCGGCGGCGGTCAAGGGCGCGACGCCCTCCAACCAGCCGAAGGAATCAGTCGTCGCCGTGCGGAACGAGAAGGCGCAAGCGAACCTGACGCCCGCGCTCCCCCCGCCCGCTGCTTTGAAGTTCTCGACGCCGAACGCGGCGCAAACGGGCGCGGCCAATCAAGCGACGAACGGCGTCGCCGTTTCGCCGTCCGCCAATGCGCCCGTCGATGTGTTGGCGGCGAATCAGGCGCAGGTTGTCGCACCGCCCGCGACGGGCGCGCAGGAGCAGGCGTCTGCGGCCTCGATGCAGGTGCAGATTTCGGGGGCGGGCGACGGCGGTTCGATGAAGCAGATGCTCGTCGTGCTGTCGGTCTGTTTCTCGACCGGGCTGGCGGCGTTCATGTTCATCTTCCTGCGCTCGCGCCGCAAGACGGCGACGCACGCCGCGAATGAAGCAGGGAAGGGCGAGACGAAAGAGACGGTGGACGCGGTGGTTGAGTTCGAGGGCGAAGCTCACGCCTTCGACAAGCGTAAGGCCGAGCGGCGCAAGGACGCGCGACGCGCCGAGGATAAGCAGGCGCTCGTGCTCGCGCCGGCCACTTCCACTCAGGCGCAGAGTCTTGAGAAGCAGGAGCGGAAGTCGTCCGCGCCCGTTCACCTCAACATCCCGGCGGTGATCTTCGGCGCGTACCAGATCGAGCAGGAAGTGGAGAAACTGATCGCGGGTCAGCCGCACAGCATCGAGGTCCTGGCCTCGCGCGCAGCGGACGACCGACGCGCCATCGAAGCCTCTCTGCTCAAAGCCCTGCACTCGAACTCGCTCGGCCAGACGGAGCGCGAACGTGCGCGTTACGCGCTCGAAGAGTATGGCTTCGTCGCGCGACACAGCGCGGCGGTGTTGCTCGCCCCGGACGCTTACGAGCGTTCTTCGGCGGCGCGTGCGCTCGGCTCGATGCGTTCGCGCGCGTCGTTGCCGTTCCTGCTCGAAGCGTTGTATGACGGCGAGCAGATCGTCTGCACGGAAGTCGTCAAGAGCCTCGGCGCGCTCGCCATGCCCTCGGCCATCGGCGCGCTGCTCGACATGGCGCGGCGTCACCCGGAACTGCCGCCCGCGTTGCTCGGACGCGCGCTCAGCGCGTGCTCGGTCGATTGTCTGACTCTGGAGGGCGGTGCGGGCGGCGATTCGTTCGCTTATCACGAACCTGCGATTGATCCGTTCACGGGCGAGATCAGGGGACTCGAACCTGTGGCGGCGGTCGAACAACTGCCCGAATGGATGGAGGACGACAGCCTCGCCGACGCGCTGGAACGTCTCGACAGCGCGGACGTGGAAGCGCGCGTCGCGGCGGCGCAGCAACTCGCACAGTTTCAGGTGCAGCGTTCGGTGGCAGCCCTCACGTCGCTGGCGGCGAACGACCGCGACTCGACGGTGCGCGCGGCAGCCGTCACGAGTCTCGGCAACATCGGGCACGAGTCGGTCTTCCCGTCGGTGTTGATTTCGATGGCGGACGAAGCGCGCGAAGTTCGCGCGGCGGCGGCTCGCGCGCTCTCGCGTCTCAGTTTCGACCGCGCCGATGCCTACGTGCGCGTCTTGGAAACTGCCGACGCCGAAACGCTCAGGCATCTAGCGTCGGCGTGTGTCGGCGCGGGGCTGGCGAAACAGGCTTTGAGCCGTCTGGCGAGTGAGGATCGGCGACAGGCTTATGAAGCCTTCTCGTTGTTGTCGCTGGTGGCGAAGGGCGGGCAGTCAGACCTGATCCTGCGTGTCGTCGAGGATGACAAGGACTTGAACATGCGACTTGCCGCCGCGCGCCTGCTCGGCCTGATGGGCGACACCGAACTCGACGCTTCCTTGCGCCGCGTCGCGCTCGGCGCGAACGCGCCGGAGAAGTTGCGCACGGCCATTCTCGAAGCCATCTATCGCGGCGAGCCGCAGCCGGTCGCCGGAGAGACAGTCGAGGCGAATTGATGATGACAAGAGCGCGCCCGCTATAGCATAATGCCGCGTTACACGTTGTCCCTGACTCGCTCGACTCTCTGCCCTGAGTGCCATAAGCAATGCGTCAAAACAAACAATCCCTCTCGCTGCCCGACAACTTCCGGCGTTGGCTTTTGCTCGCCTTCGTCAGCAGCCTCTGTCTCGTGGTCGTCAACTTTGAACGCGCGGGCGCGCAGCAGCCCGCCAACACAAACTCCCAGAAGCCACGCACCAAGCGGATCACGCCCCTGCGCACCAGCGACACGGCGGACGGTTCGCGCGTCACGATCACGTCGGACGGCGAACTGAACGACTACTCGGCTTATCGCAGCGGCGACCGCTTCATCGTCGTCGTCCCGCAGGCGGAAGGCGCGGGCGCGGGCGGCGCACGCGGGCGCGGTTTCGAAGGCGCGCAGGTCGAGAAACGCGGCAAAGATTTAGTCTACACGTTCAAACTCCAACCCGGCACGACCGCGCGCGTCAATCAAAAGTTCAATCGCCTCGACGTGCAGTTCAGCGCGCCGAAAGGCGCAAACGCGAGCGCGACAAACCCCAACCCGCGCCCGACGCCCGCTGCGACTCCGACAAGGCGCACGCCGCCCGAAGAGGCCGGAATCACGAAGCCTCCGGCGAACGCCAACGCACAGCCCACGCCCGACGCGCGCCGCACGCCCGATGCGAACGTGAACGCCGCGCTAGTGAGCGCGACGCCATTCGTCATCCCGACGCCCGCGACGACCCCCGGCGCGCTCACCACGCCCACGCTCGCGCCCACGCCCGCGACGCCCGGCACGGATCAGATCGCGCAGGCGCAGCCGTCCATTGCTCCGCCCACGTCGATCACGACGGGCGCATCGTCAACCTCTACTCCGACCTCCGTCGGCGCGGTCGTCACGCGCAACTGGCCGTGGCTGCTCGCCGCGCTGCTCGCGGTCGGCGTCGGCCTCTTTTTCGTCTCGCGTTTCAGCGGCGGCGACCGCGACAAGAGCAGGTCGCTGCCCCCCGCCACACCCTCGGACACGAAACCCGTCGGCGTTAAGGCGACGAAGTCTCCCGAACTGAAACCGTCCTCCGCCTCCACATCTGCCACGACCAACGCCACGACGAACGCTTCGACCACCGCCACGACCACCGGCGCGATTGGCGGAGCGACTGCCTCAACCAGCGCGTCTTCCTCCGCCGCGACCGGCGCGACCTCCGCAGCAGCCACGACCGGCGCAACCGCAGCAGCCACCGGAGCGACCGCTGCCAGTCTCGCTGCTTCCGGCAAGCAGTCGAAGAAAAAGAAGAAGAAAGCCGAGAAAGCGAAACGTCTCGCCGCCGGGGACGAACCGAAGGCGGGCGGCTCGACCGCTGCCACGGAGACGGGCGCGACAATCGGCGGCTCGACCGCGAAAGACGCGAGCGCAACGGGCGGCGCGATAGCCGCGACGGGCGCGATCATCGCCGGGGCGAGCGCGCTCGGCGGCGCGACCGGAGTTGACGAGAGCAAGGCGGGCGAGGCGAAGGCCATCGAAGCGATAGCGACGGAGACAGAGGCCGTCGAGCCGTCGGTCGCGTTCGACCCCGAACGCATCGAAGTCGAGATCAAAAAGTTACTCACGGGCGAGAGCTACGACGAGAGCATCATCAACGCGACGGACAAGGGCACGCGCCAACTCGTCTCCGCCGAATTGATGTCCGCTGTCGCCGGGCGCAATGCCTCGCGACAGTCACACGCCCGCACGGCCTTTCTCAAGCACGGCTATTTTGAAGAGGCCACGCGCGCGCTCCAATCAGCCGAAGCGCCCGGCGAACGCGCCGCCGCCGCGCGCACGCTCGGCATCCTCGGCGACCGCAGCGCAACGTCACATCTGACCGCCGCGCTCGAAGACCCCTCGGCGGACGTGCGCCGCACGTCGGTCGAAGCTCTGGCCGAACTGCGCGACCCGTCAGCGGTGGACGCGCTCGAAGCCCTGCGCTGGCGCGAAACCTCGCGGCAAGTGCCGCGCACGCTCATCCAGCGCGCCATCGAAGAGAGCAAGGTTGAAGAGGAAGAAGCCGTCACCGAAGTCGAAGCCGAGACGCCAACGCTCGTCACGACCGGCGGCGCGGTTGCCGCGCTGGCCGAAACAGAGATTCAACAAGCGGGGACGACGCAGAGCGAAGCGAGAGAGACGGCCACCGGAGAGGCTGCAACCGGAGAGGCCGCGACCGGAGAGATCGAGACGAAAGAACTCGAACTTGCCTACGCAACTCCGGTCGCTGCGGAAGTGACTCCGCTTGTCGCGGAGGAGACTCCGGTTGTCGCCGCAGAAGAGACTGACGCGACACTCGGCGAGTTGACGGTCGAGTCACCGACTTTAGCCGCTACGGAGACGACCACGCCACAAGCGTCAGCCGCCATCGAAGAAACGGCGACGGTCGAGACGACGACAGCCGACGAAGAACCTAAAGGTATCGAACTCGCGGAGACGGAGGTTTTCGCCTTTACTACGCCGCACGTCGAACCCGCGGCGGAAGAGACGACCGCCGGAGTTGAAACCGGCACGGTTGAGGCGTCCGTCGCTCCCGTCGAGACTGACCTCGCCGCGACGCTCGCGGCTAAAGAAGCCAGTCTCATCGAAGCGCGCAAGCGCGAGGGCGAATTGGCGACAGGTGCGGAAGCGACGGAACTCGTCGAGCCTCTCGCCGCAACTCCCCACGCCGAATCTCCCGCCGCTTCGCCCGACCTTCCCGCCGGGTCTGCCCCTGCGACGCATCAAGACGCGGAATCACAGCCCGTCTATCGCTCCGATTTCGCCGCCGGTTCCGGCCATCCCGCCGCAGGCGACGAGGATTGGATCGATCTCGACGCAGACGAGCAGGGAGTGACGATTCAAACTATTGAACCCGTCGCTTCGTCGCCCGCCGAACCGCTCGGCCCTTTCTACGCAGAGGGCGCGCGCGAGTGGTCTGCGACGCCGACGACGGACTCGCCCGCCCCCGAAGCGCGCCGCGACGACACCGTCTCGCTGTTCGACTCTCTGGAGGTCGAGGCCGGCGAAACGAACGCCATCGAACTTGTGCCGGTCGCCCCGACGCCGGTAGTGGAGTCCACCCGCGTCGAAGATGCGGAGACGCGTCCGCTCAGCTTCAAGAGTCGCGCGGATGCGGCGGACGGCGAACCGCCGCGCACCTCGGAAATAGTGAAAGCCGAAAAGGGCTTGACCATCTCCGACGGCTCGGACGAAGACACCTACTCGATCATCCCGAAGGGCATCCAACTCCGCCTCGCCAGCGAGGACGCGAGCGAACGCGCGGCCAGCGTCCTCGCGCTCTCGCGCCTGAACACGGACGAAGCCTTCGACCAAATCTGCAACGCCTTCGACGACCCCGCCGAAGAGGTGCGCAACGCCGCCGCACGCGCCATCTACGACTTGAACGAAGACCGCGCGGACTCTTTCACACGCGCCTTGCGCGAGTCGCCCATCGAGCGTCGCCGCCAGATCGGGGCTGCGCTGGCCGGTTCGGGTCTGGCCGACGAAGCCATCGGCAACCTCACCGGCGAGAGCCGCGACAAGACCTACGACGCCTTCTCCCTGCTTTTCCTGATGGCGAAGGCGGGCGAGGTCGCGCCGCTGATTCGCTCCATCGAAAGCCATCCCGACAACGAGGTGCGCCTCGCCGTCGTGAAGCTGCTCGCGCTCTCCGGCCAGCACGAAATACTCCCCTCGTTCCGTCGTCTCGCCGTGCGCGGTTCACTCCCGACCGAAGTGCGCTCTGCCGTGATGGAGGCCATCTATCAGATCAGCAGCCAGCCGAACGCCACCACGTCGGCGACCTGAGCGAAGCGAAACTGTCGTCGGCGGCACACCTTGATCGGGCGGGAGACGCGCAACTCAAGCGCCGCCCGCCCGTTTAAACTTTGGCGCGAGAGCGACGAGCGTGCATCATGCTTTCGCGTCTGACCCGAAGCACACCCCACCCCTCTGTCCATACTTAAGGAGAACCCGAACTTATGACTAACGGAGCACAAGAAACCTACCTCACCGGGATCGACGTTTCGCACTATCAAGGCGCGGTCAACTGGCCGGACGTGAAGGGCGCGGGATGCGCTTTCTCCTTCGCCAAAGCGACCGAGTCAACCTCTATCGTCGATCCTGAGTTCGCGGCAAATTGGAGCGGCATGAAAAGCGCGGGACTCGTGCGCGGCGCGTATCATTTCTTTCGCCCAGAGCAGGACGCCGTCGCACAGGCCAATCATTTCCTGCAAGTCGTCCAACTCGAACCGGGCGATCTCCCGCCGGTCATCGACATCGAATTGAACGACGGCGTGACGGGCGGCGCGCTCATCGCCGGGGTCGGCAACTGGATCGACACGGTCGCACAGGCGACGGGCATGACCCCGATGATCTACACCGCCTCCTACTTCTGGAACGAATACATGAACGACGGGTTCGGCAAGTTCCCCCTCTGGATCGCCCACTACGGTTCCGCGCCCGAGCCGCTCCCGCACGGCTGGGCAAACTGGACATTCTGGCAATACTCGCAAAGCCTCTCCATCCCCGGCGTCTCCGGCGCAGCGGATCACAACTACTTCAACGGCGCACAGAGCGATTTGCAGGCTCTCACCAAACCCGCGTCGTAAGGCGTCCGGCTGCCCTGTAATCGTGCCCGGAAGGGGATAAAAAACCTCGTCGCGGAGACGCGTCGCAAACCCTTTGGGAAGGAAACTCGCGCCCCTTTTGAGCTTGCGCCCGCGTCGGGTTATCCTATCCCCATGCCTTTCCAACTTCGCTCAGAATTCAGCCCGCAGGGCGATCAACCGCAGGCCATAGATGCGCTCGTGCGCGGCCTCGGCGACGGCCAGAAACATCAAGTGCTGCTCGGCATCACCGGCAGCGGCAAGACCTTCTCCGTCGCCTCCGTCATCCAGCGCACCCAACGCCCGACGCTCGTCATCGCCCACAACAAGACGCTCGCTGCGCAGTTGTATCAGGAGTTCAAAAACTTCTTTCCCGAAAACGCCGTCGAGTATTTCGTCTCCTATTACGACTATTACCAGCCGGAGGCTTACGTCCCCGCCGCCGACATGTACATCGAAAAAGAGGCGACCATTAACGAGGAAATTGATCGCCTCCGTCTCTCCGCCACGCGCGCCCTCTTCGAGCGCAGAGACGTGATCGTCGTCGCCTCCGTCTCCTGCATCTACGGCCTCGGCGACCCTGACGCCTACTACAACATGCTCCTCTTCGTCGAGCCGGGCATGAAGATGACGCGCGACGCGCTCGTCCAAAAACTGGTCGAGTTGCAATACGAACGCTCCGACATAGAGTTCGACCGTGGCAGTTTCCGCGTGCGCGGCGACATCGTGGAAATCTTTCCGAGTTATCAGGAGCAAGCCTACCGCATCGAACTCTGGGGCGACGAGATCGATTCCATCTACACCATCGACCCGCTGCTCGGCGAAGTCCTGCACAAGCACACCTCGCGCCTGCCCATCTACCCCAAGACTCACTACGTGATGTCGAAGCCGACCATCAAACGCGCGATCAAGACCATCCGCGAAGAGTTGAACTGGTGGGAACCGAAACTGATTCAGGAGGGCAAACTCGTCGAGGCGCAACGCCTCCACCAGCGCACGATGTACGACCTTGAGATGATCAAGGAGATGGGTTTCTGTCGCGGCATCGAAAACTACTCGCGCCATCTCACCGGAAAAAATCCCGGCGACCCGCCGCCGACACTGCTCGATTATGTGCCGCGCGACACGATGGTCGTCATAGACGAATCGCACCAGACCGTCCCGCAGGTGCGCGGCATGTTCAACGGCGACCAGTCGCGCAAGCGCACGCTCGTCGAGTACGGCTTCCGCCTGCCCTCTGCTCTGGACAACCGCCCGCTCAACTTCGACGAGTTCAACGAGCGCATCGGTCAGGTCATCTACGTCTCGGCGACGCCCGGCCCTTACGAACTGACGAAAACCGGCGGCGAAGTCATCGAGCAGATCATCCGCCCGACCGGCCTCACCGACCCGCAGGTCATCGTCCGCCCCGTCAAAGGACAGATCGACGATCTTCTCGAAGAGTGCCGCCTGCGCGCCGAACGCAACGAGCGCGTGCTCGTCACGACGCTGACGAAAAAAATGTCCGAGGATTTGACCGAGTATTTCACCGAGGTCGGCGTGAAAGTGCGCTATCTCCACTCGGACATCGAGACTCTGGAACGCATCAAAATTCTGCGCGACCTGCGTCGCGGCGAGTTTGACGTGCTGGTCGGCATCAATCTCTTGCGCGAAGGTCTGGACCTGCCCGAAGTCTCCCTCGTCGCCATCCTCGACGCCGACAAGGAGGGCTTCCTCCGCTCCGAGTCATCACTCATCCAAACCATCGGTCGCGCCGCGCGCCACTCCAGCGGCACGGCCATCCTCTACGCCGACCGCATCACCGATTCGATGAAGCGAGCGATTGACGAGACAGAGCGACGCCGCACCATCCAACAGGAATACAACCTTGAGCACGGCATCACGCCGCAGACCATCATCAAACCCATCGAGGCCACGCTCGTCACCGCTTACGAAGCCGACTACTTCAAAGTGCCGCTCGAACTCGAAGCCTTCGAGGAATATTCGCGCGACAAGATCGACGGCACGATTGCCCGTCTCGAAGCCGAGATGCGCCACGCCGCCAAAGCCATGGAGTTTGAACGCGCCGCCGAACTCCGCGACCGCATCAAGTACCTGCGCGAGCGCGAACTGACGATGACGTAGCCGGAAGGGGTACGAAGTTCGTCTTTCATCAATGCCGTCGTGGGAGCCGCCAGTGAGGGGACACGCATGTTCGAGCAGACCCGGCCTTTCCCTTGTCCCAGTTGTAAAGAGATCATCAGCGGCAAGTTGACGCGATGTAAATATTGTCACGCTCCCGTTGACAAGGTCATCGCGGGGATGCTGGCCGACATACAGGGCAAAGTTAATCAGGCGTGCAGCGATGCCAGCTATCTCAAGGCGGCGGCGATAGGGATGTGGG
>Ga0307513_10012106_pt1 | contig 10668 bp, 14 predicted proteins | sample 15_EM_MG_FD_202174 | JGI IMG/M metagenome (GOLD analysis project Ga0307513, IMG submission 202174) | Populus trichocarpa ectomycorrhiza microbial communities from riparian zone in the Pacific Northwest, United States - 15_EM | ecosystem: Host-associated > Plants > Roots > Unclassified | place...
ATTTGATTATTTCCAAAGACATCTAAAGCAACCTAGAGAATCCTAGAGAGTCAAAGTTGCTTTGGGAAAGTTGAAGTTACCCAGAGCAACTTGGGTTTCTTTAGGACCAAACCCCTTTTTCCTGATGTCGGGCTGTCAGAAGTGGAGACTTGGAAACAATGGCGTGTGTTGAGATGGCATCGAACTCTCAAATGTTGGGTGGATGTTCAAGAGTCACTGATGGTTCACCAGCATGATTGTGTAGCTGTATGCGTCACCGAGAGGTCAAAAAATAGAATTTGTCAATGATTTGCAGCATACCATCGCCGCTGCCCACTTATCAAAGTGGTCGTGGCTCAAAGCAAAATGTGGGCTGTCCGCAGGGATATAGCAAGGCTTGGATAAGCAGTTTGATGTGGCGCACTCCCAATGCATGCGAAGCTGCTTTATGTTGTCATTCTTGGCAATATTTCCAGGCAAAATATCATTCGCATTCGGAGCCTAAGAGGTGTGTCAGTAATTTGAATGGAAGAAAAAATGAGGGGTTACCTGGCTCTTTTTTCCTTTCTTTACCACAGGTCCAAGCACCTTATCAAGAGCATTGAGTAGACCTGGAACAGGCGGTATATTCTCTTTGTCGAGGGCTCCCTAGAATAGTAATGGATCAGTTAGAGGGAGGATATATACAAACTTGGAGTTGCACCTATGGGCGACCAATCGCCTTGATTATGATTTTCACTGTAGGTTGCTGCTGGCAGAGCGCATTCTCAACCAAATGTTTATAGTCACCAACACAGGAGAGAGGTAATGGGTTTGGGATGTGGCGAGCTATGCAGAAGGTGATTTCATATGCATCATCATCGATAGCAGCCTGACCAGGAAATAAAACATCGCCAGCCTTGATCTTCAGGTGAGCATGGATGTCGAGCCATTCCAGGTTGCTTGGTAGTACGAGGAATCGAGCCACAGGCTCACGGTGTGCCTGAGGTTTTGCGAGCTCAGCCACAGAGAAAATGGCGAGGTTGTAGGTGATCTTGCACATCACTTCAACCTCGTCAGGTTCATGCCTATTGACACATTCTGAAAATGATTTAGAGAATATAGGAGGGGAATAAATAGCATGGAAAGACCGACTAGCAGATTTATTTGTGTCCTTGCCCATTTTTCTCTTCTGAGGCACGACTGGGATGATCTCGGGCTCCTCATTGTTGCTGCCTTCTTCTTCCTCTTCTTCGTCTCCCTGTTCTTTATCTATCTCTTCCTCGTCATTGTCTTCCTCGCTCTCCTCTTCTTCTTCTCTTCGCATGAAGGCCCTCTCCTCCTCTTCATTGACATAGATATCCTCGTTGTCAGTAGCTGCCAGCTCGTCTTCTTCCAATTCAGGCTCAACTTGCTGAGATTTTGCAGTTTTTATGACTTTACGCGTTGATTTACGCATTGCAGGTTCATTAGAGGGTTTAGAAAGGTTTCGTTTACGAGGCATGAGATGGTACAGGTGGAGAGACGTGGAAAGAAGCTAAACCCTACGATAGGGTTTATTTTGTTTTGTTTGTTTTCAAAGTCGCCCAGATCAGGGACCGCCAACCTTTTTGCAAACAGCTGTAATATGTGCGCATTCACAATATGTCATAAAACCTTAAGTCCCACTATCAATAATGAAGTGTGGCCACATTGACAAGTAACTACAAAACATATCAATGGGTGTTACTGCATATGCGAGCATGTAACAAAAGGGAATGGGGGCGAAACTAGAACTGCGAGCAAGATTAGTGCCAGACCCTGACAAACCTAGGGGCTGTTCAAATAGGAGACGACCGATAAACGGATCCTTGATTAAAACTAAGGAACCAGCTCTACGCAAGCAATAGCATGTGTTATCAAGTAAAGGAGAGAACAGGCGTGCCTTTACACTAATAGAGGTTGCGCGCCTTGCAAGAATCAATGATTGATCTGAAAGTTGAAGACAGATCACATCAGACAAATAATGATTGCAACCAATCAAAAAGATACCCGCACGGGTTCAACAGCTGCACACCTATACCAATAACCATTCTATTGAACCGGTAAACTATGTTCGCAATAACTGTTTTGTATGGTTCCTGTTTCTCCGCTTCCGTTCTGTCTTATTTCACGTTTACCATTTTATTTCATGTTCATTTGTAAAAGTCTTGGCTCGTAAACAGTATAAATATGCTCGTAAACTAGGTGGTACAGTAGTGAATTGCCCTGCAAAGCCTAGTGTGCAGTGTTAATAAACTCTAGCTGTTGAAGTGTAGTGTTGATACTATAAAAGCGCAAGCTTTTCGTGTGATCAGAAAACAGTTAGAGTTGTAGTCGCAAATTGTGATTAAAGTCCCGAATGCTCGCATTTCATCCACCTCATTACATTTCATAGTCTCGACCCAGCCTCTCTGGTATGAGGAATATATTGGGAAGGATTTTCGGAGGCAATAGCCAGAATAACATACCAGAGAGTATGGATGGACTTCATCATGATCAAACACACTAGCTTTTCAAACCCCGACTGAGTTGACCAAAAAGGAAATTAATGTATCGCGCTCGCCAATATTGATACGTTTAAAGCCTTCTGGGAATGTATGCACCATCCACAGTTGAGTGAATCAATAAGAAACATTGTAACTGTACTATTAGAGCAAAAAAAATCGAAATTGACAAAGAAATTTGTGCTGGAGACAGAAACTGATGGATGGAAGAGTCATTCAAGATGGAGGTGACAGAGGCTCCTTTGTGAGGTTTAAAGTGATTTGTGAGCACGGTGCTTTCAAGAACCAATTAAGAACCACCAGTTTTCAATGAGTTGAAATGTTGTTCCTGCGCTGTTCCCTTTCTTCCTTGTGCTTCCTTAACCCCTCTGCAGCTTCTCATGCCCATTGCTCCCTTCCTAAACATGAGGCCATCCTGGGTAACTTCTCTGGATACTTGTGTCACTGGGGCACAGGGATATGGCCATCAACGAAACTCGCGAAGTTCATAGCAGTGTTGACAGGGGTGGTAGCGGCTGTAACGGTGTCTGGGAGATCTCTCTTGGAGTCAGTGGGGTGCGCACTGGTGTGTGATAGTTCTTATCAACACTAGCTCGCTTTCGAGGGACTGCAGATGAGTAGGACATGACAATGGCGGTCCTTTCTGTTGATCGCATCGCGTCGCAGTATCATGTGTGGCCTTTAATTTCCTTTTTGAGTCGCTCAGTCAGACCTTGAAATCGTAGTGTACTTGATCATGATGAAGTCCTACCAGTCCCTATAGGTACAATACTGGACTATTGCCTCCAAATCCCTATCCATTTTTAGAAAAATCACCATCTGGCCGTCTGAAGAAGTATTGAACCTATAGGGACTGGTTTCAAGTCTATACATTTCAAGACTTTAGCTTAATAGGCTAGTTTTTCATTCTCATAGGTGCACTAGATGCAGGTGCTGGCCTCACATCACATACAGACTCACTAGATGTAGGTGTAGTCTTTGATTGTTTGCATGTGCACTCGTACTCGTTGTTGTTTCATAATCAAAGTGTCAGCACTTGTGATTCTCGCACGTTGTCCATTGTATCCTTGATACATTTCGAAGTCCCATAAAACAAATATGTATTACAATTGTGCTCGCACTTTGTCTTACAAAGCAATAAAACATTTATTGCAACTCTATCAAACGGTTTACAAAACCTAAGATACCTAGTCTTTTGAGATCTATTCTGTGCATACCCCAGAAGTCTCCCCTCACACTATTAGAACATGTGATTTGTGTTTTTGAGATTGGTGTTGGTTTGGTGTTGGTGTTTGTGGGTTTTGGCTTGTTCCAGATTTGCTTGTGCTTCTCCTTTTCACCCTATAGCAAATATCATGCCCTTCAATGCAGATCGCTCACCCTGCTCAGGTGCAGAGTCCAAGCTATGTTCCCATGGAATGAATGCTAGAAACCTCATCGTTTGCATTGACGGTACCGCAAATCAGTTTGGAGAGAAAGTACACGTTCTTGTAGGCTATCCAGTGACACTGCTGGCTAATGTCATTGAAAAGAACACAAACGTAATTGAATTGTATAACCTCATCTTGAAAAAGGTTGAGCATAATCAGCGAACCTGGTACAACAGTGGAATTGGGACATATGCCCAGCCGTCCTGGAAGTCATTCAAATTCTATTGGCAGGTCCTTTCCCACAAGATTGATTTGGCAATTGCATGGTGTGTCAAGTGGTCGCTATCTATTTTATGCTGTCATTTTACCTCTTGCTCATTCAGGAATTTCGAAAGAATGATTTTGGCTGCATACAGGTGGCTTTCAGATAATTATGAGGAGGGTGATTGTATTTTTCTGTTTGGTGCATTGGAATAATGTGTGATCTGCACTCGGCCAATGCTGAGAGGTATCTAGGGTTTTCTTGTGGTGCATATCAGGTTCATGTTCTCTCAGCAATGATAGACAAGGTGCAGTATATCCTGCCTGTCCAGTTTCCAGAAATAATGTCTGCAGAAACTATTAGGTTGGCCTTATCCTTAAAGGAAATGAGATGCAGATACCATTGTGCGCCACAAGTAAAATCTCCATTTTTTTAACCCTGATTTACCAGGTTCAGTGCGTTCGAACTATATGCCGATCCAAAAAGTCATATACCTATGGTGACTCGAGTTGGATCATCAGGAACAGCTGGACAGATGTCCATGGCCCAGTGCTTTAAGAAAATGTTCTCATATGAGGATGTAAGAGTCCATTTTGTGGGTGCCTGGTAAGTGATGGAAATTTTGACTGTGTTTACACTGATGAAAAGATGTCAGGGATACCGTTTCGTCTATTGGGATTGCATATGGTAGCTGCATACTCCCTGGGACAATCAGTGAGATGAGACATGTTTGTTACTTCCGGCATGCACTTGCTCTCAATGAGCGGTGGGTCAAGTTCTTACCTAAGTATGCCTATGGAGGGACATCCATGCCTTGCGGCACAAGTAGTGTTTGAAGGTCCAGTCTCAAGACTGGAAAAAGACCGAGACCGGACTGGACCAAGACTGATCAAGACCATAACCACGGTCCGGTCTTTGGTCCATCACCATTCTCGAAAATTGAAGACCAGGCAAAGACCGGTCTTCACAGTCTCAACCGATTTTTCAGCCTCAAAATCTTGTGGGTCTTGGGGCCAGATTAGTTCCATTTCGAAGTCCAAAATCCTACTTTCATACATTAATTTTCAATTGATTTTCGATTCAACCCAAATGTGTGACACATGGCTGGAAAATTCCATGATCGACAACAATCAACAACTGACGTTGATTTGACCTTCATCTCCACCACTCCCTCCCTTGCCTCTCACAACCTCAAATGTTTCTCAAATCAAGTCCTAGGTCAGTTGTTCATTGTGCATGTGTAAACTAACAATTTTTGCACCTCGTTAGGTCTAACAAGCCCTGCCACATTGCATGCCCCTCCTCATCTAGAGATGTGGGTGGACCCAACTATGCTCATCATCGTCAAGACCCTGGCCATTGCCCACATTGGGCCAAGCCAGGGTGAGGCCGACAACCATGACTGCACCAACACCATCTCCCGAACCATGCCACGTCATCGCCTGCCCACATTGGCTCTTGGTGACCTGCTAAGTCAACAATGTCAACAATAGCTACATATGCCACATAGACGCCTGTGTTGACCAGCATGTCAACACTCATGCCAAACCCCACCAATGTGAAGGAGACCCACCAGGTGTGTTGCAGAACAAGTCCTATGATTTGTCGTTTACTAACCCACCCTCAGGTCAATGAAGTGACAGTCAATCGATCATCGTCTTCTCCATCAACACCATTTCGAATACCCCCACCATGCCCACCACCGTGTCCTACCACCATGCACCGAACTCTATCACCACACACCACCTCAATTGCATGCCACATCAAATACCACCACTATTTCACCTCTGCTCATCACACCCACCCAGCACCAAGGCTGCCGAAGCTAGGCCCCAGTTGACACCAATCAATTGGTTGTCAGAGGCATATGTTCAAATTCAAACATACAATGTTGAACATATGCCAAATGTAATGTTCAGTGTATGGAATTGTGTTTGAAGTTGATATAGCCCTACTCGTATGCAGCCCTACCTCCCTGTGTATGTAGTTATAATGTATTATCATTACTATATATAAGAGAAGACCAGTCTAGACCAGTTACTAACCAGTCTCAACCGTAACTGGTTGAGACCGGTCTCATAACCGCAAAAGACTGCATGAGACCGCACAGGACCCACTATGGACCCCACTTCAGGTGAATAACCCCAATATATCTAGGGAAATTCCCCAGTCACCCATTATTCTGATGAATACCAGGTGAAACCTTGTCAGGTGAATTTCACAAGGCTACACTGGTTGAATCCATTTCACCCATTCGAAAATAACAGTCTTTTTTTCCCCCTAAGTACGTTGAAACTCCGACAGCATGTGACCATGTTGAATTCCCAACACAGGAATTCTGAATGTTGGTTCCTTTATCTTGTCTCTCCCACTCATCATGCCAATACGAAAGGCTGAGTGGAGCTGATGGGTCGTGGGTGAGGCAGCAAGACCTTCACCGCCATCCTCACCTGCATCCTCCCACAAGCCCAATTACACTTGCAGCCCCGCATCCATGAGCCAGTGCAATCCCCACTGCTGCCTCGATTGCACACTGTCTGTTCATAAGGGTGACATTTTAGCAGGAGGTGGAGTTATCCCCACCTCCCCCTTCACTTGCTTTTGCTATGCCCATGCCCACTCTGCCCATGCCAGCATATTAGGTTTTCCCACTACCCTCGCTGTAATAACACAATCCTGCAGCTTCCCTCAGGTTCCGTAGTCAAGGAATTCACAGTATATTTCTACCTGTTCGGAGTTGTGGATAGATAGTGGGCCATGTGGGATGTTGACTGCTTCGACAGTTGAGGTAAGTCCATTCACTCTGCTCACACTACTCATAGCTGATGCACCAAGGCCCTCAGAACCTAATCTCAGGATTCATTCATAATGTGTTGTCCTTCCTCAGCAAACATCCTAGTGGCCCCCACTTTTTGCAGAGCATATGACCATTTGAACACTGTTCCACTATATGGTAGTCATCAGTGGCCAGGAAACTGTGTAGATGCATAATGATGTGTAGAGATAGGGAATGGGAGGAGCGAGTTTGAGGATTAGTAGCTCTGTTGTATACCTCCAAATATACTTTGTTGTTGAATTTTCACCCATTAATTATCCACAATGTTCCCCCAATTATGCAAAGAGCTGAGGAAATTAATCATAAGAGTGGGTGAATCTGCAGTGAATCAGATTCACCCATATTTTAGTGGAAATTCACCTGTTCGAGATGTCAGAAATACCTGCGGAATGCATGTTGAAATTGGTCATAAAACCTCTGAAATTGATCAGGTTTTCACCTGTGTAAATTCATCTGAAACATTCGATTACATGATGATTCTCAACAGGTAAACTAATTATATTAAACTGATAAATTGAGGAAATGACTGTTGAAATTCACCTGATGTGGGGTCCACAGGACTGGTTTACATCGGTTTGGTCTGGTCTTTTGCAGTCTTTGAACCTGTGAAGACCAGTCTCAGTCTCGGTCCATGCCTCTCAAGGCCCAAAGACCGGACCGAACCGGACCTTCAAACACTAGGCACAAGTATGGATGCTTCACCACATATAGCCAATAATCTACTCAGCAGGAACACGGATGATCCAATAGCTAACAACGAACCTGCAGACAGCAGACCACTCGTCGACAATAATTCTGTATATGACCAGTCGCAGCCTAGGATAAAGTCAATGGAAAATAGGCCTCAAATAATAGAAGTCTGGTTTGCAGGAACACATTCAGACATGTGAGTGCGTTCTCTTTTATGCCAGAGGGATAGCGGTAGTGATATTACAGTATTTAGAGGTGGCAGGAATGTTGTGAATGCTGGGATGGATCATAGTCGGCCACCTCTGAGGTGGATGGTGTTTGAAGCAGGGGCACTCGGTTTTTGCACAGCGACATTCGAATGTGATCTCTCTCCTGATGAGCAGATTCATATCAAGGAATCTTTGATGCCACTATGGTGGCCCCTGGAGCTCTGTTTCTTCAACCGATTGACATACACGAGGGGGGATCAAGGAAATAAAACTACTCATAAGTGAGTCTCCTCATACTGGGTAGCAATGTAACTGACTAATTGATTAGGCCTCATCTAGGTTCGAGTCGTAAAATCCATCCTGGTCAGAAGATCCACAGTTTCCTCATCCTGAGCGATAAAACATGCAGAGAGTACACTCCAAAGGCACATCCATTGGATGGTAATCCTAATTTCTGGGAGAAAGCACACACACAGGGCCTTGCAAACTGGCTGGAACTCAATTTGTATGAACACACCCATGATCTCATGGTGAGGCTCATCGCTGGGAGCCCTGGCAATGGTACTGCATTACAGACTTTGGGCCAAACTGCTATGTTGGGTACGTCCCAATTTTCTCTATATATATATTGCATGGTTTATGTAAGGTCATTGTTAGCGGATGGATTGCAAGCAGTGTATGATGCAGTGATCAGGATCCTGGAATGTAACAATTCCAAACTCGAGGTTCAGTATCAACTCCTGCAGTTCACAGTAAACATCCTAAGGAAGTGTGCACATGAAGGCACATATTTAAAGCTGGGCCGTTCAATTGAAATCCTTCCTTTGTTGTCAAATCTTCTGGAGCAGAGAATTGAAAATTATCAGAATGTTGTGCGACATTTTGTGGTGGAGTTCATGGATTGTAAGTGTAAAACCTTGTAGTTTTATCCAGGAACTGAACCCCTGCTAGGTTGTGTACTTGTAATGGAGGGGCATGCAAGTTGCATAGTCTCTGTGGCATTCACTCCTGATGGCCTGTGCATGGTCTCGGGATCGTACAATAACACAGTTCGGACCTGGGATATGGAGACTGGGAAGCCAATGGAAGAGCTGTCTCAAGGACCCACAAATATGGTAAAGTCTGTTGCATTCTTGTCTGACAGAAGGCGCGTAGTCTCAGGCACAGGAGACAATGCAGTTTGGATCTGGGATAAAAAGACAGGGAAACCAGTGGGAGAGCCGTTTCAAAGACACACAGATTTTGTACGGTCTGTCGCATTCTTGCCTGATGGTATGCGCATAGTATCAGGCTCGCACGATGGCATCTGGTGGGAGAGCCATTTATAGGGCACATAGCTTGGGTATTGTCTGTGGCCTTCTCGCCTGATGGGAGGTGCATAGTCTCAGGATTGGCTGACTGGACAGTTCGGATTTGGGATGCAGAGACAGGGAACCTGCTACGAAAGCCATTTCTGGGGCACACAGATCGGGTATGGTCTGTGGCATTCTCGCCTGATGGCCGGCGCGTAGTTTTGGGCTCAGGAGATGGGACAGTTCGGATCTGTGATGCAGAGGGAGAGCCGTTGGGGGAGCTGTCTCAAGGACACACATATCCAATTGTGTCTGTTGCATTCTCTCCTAAGGGCAACCATGTAGTCTTGGGCTCAACCAACATAACAGTTCGAATGTGGGACGCGAAGACAGGGAGTACAGTGGGAGAGCCCTTTAGGGGACACACGCATTGGGTATGGTCTGTTGCATTCTCAGATGATGGTAAGTGCATAGTCTCAGGCTCGTATGACAAAACAATTTGGATATGGGATGTGGAAGCAGCAGAGATATTGACGACATTGTAAAGTACATATCCTCTATCCTCACCTATTTCTATTTATGTGTTTCATTTGTTTCGGATGAGCAGTGGAATAACATAGTTTGGATATTTTAGGAGGACTTTACCTTGCCCCACCTTTTCCAGGTGGACTCCACTGGAGTCCAGGTGGATTTTGTGGACTCCAGGTGGACTCCAGGTACAATTTATTTTGCTGGTGGCCCAGCCAAATTATTGTACATAATCCACATGGAGTTCATATGAACTCCACATGGAGTCCAGGTGAACCCACCTGGAGTGAGTGGACTCCACCTATCAGATATAGGGAAATTCCTAATCATAGGCTGGACTCCACCTGGACTCCACCTGGACACATTAATTCAATACAACATTTTATAGTTATTTAATAATAATAATAATAATATAAGGGAAAAAAAAAAAACAGCACAGACGAGATTCGAACACAGGATTATTGGAACGGTTTGCAATGCTTTAGCCAACTGAGCCATGAGGGCAATTAGTGGCATAGGTAGCAATGGCCTTTTATGACCACCGGGCATGTGCCCGCCAAATCGGGCAGCGCATGACAAACGTTGCCACGCGTACACTCTTGCTTCCACCACCACCATCCCGCCCCCTGTATCGCCGCTACCGCTGCCCACTGCACATCACCCAGGTAAGTACCCGGGCTTTTCTGTCCCGCGAATGCTCACGCGAGCCAAGCTAGGGAGATCCGGCCGCAAACGACAGATTCGACAACCACAACGACAACGGATTCGGCGACAACGAGCAGGACAGCGAGCAGGAGAGGAAACAGGGTGCCCCCAGGTGAGTCGCACCCCGGATCTGCCCCCCACCGCCCCCCTGATCGTCCATTCGCAGCCCCACGACGTGCCACGTCACCGACGAGCCCATCGTCGTCCGCACCCCCCCTTCCAGTTGCCACGTCAGCGCCGTCCCCCCCATCGTCGTCCACATCCACCAGCCCGGTTGCCACGTCAGCAACGCC
>Ga0307513_10012107_pt1 | contig 10668 bp, 7 predicted proteins | sample 15_EM_MG_FD_202174 | JGI IMG/M metagenome (GOLD analysis project Ga0307513, IMG submission 202174) | Populus trichocarpa ectomycorrhiza microbial communities from riparian zone in the Pacific Northwest, United States - 15_EM | ecosystem: Host-associated > Plants > Roots > Unclassified | place...
ATTTTTGCATGCGATGATGTTTCGGTGTCTAGAGGTGTTTCACGGTGGTTGAGGTTATTTTTTGAATTTTTTTTAAATATATTAAAATAATATTTTTTATTTTATAAAATTTATTTTTAATATAATGCATCAAAATATAAAAAATATTTAAAAATAATAAAATAAACATTCGACCCTATAAGAAATAATCTCTTGATGAAGAAGGGATCCCACTTATGAACATGATGCAGTGTAATTAATATTAAATAGCTAGGGGTACCTTCTTTTTTTTTTTTTTTTGAATAAAGTTAAGTTGTATTGATCCTAAAAAGTATATGATATGAGAGGTATACCCCAATTATTACAAAGGACCTGAAAGGTCAACAAAAAGGAAACAAGTTTGTACATCGAAAGAAAACATACAAAGCAACATAAACCATTCAGGCGGTTGATATAGAAATAATCAAAACTCAGGTAATATCACCGCTCAACTGGAAGGTAAAAAAGAGATAGGGGTACCCGTGTAACGTGTATTTCTACTACTTTTAGAATTTCAATTATTTTTTTTATTAAATAATCACAAGCAAAAAATATTTTGGCATTATTTCTTTCTAAGTGTCTTTGAATCCAGATAATATATTGTTTAGCCTCTATCCCCTTTAGATATTGCTTCTACCATTATCACTTTCTAAGTACACTTTTTATCCATTTCCTATCAGATAATGTGTTGTTTAGCTCAATTTTCTTTAAATTTTTCTTTAGGCATTATCACTTTATAAGTTCATTTCTGAGCCCTCATCTTTTAAATAGTGTGTTGTTTAGCCTTTATCTCCCTTAGATTGTGCTTTTAGATTATTATCTTTTAAGTGCGCATTTAAGTCATTACCTTCCAGATAGTACGTTATTTAGCCATTATCTCCTTTAAATAATTTTTTTTTGACATTGTTTTTTTTTTACTATGTTTTTGAGCTATTGCCTTCCGGATTGTAAGCAATGTAAATAGGGGATAACTATCATAACTTGATTTTGGATTCCCCTAAAATTATCTTTTTTTATATACAAAAATAAAATAAAAGGTTGAAAATCAAAGAAACGCAGGAAGACAAATGACTTGGCTGGCAAGAACAAGTTGAAGATAGATCTACATGCATAAATTAGAGGTGGAGGGACCAAAATGAATCTTTGACCTTTTTGAGAACACCTTTGAATGACTTAAATGTGAAAGGTAATGCAAATTCAAGGTTGACTTAAGTGAATATTACATAAATTTGCATAAAAATTAAGTTTGAAGACTTGATTAGATTTTTAATAAACTGATTTGATTTAATCAAAGGCCTAAATAAAGATTTGATTAAGTTTAAAATTAATTTAGGCCAAAATTAAAAGAATTAATTAAGTGCAAAGACTTAATCAGACTTTTAATGAGTTAAATTAATTTTATTAAGGATTTAATTAGTGAAAAATTAAGTTTGGAAGCTTAATTTGGGCTTAATTAAGAAGATTGAAATTTTATAAAACCAAATTTAATTTTTACAAGCTTAATTAGATGAAATTGAAGAAAATAAAAGTTTAAGTCTTAATTGGGGACTAAATTGAACAAATTAGAAACCAGGGTCCATTTTGAAAAAGGCGCCAGACTTGAAAGGTCTCAATTCATTTTTGTTAGGGGCGTAATTGCATAAAATTAATCAGTTTTGTCTCAATCAAAGACGTTTAAGCTTAAATTAGAATAACAAGGACCAAAATGAAATTTACATAATCCCAATTAAAAAACCATAATTTTTAGGATTTAAACAGATGACATATCACTCGAATTTAATGAAGAAACCTAGTTTTACCCTTGTTTACCATCTTATTCAGCCATGAAGGCTAATCGAGTTGTTATATTCAGGCGAATGAATGTGGCATCTCTAGCCAATTAAGGGGCTTTAACCACCATCATTCGATATAGGAGCTTCCCCTTTACAAGGATATACCACCTTCTTCAACGTTTGCGCCTCACCTACCACGTGGAAGCCCTCAACTTCTTGTTTCAAGGTAATCGTGTTTGGTTCAGTAAAATTAGACATCGATACACCCAACTTTGAATCGACGGTGGAAAATCTACAAGCCACCAAATCAAGCATGGTTTAATCCTAGGTGAAGGATAACACCCACTATATAGGATCTATGACTTGGTTGGCCTCAATGGCCTCCTATTTGCCATGATTTATTCATGGAAGATACACCACCAGTCAACCACTTTCAGTTATGAAGTTTCTGATTTTTTCTATAAGTTCCAAGAGTTTGTTAAACATTTAGGGAGAGGGAAAACAAAAGAAAAGGAAGAGAGAAAGAGAGAGAGAGAAGAAAGGGAGAGGATGCTAGGTTAGAAGAGAATCTTCAAGCTTTGAAAATCAAAAGAGAATGTTAGTGTGATTACGCTGCGGAGTGGGAAAGAACTTGAAGAGAAAAGGTCGAAACAAATTGAGATGGAGAAAAAAGAGGAGATAGAAACTAAATTGAGTATAAAGAAGAAACATCATCTTCCTCCACAAATTGAAAAACCGACTAACACTCCGAAGGTAAGTACTAACTCATTGAATTCCAGTTTTAAAACAATCTCACCCTTTCCTTTGACTTTTTCTAGGTCTAAGAAAGAGGATAAAGAAAAAGAGATTTTAGAGGTTTTCAAGAAAGTAAAACTCAACATTCCTTTGATTGATGCTATCAAGCAAATTCTCAAATATGCCAAATTCTTGAAGGAGTTGTGTACTACCAAGAAAGCCTACAAGCTACAAGGCCATGAAATGGTAAGTATGGGTGAAGTTGTATCAACTGTTGTTCAAAAGAATATGCATTTGAAGCAAAAAAGACTCAGGTGCATTTACTATCTCATATGGTATTGGTAATGCTAGTTTTAAAAGAGCCTTACGCGATTTAGGTGCATCCATTAGTGTTATGCCTAAATATGTTTATGATTCTCTTAGTCTGGAGCCTTTGAATAAAACTAGTATTGTAATACAACTTGCGGATCGTAGTTTTGTTTATGCACTTGGTGTGATAGAAAATATCTTAGCCAAGATTGATAGTTTGGTTATTCCATGTAATTTTTATATTCTTGATATGGAACGTGATTCTTGTGATTCATCAAACAACACTCCTATATTGTTTGGGAGACCATTCTTGAAAACTGCTAATACGAAAATTGATTGTGGTAAGAGTACTTTGTCCATGAAAGTGGGAGATAAAAAGATTGAATTTAATTTTCATGATACAATGAAATATCTTTATAGCCTATCACATGCTATGACCAACTTGATAAGTGTGTGCGACAAGTTTTTTATTTTGATTGTGAGGATGGATTAAGCGTGGCTTTCAGCTATGGCTATGATTTTACTAAGATTGAAGAGATGGAGAGGCACATATGTGTTGTCCAAAACATGCATGAATCAGCATTGGCTTTGCAAGCTTTGTAAATCATTCCCTATGGTAATGTCTTTGTTGATTTAGGACTTTCATATAAAAAGCTTTTGCCATCAATTTTACAGGCCCTCGAGTTAGAATTAAAACCTTTGCCCGATCAGTTGAAGTGTGTATTCATTGGCGACAACAATACACTTCCTATTATCATAGCAAAAGGTTTGACAAGTGCACATGAGGAAAAACATGTGAAGTTGTTGTGCGATCACAAAACAGCCATTGGATGAACTTTAGCCGACATCAAGGGCATTAGTCCCTTGATGTGTATGCATCACATACTATTGGAGGACAATGCAAAACCAACAAGGAAAATGCAAAGGAGGTTGAATCCGCCTATGATGGAGGTAGTGAAAACTGAGATTTTAAAACTATTAAATATAAGAGTCATTTACCCCATCACGGAAAGTAAATGGGTTGCGTCTATCCATGTGGTGCCCAAAACGACCGGAATAACATTGATAAAAAACAAAAATGATGAACTCATTCCTACTCGCATCTCGAGTGGATGGAGAATGTATGTTGATTATAGAAAGCTTAATCTTTCTACATGCAAAGATCATTTTCCATTACCATTCATGGACCAAATGCTTGAACGCTTAGCAGGTAAGTCTTTTTATTATGGATATAGTGGATATAATCAGATTGTTATTAATCATGAAGATCAAGAAAATACTACATTTACATGTCTATTTGGTACATATGCATATAGGAGAATGCTCTTTTATCTCTGTAATGCACCTGCAACTTTTCAAATATGCATGATGAGTATTTTTTCTGACTATGTTGAAAGAATAATTGAGGTTTTCATGGATGATTTCACGGTGTATGGTGATTCTTTTAATAAGTGTTTAGAAAATTTATCTTTGGTTTTGAAAAGATGCATTGAAACTAACCTTATCTTGAACTATGAAAAGTGTTATTTTATGGTAGAACAAGGAATAGTTCTTGGGCATGTTGTGTCTTCGCGTGGATTAGAGGTTGATAAAGCTAAAATAGATGTCATTTCATCATTGCCTTACCCCTCATGTGTAAGGGAAGTTCGCTCTTTTCTTGGCCATGCAGGTTTTTATCGACGCTTTATCAAAGATTTCTCGAAGATTATGGCACCCTTGTGCAAATTATTAGTTAAAGAATTGGATTTTGTATTTGATCAAGCATGTAAATATGCTCATGATGAGCTTAAGAGGTGTGTCACATTTACCCCTATCATCCAACAACCAAACTAGGACGAGCCTTTCGAGATAATGTGTGATGTGAGCGACTATGCGGCAAGAGCTATGCTTGGGCAAAGAATAGGGAAGAATTTGCATGTTATCGCCCATGCTTCCCGCATGTTGGACGGAGCGTAATGCAATTACCATACAACTAAAAAGGAACCTTTTGCAGTGGTGTTTGCTTTTGAAAAATTTAGGTCATATCTACTTGGTACAAAAGTCATTGTTTTTACTGACCATGTAGCTTTAAAGTATCTTTGAAGAAAAAGGAGTCCAAACCAAGATTGATTAGGTGGATTTTGCTTTTACAAGAATTTGATCTTGAGATCAAAGATAACCATGTGGCTGATCACTTGAGCCGACTAAGGACCGAAGATATATAAATCGAAATAATAAGAGACGCATTCCCCGACGAGCAGTTGTATGTGTTACATTCCTCTACAAAACCATGGTATGCTGATTTGGTGAACTATTTAGTCACCAAAGAATTCCCTCCAGGTTTGTCTACATCCTATAAAAACAGGTTACGAGCTGATGCTAATATTATTTTTAGGACACTCCTTATCTGTGAAAATTTTGTGTGGATCACGTAGTTAGGAGATGTGTACCACAAGATAAATTTCATTTCATTCTCACTTTTTGTCATTCTTATTCTTGTGGTTCTCATTTTGGAGGAAAAAAAATGGCCCATAAGGTACTTAAAAGTGATCTTTATTGGCCTTCTATTTTTAAATATGCATATCACTTTTGCAAATCATATAAAAAATACCAAAGAACAGGTAATATCACTCATAAGAATCAAATTCCTTTAACGAATATTCTTGTAAGTGAAATTTTTTATGTTTGGGGTATTGATTTTATGGGTCCATTTCCTTCTTCTTTTGGTAAAATTTATATCATTGTTGATGTTGATTATGTGTCCAAATGGATTAAGGTGAAAGCCACACGAACTAACGATGCTAAAGTTGTTTTAGATTTTGTCAGGACTCATATATTTGACAGGTTTGGAATCCCTAAAGCTATCATTAGTGATCGTGACACTCATTTTTGCAATCGTTCAATGGAAGCATTACTCCACAAATATCATGTGACTCATCGAACTTCTATAACCTATCACTCTCAAACGAATGACCTATCAACCTAACCGGTGAGATTGGAGTCTGTGACTTGGTGATGCACTTCGGGCTTATCGGACTGCTTATTAATCACCTATAGGAATGTCACCTTATAAGATGATTTATGGGAAAGCATGTCATCTACCAATGGAGCTTGAACACAAAGCTTTTTGAGCCATTAAACAATGTAACATGGATTATGATGTTGCTGGGATTGCGAGGAAGTTGCAATTGCAAGAGTTCGAAGAGATACGGAATGAGAATGCAAGGATTTACAAAGAAAAGACCAAGATTCTTCATGACCGAATAATTACAAGAAAGGAGTTTCATGTTAGAGACAAAGTCCTTCTTTATCATTCCTATTTGAAACTTTTTCCTTGAAAGTGGCGCTCTCATTGGATTGGACCCCTTGTTGTTTCTAATGTTTTTTCTTATGGTGCAGTTGAAATTACAATTTTAGAAACAAACAAAGTGCTCAAGGTCAATGGGCATCGCTTGAAACCTTTCTATGAAGGTTGGACGACAGAACTCGCCGCTTCTGTGGAGTTAGCTGAACCAATCTATGAAGCATGAGCATGCGATGTGCCGAGCCAATAACATAAAACAAAAGCGCTTACTGGGAGGCAACTAAGCACAAAAGGAAAAAAAATCAGATTTGCTTCCTTTTTCCCTTATCTTTTATTTTTCGCATTTTACTTTATTTTTGTCATTCTCCTATATTCCTGTTCTTTTATTTCAACATTGAGGACAATATTGTGTTTAAATTGAATGAATGAATGTGCATGTAATTTTTTTAAGTTTAATTAGTCTAGTGATTAACTTTGAAAGCATGTCATATTGACTTTATAGTGTTATGTCAATGCAAGCTTTTGAGCCTTCAACATTATATTTTTTTATTGTACATTCTTTCAATAATATGTATCTCTAGAACTTGCTTCATATCTTGTTGAGATTACATTCACATTACATGCGTAGATGATAAAGACATTAGGAATTTTAACCACTTGAGCCAAAAAGTCAACCTAAAGCATATTATCCTTAGTGAGCCCTTTTGAGTTTGTTTATCTTTTCTTTACTTTACCTATGTGTAAGCCTTAACTTTTTATATGTTTTCCTTTTTCCCTAGCCAAGGATTAGTAGAGCATATACTTGTTGATACCTCATGGATCATGGTTGGAAATTATGTGGAAAAAAAAAATGATGCTTGATGAAAAGATAGGCAAAATTACCAAACGTGAAAGAAAAAGAAAAGAATAGAAAACAAAAGTGTCCTTTGTGTTTTTAAGATTTTATGTTGATGGAGCTTGAAATCAAAAGAAGTTAAGCATTGGTGCTTAAAGATGGAAATTTGGTGTGCTTTGATGGGATATCTTGTTTCAAAAGAATCATTTCTTTTAGAATGCTCTGCTTCTTTTAGTTTTAGCATTTTCTTTTCTTTTCCTTTCTTTTACCTCACCTTAACCTTAGCCCCATTACAACCAAAAAGTAAGACCTTTTGATTCATGCATTGCTTGTAATATTTTAGTCATGGAGATGAGATTGAATAGCAAGCTTATGGTAGAACATATTCATTGATTGAATTTGAGAGATTTAAATACATAAGCCCTAAACATGTGAGTGTTAGAGTGTATATCAATGAGAGGACCTATCACTTTGGCATGGCATAGATTTCATTTAAATCCCAACAATTAATTGAGTTTTGAAGTTTGCATGTAAATAAATTCAAGAAAATTTATGTTCTTTTTTTAAGTTTGCGTGTAAATAAATTATGTTCTTTATCCTTCTTGGTTGTATTCTTGTTTATAATGCTTGTACTCTTGGGCATTGATGAGAGATTAAGAGATTAATCATAGTTATTTTACTTATTTAATTTATGTTTGATTTCATCTCTCCTTTCTCGAGGACGAGCAAAAGCTAAGTGTGGAGGTATTTGATGCAACCATATTATTTGATTGTTTTACCCATATTTACCTAGTATTTTGCCTATGTTATATATATAAAATGCCTTGATATTCTTTGTTTTATGTTTTGAAGGCACTTTGGATGTAAGATTCAAAAAGAAGTAAATTTGAGATAATTGGTAGATTTGACCTCCAATCGATGTTTTGTGCAAAGCTTGATCTCTAGAGGTCGAAACGAAGTGATTCTAGTGGCATTAGAAAGCTAACATCCATAACTTTCTATACATAGATGGAAAGAAAAATAAAAAAATAAAGAGAATGGAAATTGTAGCCTTTAAAGTCAAATCTTGTATTCTACCAGTGTTGATCTTCGACCATTCCGACTTGAATATTTTGAGCTACAAAAGTCCATTTGATGCAAAATCAATTTTTTTGGATTCCTGACTCGAAAACCTATCAACCTACAAAATTTCTGAAGAAAACAAGCTCATATAAGAGAGATATGATTTTTCTAAGATGACACATGAATTTTGTCAGCAGACGGGTTTTGTGAAGAAATGAATTCAAATTATGTCCCAAAGCATCCAAACCGACATCCAAGTCTTTATTTCGGAAATTTAGCTCCTCTAAGATAAAATTCAAAGCTTGAAGATTTTATGCAAGGCTATTTCTCTTTTTTTAGGAAAATAGTTATTTAAATGTAAATTGTTTACTATGAAAGGATTATTTTGTAGAAAAGAGATTGGGGTTTCCTAGGATATAAAAAGAAAGAGAGAAAGGAAGAGGGGACAGCCAGTCAAGAGAGAGAAAATGCCCCTTTCCTCCACAAACCCGAATTCATGTATGCTTCTTTCTTTTTGGTTAGTTGTTCAACAGACATGCAAGGCTAAACTCTTTTTCTTGGTTGCAAGGACACAGAAACCTTCAGATTTCAAGAACTGTGAGATTTATTTTACCTTTTCTTTTCAATTTATATGATCAATGAATATGTTTGTTCTCCTATGCTTATTTCATATGATTGTTTATTTTAATTTATAGAGCGGACTCTAAGTTATTATTGTGAACAATCTATTGCTAAGTTTGCTATCAAAACCGGAGTTGTGGTATATAAACTTGTGAAGCAACTGAGTTTAATAATTGTGGCGGATCTACGTTATTAATTTTAGGGAAAACATTCGAACAAATCAAATATGAACTACAGACAGTTATGTTGTCTAGATTAATCAACTCATCTAGTTCTTAAGATTGTCATTGAATTAAATTACTAGTGCGAACATTGTGGTTGTTTGATGGTTAGGATTAGTTATACAGCGGATCTGTTAATTAATCAACATAAGAAAAGATAAATATTCAGAGTATAAATTGATGTTTCGTTTCCATGATCAATTCTAATTTCTGTAGGTGAATGTTTACTCTGACCAATGTTTGTTTTATTGATAAATTTTGGTTTTCTTTGATTTAGCATTGATTGTTTCCTTTTGTTTACTATAGTCATAGATAACTTCACAATTCCTCCCTCTCAATTGCACATCGTATAGCATAAAAATCTGAATTAAAACTTCCTCGTGAGATCGACCCCTTGCTTGCTCTATACTATCTTGTTTATTTAAGCTAGGATAATTAATTTGTGCGACAACGACATCGCAACACTCTCCATATAAAATTTTCATATATGTTAGTTCAGTGTACATCTCACATGACAAGTACATATATATTAATTACATATATCCATTATACCTTAACTTATAAGAACACATGCTTCTGCTTATAAAGGAATGAACATAATACGTAACAGTCTCAATGGCTTTAATTATTTTTCAATTTTAATAGAGTATCGACCAAGAATATTTAGGAACATGCTTTAATGCAATAGAAATCTTATAATTATAACAACTTTATAAATTTCTTTATAAAGCTTTTTTCTCAAAGGACTTTATATTCATTAATTAAATATTAGATTCAATAATCAAATATAAATGAATATTAAAAATAAAAAGAGTTTTTATGAATAATAAATATATTTTCATATAAATCAAATCAATACTACATGTAACCAATCGATTGACTATATAATATATTTACTATTAGCACACCCCATCTTCATGAGAATTTTGTATGGTAGTCAAGTTGTAACTATTGGATACTTACTTCCTATATATATATATATAGTCTCATCAAAAAGTGACGAGTTCTTTCTATTATGCTTCTCTTTTCTTTTACACCTTTCTCCCTTTTTTACTATAAATATCTGGCAGTTACAATATAAGCATCATAAAGTTTTTTTTGTCTTCAGAAATGACCAAAAAAGCGATCATGTTTCTGTCTGAACTTCAACGAGAAAGAATGAAGATAAATGTCTACGTGGAGGTGATTGTCATGTGATTTTTGGTTAATTCGAGACACATGTTATCGACAAATAACAATACTCATGAAAATGTAATGAGCAACCCACAGCACAAAATGAGATGTGGATGGAACAGATTTGAAATGAAGGAAATCTGGCTCCACCCGTAAAAGCTTCGGGTATGTTTGGCAGTGTGGTAGTGGTTGTTTTTCAAATAACTTTTCGTGCCGAAATGCATACCAATGATTTTTTTTATTTTTTAAAAATCATTTTTGACATCAGCACATCAAAACGATTCAAAACGTACATGCCGTATTAAATTTTAGCAAAAAAAAAAATTGAATTTTGTGGGAACACAGTTTCAACCGCGTTCCCAAACGTTTCCTTCGGCTACAAGCATTATCGTGATTCTTACACGCTACAAGCATCGTGATTTTTATACGCGTTTAAAGGTGTTTAACTTTAAAAAACAAATATAAAATTATTATTTTTAATAATTTTTATGATTTTGATATGTTAATATTAAAAGTAAGAAGATATTTTAGAAAAAATATATGTTTTAAAAACATATCCCACATTTAGTCTTAAGTGATTAATTAGTTGTTATTTGTCACTTGCAATTTAATAATTGCTCACCGCACCGTGTATTTTTT
>Ga0307513_10012108_pt1 | contig 10667 bp, 4 predicted proteins | sample 15_EM_MG_FD_202174 | JGI IMG/M metagenome (GOLD analysis project Ga0307513, IMG submission 202174) | Populus trichocarpa ectomycorrhiza microbial communities from riparian zone in the Pacific Northwest, United States - 15_EM | ecosystem: Host-associated > Plants > Roots > Unclassified | place...
AGAAGATACAAAAATTGTAAGGGGCATACCCCAAATTTACAATGAGAACAGAAACATAAAACAACAGATGGCGACAGGCTAGCCACCGAACAGACAACAGAGACCAAGTAGATTCGTTAGGGAAACCAAAACAACCAGCTAAGTATCAAATTAAGAATCTATGTTATTAACCATCCAAGCTCTTTGGATCCTTTTGTTTTCATCTGTTGGTAGAACGTTCCTCATCAAATCAACTTATCGCGAATGATACATTCGATTTGATCAAAGACCAAATTCGAAGTTCTAGACATTCCCTGCATCCTTGCATTCTGTTCTTGCTAGATATGATACACTATAGCTGCGAAACTCATTTTACGAGAAAAATTGACGAAACTTTTGCCATGCCAAGTGACAATGGTCCATCGAATCCATTCATCCCAGCCTTTTATCATTCTTGGAATGTCGCATCTGTCACAAACATCCCACCAGATCGCTTTAGAATAAGAGCATTTAAAGAACAAGTGGTTGTGATCTTCATTGTTGCGGAGACAGAGTGAGCATCTATTGGGACCATGTATACCAAACTGATGAAGTCTATCTTGAGTTGTGAGTTTCTGTTGGACAGCCATCCATAGAAGAAATGAATGTCTAGGAACAACATTCTTGAACCACACAATGTCATGCTATGCAACCATCTGATGATGAATTCTTAGTTGCTCCCAAGCTACTTTGACCGAGAATCTGTGATTTGGCGAATCCAACCAAACAATCTCATCCTTTTGCCCCATCTTAGGATTAGAATTGGAAGGAATAGCTTCTACAATGGGGTGCCAGCCAATAGCTTGGGTGGTAGGAATTTTCCATTCTAAGTTATAAATCAGCACATTCTCCTTCGCGTTCTTTTCCATACCTGAATCATAGATGAATCTTTCACCGTAAGAATCCGCGAGTGGGCTGTGAGGATGCCAATTGTCAAACCATAGAGAGGTTGTCATGCCATCTCCTATGATGTACTTCATCTTTGGCCATGCTAAGGATCTGAGCTTTAGAATCTTTCCCCAAGCCCAAGAGCAATTCTCTGGCATCTTGATTGTCCAGAAATTCCTACCTCGCAGCAGATTGGATCTGATCCAAGCAGACCAGATTGAGCCATCTGAGTCATTGCACAGGTTCCAAATATGTTTCAACAAGGCAATCTTGTTCCATTCTGTTATCCTTTTAAAGGGAGATTATCTCACCAACACACACACACACACACACACAAAGTGTGGCAAACAAGAAGTTTACGGTTTATTTGTATTATTTGGGTTTGATTGTAAGTGGGCATCATTTAAGTCCACATAGGGGGTCCATTAGGGTTTATTTAAGTCTAGAGTTAGTATAAATAAAGGCATAACCAAACATAGAAGGTTACGCAATTCATATTAATAAAAGTGTGGCAAACAAGAAGTTTTATTAATATGAATTGCGTAACCTTCTATGTTTGGTTATGCCTTTCTTTATACTAACTCTAGACTTAATAAACCCTAATGGACCCCCTATGTGGACTTAAATGATGCCCACTTACAATCAAACCCAAATAATATAAATAAACCCTAAACTAAGAAGAAAATAATAATAACAATAATAAATCGAAATTAATATCCTAAATATGCAAGATCAGATTTGTCACTATTAAGAAGTCCCAAATAGACTAGGAAATCTGATCGGAAGATATAATTTATTTTGAAGTCTTCTTTCCTTTTTGTAGCTAGGATGAATAAGGAATCCTTGTAAGAAAAGGATTCTGAAACATTTTTGAATCCTTGCCACACATGGAAACTATGTTGTAGCGCATTAAAGATCTTTGGAGAATTAGGAGATTCCCAAATAAGCTGCCACATCCTTTTAGGAAAAGAATCTTAGCCAAATAGGAAGTCCACAAGTCAAAAGGAAGTAAATAACAAAATTTGTACAACCTTTGTTGACCCGTATTGCGATGCCTTTCCGAACTTCGATTGATCTGAAAGTTTAACCCAAGGTAGGACAACATGTCAAGAGACTACATGTAAATTTTCAACCCGATCCAATGGTTGGATTGAGAATTATTACTGTTGTCGTAAAACTGGATAGTTGCACATTTTACATCAAAATCCGAATTTGACCTTTCCTGGATCGTATCAGGGGTCCATTAAGGTTTATTTTAGTTTGGAGGCAGTATAAATAAGGGCATAACCAGACATGTAAGGTTACGTAATTTTCAGATCAATAAACTTCTTGTTTGCCGCACTTGTTGTGTGTTGGTGGATGATCTCCCTTCCTTAGTTCTCTAAATAACTGAAAACGACTTATCGAAGAACAACTGGCTTCGTGGCATCATCCTTATATTTCTCGTTCGTGAATCAATATTTGTTGGGTAGGGGTTTTCCGTTTTCAATAGTGTTGGTGCCTTGGTACAAGTTATCTTTGTGTCACACTCCTATCAAACCTAATTTACTTGGTTTTCTGAGAATTGGTGTCTTTGCGTGTAGGTTGCATGACCACATGATCACAATGTTCGCATCAGTTGGTCCATTTCTCCCCCTTTTTTTTAACAGGGAAACATAGACTCTTTTTGAAAATCAGCCCAGCTTAACTCCTCTTTTGTCCTTTGAGTCTGGTTAAACCTTTTTTTTTAAGATCCTTTCTCTCCTCCTATGCCCCATATGCGACATTAAACACACCACTGTTATAACCTGTCATTGTACCCGAACCTAAGTAAAAAGGTTGTCCTCTGGCAGCTTTGAAACTACTAAAAAGTAACCCCAAAAAGCATTGCCAAGCCAACACTTGTTATTGTTTTTGGACACGAGAAGGGTGGAGATTGAAGGAAGAAAGATCAATGGCTAGAAGAAAAGGGTCTAGAATGTCCCTTAACCCCTATAAATACCAACCCCATGGCAGTCATGAAAGAGGGCAAAAAGGGAGAAAAAACAACCCCTTTACATTATCATAACCAGTCATAGATAAAAAGACAACAAAAACACAACCTACCCTCCTTTGTTCCAACAAAAAACCTAGCTAGTACCCTATACCACACTAACCACTTCTTTTATTCCCTCACTTTACAGCCGCTATAACCACCCTCCTACATCATGAGCCTCCTCATTACAACTTCTTCATCTCCAACAACTTTAGTAGTGGACCACTTTCAGACCACCAACAACAGAAACTCCAGCAACCCAAGGCCAATGTCTCAAACTCAGCACAACATCATGTGTTATTTTCATTCTAACAGCACAATATCACCATGAGCCTCTTTACCAAACCCTCTTACATCCAACAACAACCACCGAGAGCCACCATCACTAATCATTCATCAACCTTAGGCCAAGTAATCTTTGTTCTTCCTTCCTTGGGAGTTCTGGTATTTGCACGCAGAAAATGAATAATTCATGTTCTGTAGCAAATTAGAAGCAAACATGGTCATTGGGCTGGGCCAGTGACCATGTAGGATAGGCTGGACCAAGCCTAACTCGTGTGGTTGGATTGGGTTCAATCCACACATAAAAAAAGAAAAAAAGAAGAAGCATGTTGGGCTGTCTTCCGACCCAACAAATTAAGATGTGATGAAACCTAAATCATGTGTATGGGATTGGGTGATGCGAATCTCGTGATCACGTAGTCACGCAACCCGCACGCAAAGACACCAATTCCCGGAAAGCCAAGTAAATCAGGTTTGATAGGAGTGTGACACAAAGATAACTTGTACCTAGGCACCAACACTATTGGAAACGGAGACCCCCACCCAACGAATATTGATTCGCGAACGAGAAGTATAAGGATGACGCCACGAATACAGTTGTTTTTCAGTTCTTTAGAGAACCATGGAAGGGAAATTATCTCACCAACACACACACACACAAAGTGCGGCAAACAAGAAGTTTTATTAATCTGAATTGTCTAATTTACATGTATGATTATGCCTTTATTTATACTCACTCTAGACTTAAACAAACCCTAATGGACCCCCCTTAGGTGGACTCATATTAAGCCCACTTACAATTGACCCAAATAAGTAATAATAACCCAAAGACTAAGAAGAAAATAATAAAAATCTTAAAATTACCATCCTAAATATGCCAGAATCAGATTTGTCACCATTAAGAAGCCCCAAATAGACTAGGAAATTGATCTGAAGGTAGAATTTATTCTGAAGTCTTCTTTCCTTTTTGTAGCTAGGATGAATAAGGAATCCTTGTAAGAAAATGATTCTGAAATAATTATGAATCCTTGCCACACTTGGAAACTATGTTGCAGCCCATTAAAGATCTTTGTAGAATTAGTGGATTTCTAGCCAAATAGAGAAAGTCCACAAGTCAAAAGAAAGTAAATAACAAAATTCGTACAGCCTCTATTGACCTCTGTATTGAGATGTCTTCTTGAACTCCGATTGATCTGAAATTTTAGCCCACGGTAGGACAACATGTCAGGAAACCCCACATAAAATTTCAGTCCGATCTAACACTCGGATTGAGAATTATGACTGTTGCCGTAAAACTGGATAGGTGCAGTTTTTACGTCAAAATCCGAATTTGACCTTGCCTGGATCATATCATTGGATCTCAGGCCTTAGCTTTTGATTGGCCTTATTTTAGTGTCTAGCCAAACAGACCTTAAAAATTATCAAAAAATTCTAAAACAATTCAAGGATCATTTTGAAATTAGTTGTGGGTCCCCACATGTTTTTCAAACTTACTTAATATTAGGCTATAGACTTAGACTGTAAGATATGGTTTCAATATAAAAAAAAATACTTCATTTCAGAAAATACAAAAATATGTTTTGTTTTCATGCATACATTCAAATTCTAAAGGTTTTTTTATGTATATTTTCTGAAAAACGGAAAAAATACATTTTTATCATGTTTGAAAAATACAAAATGGATATCGTAACCAATTTAAGATTATCCATTAGAATTTGGCCAAAATTTCAAATATATCACAGGAATTAATTTCTTGAATTAATATTTGGGGTATGAATTTTACAAAGTAAAACATACTCCTAATATTAAATTAAATAAAATTAATAGCAATAAATATCAGGAATTAGTTATAGACTTTATTATTTGAGGGTATAAAATTACAATGTAAAGTCTATCATCAGGTATTAAAGATAAAAAAAAATAGGAAATAAATGCGATGCTAAAATTTAGACTCTACAATGGTTAGGAATTAACCCACTACGGTAGAGACTTCCTCACAAAAGCAGTTTTGCTTTGAACCTTAGATGAGACCAACAAATAGAAACTTGACTTAGAATAACGATCAATCAATAATATAGTTTACCATATTTAAGGTGCACTAGGGGTGATGTGTCGTCCCCTTGCGCAATTAGTCCTCTTACCAAGACTCTCGCAGATTATAGGTTTTCTAGTGATTATGATATTAGGTGGCGACTCCCTCAAATCATAATTTTATGATTCAACCAAACACCTTCAATTCAAAGAAGCAGACCCGTCATTCCACGTGGGGTGACGTGCACGACATCGAATGATGAAGCTGCCTCCTAGAATTAAAGGGGGGTTTTGGGTTTAATCATAAAGTTATGATTATGGGGTTCAAGAGTCTCCACATAGTATTATGGTTAGTAGAAAACCTAACGGTCTGCGAGAGTCTAGGTAAGGGGACTAGTTGTGCAAGGGGAAGACACATCATACTATTATACCGTATCTAAGGTAAGTTGCATTGTTGATTAATTTTTTTAGGTCATGTTTCTATTCATTGGTCTCATCTAAAGTTCAAAGCCGATCTCCTTTCGTAAGCAAATCTCTACCTTATTGGGTTAAATCCTGGCCATTCTAAAGCCTAAATTTAGTATCGTATTTATTCCCCATTTTGTATCTTCAATACCTAAGGGTATACTTATGAATATTAAAGTCTACAGCTAAATCCTAACACTCCGAATAACAAATACATCGTTGTGGGATTTTTGGTATTTTGGCCAAATCCTAATGTATAATCATTAACCAGTTACGATATTTATTTTGCATTTTTAAAACATGATAAAAATGTGATTTAATCCTTTTTAGAAAATATGCATGAAAAACCTTTAGGATTTGGCTGTATGCACTAAAACAAAACATTTTTTGTGTTTTTTAAATGAGGGAGTTTTTTATTTTTTTGGATATTTTGAAACTTCGGAGAAAAATCATATATTTTTTAATACCGGGTCCGTATCTTACAGTGTAAGTCTATTGCCCGATATTAGCCAAAATTGTTAAAAAAACACGCGACAAACCCATAAATGATTTCAAGATGGTCCTATAATTGTTTTAGATTTTTGTCTTTTTATTAGGCTTGTTTGGCTTAACATTAATATAAAAACATTAAAACGAAGGGAAAAGCATTAAGGTGTGTTAGCCAAACACATTCTTAGTCTAAGAAATAGGTTGGTTGGGCCCGAGGCCCAAGCTCGGTCCAATTGGTTTAGGACGATTGAAGGCCCAATATTTAAAAATAAAAATAAAATGGGCTACACACAACCCATCCATGTGGGTTGGGCTAAGGGTCGCGTGTTTTTTGTGAGGAAATGGTGAGGTTGTTGCTCATGTTGTTAAGAGTAAGAGCTGCTTAAGTTATTGAACTAGTGCTACTACTGTTCACGGATGAAATGGAGGAGAGGAGCTAGCTATCTTGGGTGGTTTGGTCAAGGGGAGGAGGTTGCTGGTGTGGTCTTTGTTACGGACATTAGCTGGAGCTGGTTGAGGCTACAGTGGAGAGGGAAAAGAGTCTACTATCTTTATCACTATGGGGACTAATGATGACATGAGAAAAGGAAACCATGAAGGTGAGGGGTTATTGTCCTTGGTGATGGCTGGATGTGTTGTCACGGTGAGGAGGGAGTTGAAAAGGAAACTAGGCTAGTTGTACAGTTGTAAAATTTTGTATAAAGGCTGATTTTTAGCTCACTTTGCCTAATGCGCAAAATTCACCCCTATTTATAGAGGATGAAAGAGGGGTGTTTGGTCTTTATTGAAAATAAATATTGGCCCTTGATTCAAATGGGAAGGATTCCACCCTTTGGCTAAAAATCATCATCACAAGCTATGAAATTTGGTTGCAAAGGCTGATCAGGTTGGCCTGTAAAGAATTACGCTGGGGTGTAGTATGGTGTAAATGCCCTTGAAAGTAGCCACCTAAGGAGTCTTTTGGGTACAAAAAGTTGAAGGTGATGAACAGTAGTTAGACAACAAGTAGTCTGGCACCCTCTCTCAATTTCACCCCTGTTTTCAACCAAATTGAGTCCTTAAAGTTTAGTGCCTTTTTCAAAAAGGTCCTTAGTGGTGAATTTCTTCAAGATAACCCTTAACTGACCCTAAATTTTGATTTTATTATAATTTTATCCCTGATTTCAATCAATTGATTTTGTGAAAATTAAGTTTGGTCCTCTAAAGTTCCAATCTTCATGATTAAGCCCAAATTGGGCTACCCAACTTAATTTTTCATTAATTAAGTTGCTAATAAAATTAATTTGACCAAATTAAAGTATAATTAAGTCCTTGCACCTAATTAAATCTTTCAATCATGAGCCAAATTAAAGTTTAATTTGGCTCATGATTAAATCAAATTGGTCTATTAAAAATCTAATTAAGTCCATAGACTTAATTTTTATACAGATTCGTCCAATAATCATTTAATTTAACCTTGAATCTAAATTTTCTCTTTAGTTTTAGGTGCAATTGGGTATGATTAGGCTCTCAATTTTGTCCAAAACTCCAGCATGATTCTTCTATACATTTGAAACCCTCCCTAGCTTTTTTTTTTTGCAAGTGCCAGTATTCTTATTATTATTATTATTTTGTTTTTTGATTTTTATTTTTAAAAGGAAAAGGGTAATATTAAAAGGAAAAGAGAAGGCTAGAATGCATTATCTTGGTCATGAGGGCTTAAAGATGCACTCAAAAGAAATATAGATAGAGCTAGACAACGCACTATCTTGGTGATAAGGGCTCAAAGGTGCACTCAAAGGAAAAATATTTGTTGGTAAAACACAAGTTCATCAAGGATTTTTTCCTTAGACTCCCTGTAACATTAAAATGTAATGCATTATGATGTTTAGACTCTAGAACAATTAGGATTTAATCCGATAATGTAAAGACTTTCTCATGAAGGGAGATATGTCTTGAACCTAAAATGAGACCAACAAATAGAAACACGACTTATAATAACAATCAATCAGTAGTGCAGTTTACCATAGGTAGGGTGCACTGAGGGTGACGTGTCTTCCCCTTGCATAACTAATCCCCCTGCCCAAACTCTTACAAACAATAGGTTTCCTAGTGACCATGATACTAGGTGGTGACTCTCTCAAATCATAATATTATTATTCAACTCAAAACCCTTCAATTCCAGGAGGCAGACCCATCATTAAAGTCCATGCACACTACAACAGGGATTACAAATAATTAACTTGAGAGGATGAGAGCTTACGTACCTTAGCTCTTTTGGTGGCATAGAGTTACTTATCATCTCTTGTTGATTGCTTATGCTTGGCCGGTCCTTATTCATTTCTTCATTGATGACCTCCATATGTGTCTTATCATCAAGACCCAAATGTTGAACACTTTCATTAATGTCATCTGAAATCTCAAAAATTTTGTCATTTTGAGTTTCCTCAAAGGTGACATGCATAGATTTTTCAAGACAAAGTATTCTATGATTATATACTTTATAAGACTTGCTAGATGAGGAGGAATAACCAAGAAAAAATATCAACATCGGATTTTGAATCAAACTTGTCCAAATTATCTTTGGTGTTAAGAATAAAGAATTTTGAACTAAAAACTTTGAAATACTAGATGTTGGGTTTCTTACCTCTCCAGAGCTCATATGGAGTCTTTTCAACTCTGGTCTCAAGGTAACACGATTTAAAACTTAGTAAGATGTGTTTACAACTTCCACCCAAAAAGTATTTAGAGGTATCAAATTCATTTAATATTGTTTTTGTCATTTCTTGAAGATACCGATTTTTCCTTTCCACAGCCCCTGTAACGTTCCTAATTTTTCCGGAACAAATCACCACCAAACACTTAAGCAAACAAGGTAATTTTTTTGTGTTTATATAATTTTTATATAAAAGTCCACTGAAATTTCAGCAAAGTCTCCCCTATACTGAGAGGTCCCAAATTATCGACATTTGACCTGTTTACACTTCTAAAATCCCATATCTCTTAGTTCAATCACGACCCAATCATCTTGAGTCTCAAACCCACAAACATCATCATCATCATAACCACAATATTTATAACATACGTTGATCATCAAATACTATTATATAGGAATAAATAAGATAAATGAATTTTAGAGTTAGTTCATCTATTCAAATTTAAACATTAATTATACAAAATAAGTTATATAAATGTCTTAATGTTACAAAATACAAGGATATACTCCCTATAACTAAATACAAAAAGTGAACAAAAGCTAGGATTTACTTCTATTGTGCATGGGATGGTCCTGAATCAAAAACATATATTATTGAGACATGGATATCATGGCAAGTATAGTAACACAAAAATCCAGCAATTTAGAAAGACAAAGATGTATTCATATTCTATGCACTTCTCCCATTTTGTTTCCATTGGAACTCTTTCTCATTCAGCTACTAAACACTATTTCATTTTCCATTCGAGATTCCATAAAATTGACCGGCACCATTTCCGCCTAACTCATTGTCGATACCAATTTCGTTAGTATCACCATCGCCTCGTAGGCATCGATGCATGGTGATCTCCTTACCCAGGATCCTAACATACACTAAATGTATGTTAGTCCATGCCCTTTATGCATCAATGCATGGTGATCCCCTTACCCGGGATCCTAACATACTCTAAATGTATGCTAGTTCATGCCCCGTAGGCATCAATGCATGGTGAAAAGACATCACATTTCACATCAATAACATATCAAATCATGGAGTTTAACTAGAAAGCATAGGGGTGGATCACCTACCTGCAATAGAAGCTCTACTAGCGCTCCCCTGCTGCTGTTACTACACCACGCCCAAGGCCCCTCCTGTAATCACAGGCATATCTCATAAATTATCCTCATTTCAAGATACATTTCATAATAACCACATTAACAACTAATATGGGTCTTTCTTTCAATTATTCCTTTCTTTATATTTTATGTTTTTCTTATTTCACCCATTAATATCTTCATTCTTTGTTCGACCATAGTTATCATTTCAAGTTTCCATTTCGAACATGGGTCGTTTCTTTTAGAAGTTGTGTAATATTACATGTTTCCCCGGAAGGGAAGAGACCCAATTTTCACCATTAACGCGTCTAGTTTGTCACTTTAGCGACTTTCTGAATCTGCTAGCGGACGTCGCATTCCGACCTCTCCTCAAATTTTTTATTATATCCGGAGTTCTAGGACTCCGTTTCAAGCGGGGTTGGTCTCGCTGAAAAGCTAAGACACGGGGCTACAAGTCCTCTGAAAGGAGGAGAACCCATTTTGCCCCTAAAACACTCAAAATTACTCGTCAACGAATCAAACCTACTATCCTATAGGGTCTGTCATGACTCAGTCTCGGTTGATGACTCATAACTGGAGTTCTATAGCTCCAAATTGAGTAAGACCAATTGGCTTAGTTAGTCAACATCCAAAACTACAATTTCTATGAAGGAACCTGATCCTAATTCCCTCATCCTTCAACGCGAATTC
>Ga0307513_10012109_pt1 | contig 10667 bp, 12 predicted proteins | sample 15_EM_MG_FD_202174 | JGI IMG/M metagenome (GOLD analysis project Ga0307513, IMG submission 202174) | Populus trichocarpa ectomycorrhiza microbial communities from riparian zone in the Pacific Northwest, United States - 15_EM | ecosystem: Host-associated > Plants > Roots > Unclassified | place...
TCGCCGGCTTCGCGATCACCGCGTTCTCGCTGTGGCAGATGAGCGGCTACACGCTGGTGCTGTCGCAAAGCGACATCGTCTGGCCCGGCGTGGTCCAGGGCATCGGCCTCGGCCTGGTGTTCGTGCCATTGAGCACCGCGACCTTCGCGACGCTGGAGCCGGGGATGTTCTCGCAGGGCACCGCGATCTACAGCCTGATCCGCAACATCGGCAGCAGCATCGGCATCTCGCTGGTGCAAACGCTGCTGGTGCGCAACACGCAGATCGCGCACGCGTCGCTGGTCGAGTCGATCAACACGGCGGGCGCGGCCGGCGCGGTCCTGGCCAACCCGGCCTACGATCTGGCGCGGCCGAGCGGCCTGGCGCTGCTGAACGCCGAGGTCACGCGCCAGGCGGCGATGATCGGCTACATCGACGACTTCAAGCTGATGCTGATCCTGACGCTGTGCGTGATCCCGCTGCTGTGGCTGATCGAGGCGCCGAACAAGCGCGCGGGCGGCGCCGCGCACATCGCGATGGACTGAAGAGGAGCGCCCGGCCTCGCGCCGGCGCCGCTAACGGCGCCGCCTAGCGGCCGCGAAACTTCCGGATCGCCGCGATCTGCGCCGCCAGCGCCGCGAACTCGCCTTGCGCCTTCGCGAAGTCGATCTCGCTCTTCGCGTTCTTCATCGCGTCTTCGGCGATGCGCTTGGCCTCGCCGGCCTTGGCCTCGTCGAGGTCCTTGCCGCGGATCGCGGTGTCGGCGAGCACGGTCACCGTGCCCGGCTGCACTTCGAGGATGCCGCCGGCGACGAACACGAACTCTTCTTCGCCGTTGTCGGCGCGCGCGATGCGCACCGCGCCCGGCTTGATGCGGGTGATCAGCGGCGTGTGGCGCGGCAGGATGCCGAGCTCGCCGCCCTCGCCGGGCAGCGCGACGAACTTCGCCTCGCCCTCGAAGATGCTGCCTTCGGCGGAGACGACACTCACTTGCAGGGTTGCCATCAGCTTGTCCTTGGTGGGCTCAGACGCAAGATCAGTTGACCTTCTTGGCCTTCTCGATCGCCTCGTCGATGCTGCCGACCATGTAGAAGGCCTGCTCGGGCAGCGCATCGCATTCGCCGGCGACGATCATCTTGAAGCCGCGGATGGTCTCTTTCAGCGGCACGTACTTGCCCGGCGAGCCGGTGAAGACTTCGGCGACGTGGAAGGGCTGCGACAGGAAGCGCTGGATCTTGCGTGCGCGCGCCACGGCGAGCTTGTCTTCGGGCGAGAGCTCGTCCATGCCGAGCACGGCGATGATGTCGCGCAGTTCCTTGTAGCGCTGCAGCGTGCCCTGGACCGCGCGCGCGGTGTTGTAGTGGTCCTCGCCGACGACGTTCGGGTCGAGCTGGCGCGAGGTCGAATCCAGCGGGTCCACGGCCGGGTAGATGCCGAGCGAGGCGATGTCGCGCGACAGCACGACGGTCGAGTCCAGGTGGGCGAAGGTGGTCGCGGGCGACGGGTCGGTCAGGTCGTCCGCCGGCACGTAGACGGCCTGGATCGACGTGATCGAGCCGACCTTGGTCGAGGTGATGCGCTCCTGCAGGCGGCCCATTTCTTCGGCCAGGGTCGGCTGATAGCCCACCGCGGAAGGCATCCGGCCGAGCAGCGCCGACACCTCGGTACCGGCCAGCGTGTAGCGGTAGATGTTGTCGACGAAGAACAGCACGTCCTTGCCCTCGTCGCGGAACGACTCGGCAATCGTCAGGCCCGTGAGCGCGACGCGCAGCCGATTGCCCGGCGGCTCGTTCATCTGGCCGTAGACCATCGCGACCTTCGACTCGGGCAGGTTCTCGAGGTCGACGACCTTGGAGTCGGCCATCTCGTGATAGAAGTCGTTGCCCTCGCGGGTGCGCTCGCCGACGCCGGCGAACACCGACAGGCCGCTGTGCGCCTTCGCGATGTTGTTGATCAGCTCCATCATGTTGACGGTCTTGCCGACGCCGGCGCCGCCGAACAGGCCGACCTTGCCGCCCTTGGCGAACGGGCAGATCAGGTCGATCACCTTGATGCCGGTTTCGAGCAGGTCTTGTGACGGGCTCAGCTCGTCGTACGCCGGCGGCTTGCGGTGGATCGACATCGTCAGCTCTTGGCTGACCGGGCCGCGCTCGTCGATCGGGCGGCCGAGCACGTCCATGATGCGGCCCAGCGTCGCGCGGCCGACCGGCACCGAGATCGGGGCGCCGGTGTTCGACACCACGAGGCCGCGGCGCAGACCGTCGGACGAGCCCAGCGCGATCGTGCGCACCACGCCGTCGCCGAGCTGCTGCTGGACTTCGAGCGTCAGCGCACCGCCCTCCATCTTCAGCGCGTCGTAGACCTTGGGCATCTTGTCGCGGGGGAACTCGACGTCCACCACCGCGCCGATGCACTGGACGATCTTGCCCTGCGCTTGTGATTGCGTTTGCACGTCAGCCATGATTTTTCCTTTTGCTCAAATCTTGTTCGTTCAAACCGCTGCGGCGCCCGCAACGATTTCAGACAGTTCTTTGGTGATCGCCGCTTGCCGGGTACGGTTGTAGATCAGCTTCAGCTCGGCGATCAGGTTGCCGGCGTTGTCGGTCGCAGCCTTCATCGCGACCATGCGCGCCGAATGCTCGGAGGCCATGTTCTCGGCCAGCGCCTGGAACACCAGCGCCTCGGTGTAGCGCACCAGCAGCTCGTCGATCACGGTGGCCGCGTCGGGCTCGTAGATGTAGTCCCAGCCGTGCGACTGGCCGTCGGCGCTGCGGTCGGCGGCCAAGCTCTGGCTCGACAGCGGCAGCAGCTGTACGACCACCGGCTCCTGCTTGATCGTGTTGATGAAGCGCGTGTAGCACAGGTAGACGGCCGACAGCCGCCCTTCGGCGTACGCGTCGAGCAGCACCTTGACCGGGCCGATCAGCTTTTCGAGCGTCGGCTTGTCGCCCAGGTGCGTCGCGTGCGACACGACCTTCGCGCCGATGCGGTTCAGGAAGCCCAGCCCCTTGTTGCCGATCGCCACCGCTTCGCTCTTCTGGCCCGAGGCCTCGACTTCCTTGAGCTTGTTGGTGACGGCGCGCAGCACGTTGGTGTTCAGGCCGCCGCACAGGCCCTTGTCGGTCGTCACGAGGATGAAGCCCGCGGTCTTCGCGGTCTCGTTCTCGACCATGAACGGGTGCTTGTACTCGGGCGTGGCCGTCGCGAGGTTCGCCGCGAGGCTGCGGATCTTCTCGGCGTACGGGCGCGCCGCGCGCATGCGGTCCTGCGCCTTGCGCATCTTCGCGACCGAGACCATCTCCATGGCCTTGGTGATCTTCTTCGTGTTCTCGAAGCTCTTGATCTTGCCGCGTATCTCTTTGCCTGCTGCCATGCATGCGCTCCTTGTTTGAAGTCGTCAGGTGGCGATCAGGCGAAGGACTTCTTGAACGCGGTGATGGCAGTGGTCAGCTCGGCCTCGGCTTCCTTGTCGAGCGCCTTGCTGTCCTCGACCTTCTTCAAGAGCGCGGCGTTGCTCGTCTTCAGGTGCGTGTGCAGGCCGTGCTCGAAGGCGAGGATCTTCTTCACGTCGACATCGTCCATGAAGCCCTTGTTCACGGCGAACAGCGTCGCGCCCATCAGGCTGATCGGCTGCGGCGAGTACTGGTTCTGCTTCAGCAGCTCGGTCACGCGCGCGCCGCGGTCGAGCTGCTTGCGCGTCGCTTCGTCGAGGTCGGAGGCGAACTGTGCGAACGCGGCGAGTTCGCGGTACTGCGCGAGGTCGGTACGGATGCCGCCCGACTGGCCCTTGATGACCTTGGTCTGCGCCGACGAGCCGACACGCGACACCGAAATGCCGGCGTTGATCGCGGGCCGGATGCCGGCGTTGAAGAGCGAGGTCTCCAGGAAGATCTGGCCGTCGGTGATCGAGATCACGTTGGTCGGCACGAACGCGGACACGTCGCCGGCCTGGGTTTCGATGATGGGCAGCGCGGTCAGCGAGCCGGTCTTGCCCTTGACTTCGCCCTTGGTGAAGGCTTCGACGTACTCGACGTTCACGCGCGCGGCGCGCTCCAGCAGGCGGCTGTGCAGATAGAACACATCGCCCGGATAGGCTTCGCGGCCCGGCGGGCGGCGCAGCAGCAGCGAGACCTGACGATACGCCACGGCCTGCTTCGACAGGTCGTCGTAGACGATCAATGCATCCTCGCCGCGATCGCGGAAGTACTCGCCCATCGTGCAGCCCGAGTAGGCCGACACGTACTGCATCGCCGCCGACTCGGCCGCCGACGCGGCGACGACGATCGTGTACTCCATCGCGCCATGGGCCTCGAGCGCCCGCACCACGTTCTTGATCGAGCTCGCCTTCTGGCCGATCGCGACGTAGATGCAGGTCATGTTCTGACCCTTCTGGTTGATGATGGTGTCGATCGCCACCGCGGTCTTGCCGGTCTGGCGGTCGCCGATGATCAGCTCGCGCTGGCCGCGGCCGATCGGCACCATCGAGTCGATCGACTTCAGGCCGGTTTGCACCGGCTGGCTCACACCCTGGCGCGCAATCACGCCCGGCGCGACCTTCTCGATCACGTCGGTCATCTTGGCGTTGATCGGGCCCTTGCCATCGATTGGCGCGCCCAGCGCGTTGACGACGCGGCCCTTCAGCTCCGGGCCGACCGGCACTTCGAGGATGCGGCCGGTGCACTTGACCACGTCGCCTTCGGAGATGTGTTCGTACTCGCCCAGAATCACCGAGCCGACCGAGTCGCGCTCGAGGTTCAGCGCCAGGCCGAAGGTCGGCGAGCCATCGGGCGCGGGCGGGAACTCGAGCATCTCGCCCTGCATCGCGTCCGACAGGCCGTGCACGCGGCAGATGCCGTCGGTCACCGACACGACGGTGCCCTGATTGCGGATGTCGGTCGTCGGGCCCAGGCCCTCGATGCGGCTCTTGATCAGTTCGGAGATTTCTGCGGGATTCAGGTTCATGACTGTCGCCAATCTTTAAGAGGTCCGGGGGTGGGCGCGTTCAGGGCCTCAAGCCGTGAGCGCCGCCTTCATTTGTTGCAGGCGTGCCGCCACGGAGGTGTCGAGCACTTCGTCACCGACGACCACGCGGATGCCGCCGATCAGCTCGGGCTGCAGCTGCACGCTGGCATTGAGCTTGCGCTTGAAGCGCTGTTCGAGCGCTGCGACCACGTCGGGCAGCTGCGCGGGCTCGATCGCAAAGGCGCTGTGGATGACCGCGTCCGAGACACCCGAGTGTTCGCTGACGAGCGCATGGAACTGCGCCGCGATCTCGGGCAGCACCACGAGGCGGCCGTTGTCGATCACGGTGCGCAGCAGGTTCTTCGAAACGTCGCTCAGCGGCACACCGGCCACCGACGTGATCACGTCGAACACCTGCGCCGCGCCGGACTTGGGCGCATCGGCGAACCGGCGCAGCTGCGGGTTGGCAGCCACGGCCGCCAAGGCGTCGAGCTCGGCGCTGGCCTGCTTCAGGTCGCCCTTCTCGGCGACCTGGAACAGCGCCTCGGCGTACGGGCGGGCGAGGGTTGCGAGCTCGGCCATGGGGTCAGAGCTCGGTCTTGAGTTGCGCGAGCAGCGCGGCGTGGACCGTGGGGTTCACTTCCTTGCGCAGGATCTGCTCGGCGCCCTTGACGGCGAGCGCGGCGACCTGGTCGCGCAAGGTCTCGCGCGCCTTGACGGCCTCCTGCTCGGCCTCGGCCTTGGCCGACGCGATGATCTTCGCGCCTTCTTCGGTCGCGCGGCTCTTCGCCTCTTCGATCATCGACTGGGCCAGGCGCTCGGCGTCGGCCAGGCGCTGGGTCGCGTCCTTGCGCGCCGAGCTCAGCTGCTCTTCGACGCGCTTGTTGGCGTTGCTCAACTCGGCCTTGGCCTTGTCGGCGGCCGACAGGCCGTCGGCGATCTTCTTCGCGCGCGCGTCGAGTGCCGACATGATGGGCGGCACGACGAACTTCATCGTGAACCACACCAGGATCAGGAACACGATCATCTGCGCGATCAGCGTAGCGTTGATGCTCACGTTGTAGCCTCTGGAACAAGAAGGTCAGGTGGTTCCGGCCTCGGCCGGAACGGCTCGGTGGGCGCGAACGCCTTACTTCGGCAGGTTGGCGATCTGGGCCAGGAACGGGTTGGCGGTGGCGAACCACAGCGCGATACCGGTACCGATGATGAACGCGGCGTCGATCAGGCCTGCCAGCAGGAACATCTTGGTCTGCAACTCGTTCATCAGCTCGGGCTGGCGCGCGGCCGACTCGAGGTACTTGCTGCCCATGATGCCGATGCCGATACAGGCGCCGACGGCACCCAGACCAATGATCAGGCCGGCGGCGAGGGCAACAAAGCTAATGACTTCCATGGTGACTCCTGGTGAGGTTTTTAGTTGAGAAAGGTGAAAGGTGAATCTCGTTCGAGATGCCGCGGGGAAACTCGGGCTGACTCGGTCAGTGGCTGTCGTGCGCCTGCCCCAGGTACACCAGGGTCAGCATCATGAACACGAAGGCCTGCAGCCAGACGATCAGCAGGTGGAAGATCGCCCAGACCGTGCCGGCGACGATGTGGCCGACGAACAGCGTGATGCCGGTGGCGCTGAGCGCGAAGGCACCGCCCATCAGCGCGATCAGCATGAAGATCAGCTCGCCGGCGTACATGTTGCCGAACAACCGCATGCCGTGCGAGACGGTCTTCGCGATGAACTCGATGATCTGCATCAGGAAGTTCACCGGGTACAGGAACCACTTGTCGCCGAACGGCGCCGAGAACAGTTCGTGCGCCCAGCCGCCGGCCCCTTTGATCTTGACGTTGTAGAACAGGCACAGCAGCAGCACGCTGATCGACAGCGCCATCGTGATCGACAGGTCGGCGGTCGGCACGACGCGCAGATGCTCGAGGCCGAGCACGTGCTCCCCGAACCAGGGCAGCGCATCGACCGGCAGGAAGTCCATCGCGTTCAGCAGGATGACCCAGATGTAGACCGTCAGCGCGAGCGGTACGACCAGCTTGCGGCTCTGCGCGTTGTGGACGATGCCCTTGGCCTGGTTGTCGACCATCTCCACCAGGATCTCGACCGCCGCCTGCAAGCGCCCCGGCGGGCCCGACGTGGCCTTGCGCGCCGCCAGCCACAGCAGCCAGCAGCCCAGCACACCGACCACCACGGTAAAGAAGACCGAATCGAGATTGATGACGGAAAAGTCGACGACCGACGTCTGCTTGTGGTTCTGCAGGTGCGTCAGGTGGTGAATGATGTATTCACCCGCGGTGGGCGCGTGCGCCGCGCCTTCTGCTGCCTCTGCTGCCATCTTCTTGCTACGCCTTGTTGTCCGAACGCCGGCCGCGCCACAGCAGCGCGACCCAGTTGACCTTGATGCACACCACCATCGTGACCAGCAACACCGGCCAGCTGAGCTTGGGCACCACCCTCGCGGCGATCACCAGCATGGCGACCGCGACCCCGATCTTCAACATCTCCCAGAACATGAAGCCGGCGGCCGCAGCCAACGGATTTCGCGTTCCCCTGGTCATCCCGCGCGCCAGCAAGGCACTCGGGAGAACGACGGCGGCGGCACCGTACAGTGCCGACCAGGCCGCCTCGCCACGCTGCGTGAAGGCCCAGACCGCGGCCCCGCACACCAGCCCCGCCACGGCTTGCGCCGCGACGACCCGCCACGGCGACGCCGGCGGGTTGCTCCTTCTCCAGGCCTCGACCTGTTGTCTCGACCAGGGCTTGACGATCTCCTGCTGTGCCTCATCTTCCCGGTCTGCGCCGGGGTAGGCCGCGCGGTTTCCGGTGACACCAGGGGTGATCGACTCAGTCATGGTGTGACACGGCGCACATGCGGCAAAGCCTTGGAATTATATGGGGAAACCCGGAGTCTCCCGCACACCCCAGTACCGCGTGCGGGCTTGACGCGACACTGGATCGATGCCGGCGCGCGCCGCCGCCGCGAGGCCGTCAGGGCAGTTCGAGACCGTGCGCGGCGAGCGCCTTGAACGCCATCGCCGCATCGTCCCGAAGATCAAAGCGCGAAGTTGACCGGCAGCCCGGGCACGTCGACATCGAGCGCAAGCACGCAGCCCGCGTATGGCTGCTCGATCAGCTCGGCCGCGGGCCGGTTCTCGCGCGAGGTGGTGATGTAGAGCGTGCGCAGGTCGGCTCCGCCGAAGCAGGGCATGGTCGGGCAGCGCACCGGCAACGCGACCTCGCGGATGACTTCACCGTCGGGCGACAGCCGGATCAGCCGCCCACCCTCGAACATCGCGGCCCAGTAGCAGCCTTCGGCGTCCATCGCGGCGCCGTCGGGCCGGCCGCCGTAGCCGTCCAGCGCCTGGCCGGGCTGCTTGACCGGGAAGCTCGCGAACACGCGCCGCTGGCTCAGCGTGCCGGTCGCGGCGTCGAAGTCGGCGGCGTAGATCGTGTGCGCCTTGGTGTCGCTCCAGTGGATCGTGCGCCCGTTCGGGCTCCAGGCCAGGCCGTTGCACACCGTCAGGCCGGCGACGCGGGCTTCGAGCTGGCCGTGCGTGAAGCAGTTCAGCGAGGCGCGCGCCGGCGTGCGCGGCTCGTAGATCGTGCCGACCCAGAAGCGCCCCTGCGGGTCGCACTTGCCGTCGTTGAAGCGCTCGACGGCCGGGTCGTACGGCGCCGCGGCGACACGCGCGCGCTCGCCGCTCACCGGGTCGAAGTGCCAGAGCCCGTCGCGCATCGCGAGGAGCAGTTGCCCGTTCAGTCGTGGCGCGAGGCTCGCGACATCGGTGTCGAACTGCCAGTGGCGCAACTCGCCGCTGGCCGGCTCGAAGCGCTGCAGTTGGTGGCCGGGGATGTCGCAGTAGTACAGCGCCCGCTCGCGCGGGTGCCAGACCGGCGACTCGCCCAGCAACGCGGCGGCCGCAACGGCCACGCGGACCTCGTCGCCCGCCGGCCTCAAAGCACCGCGACCTCGAGCGTCATCGAGGCCTCGAAGCTCTCGCCCGGCGCAACCGTGCGCAGGCCGTGCGCGGCCGGGTCGGCCATGTGGATCGCGTTCGAGACATGGCTCACCGGCTCGACGCAGAAGTAGTCGCGGTCCTGCGGCGTGAACACCACCAGCCGGTTCAGCGACGAGCGCAGCTGGAGCGAGAACTTCTCGTCGCGGATGCGCGCCGGGCCGGTCCAGCCCTCGAAGCAGTTGTCGAACGCCAGGTGCGACACGTCGCTGTCGATGCCGGGCTGCGCGACCTTGCGCACCGGCAGTTGCGTGGCATCCGAATCCCAGCGCTCGGACAGCTCGATGTGGAGCCGGCTGCGCGCGCGCTTGGTGAAGTACGGGTGCCAGCCGAGGCCGACCGGCTGCGCGATTTCGGCGCTGTTGGTGAACACCATCTCGACGCGCATCGATTGCGGCGTCAGCGTGAAGTACTGGGTCGCCTCGAACGCGAACGGCCAGTCGGCGTCACCCGCATGCCGCAGCCGCAGCACGAGCTCGAGCGCGCTGCTGGAGACGATCTCCCAGGGCCGTTGCCAGCCGACGCCGTGCACCGAATGCGGGTTCGCGTCGAAGTTGGGCTGGGTCGTGTGCTCGTGCCCCTTCCAGCGGAACTTGCGGTAGCCCAGGCGGTTGGAGTACGGCAGCAGTGGGTAGCAGGCCGACGCGCGCGAGCCGCTCAGCAGCTCGGGTTCGGTCGAGCGCAGGATCGGCGTGTCGCGATGCCAGAACCCGGCGATGCAGCCGCCGAGATCGGGCCGCAGCGCCAGCCGCAACGCGCCGGCATGCAATTCGAACGATGGCTTGGCTGATCCAGTCATGGCCCTCCCGGCGCATTGAGATTGCGGCAAGGGGCGCACCGAAGGTGCACGACCCCGCCAGGTCGGCGAATCCTACGCCGGTCTTTCGGCGCGACCACTCAGCCCAGCTCGGCCTTCAGGTAGTGCGCGCCGGGGATCGGGTTGAAGTAGTACGGCGCGGTCTCCTCGAAGCCCAGGGTCGCGTAGAGCTCGCGCGCCGATTCCATCTCGTCCAGCGTGTCCAGCAGCATCACCGAGTAGCCGGCGCGGCGCGCCTCGTCGAGCAACGCCTCGGCCAGCGCGCGGCCGAGGCCGAAGCGGCGGAACGCCGGGCGCACGTACAGGCGCTTCATCTCGCAGGCGTTGGCGTGGTCGACATCGGCCAGCGCGCGCAGCCCGCCACAGCCGGCCAGCGCGTCGCCGACATAGGCCAGCAGCAGCTGGCCCGCCGGCGGCGCGTACTCGCCGGGCAACGTGGCCAGCTCGGCCTCGAAGTTCTGGAAGCACAGGTCGACCGCGAGGCTGGCGGCGTACTCGCGCAGGATCTCGCGCGCCGGCGCGATCCACGGCGGCGTGGTGACGCGCACCAGCGTGATCTCGGGCGGTTCGTCAGCCATGGGTTCGTGCAAGCAACGAGCGGGCCGCAGCTCAGGCCCCGAGGCTCACGAGCCAGCCGACCAGGCCGGCGCACAGCGCCAGCAGCACGGCCGCGAGCGTGCGCGAGCGGCCGTTGTCGACGGCGGCCGGCGCCGGCGCGACGAGCTGCTTGTCGCCGCCGAGCATCGGTCGCACCAGGTTGCGCTTCTTGGCGATCAGGTAGTACAGGATCGCCGCGATGTGCAACGTGACCAAGGTGATGATCAGCCACTGGCCGAAGCTCTTGTGCCACTTCGTCAGCGCCAGGCTGGTCGCGCCCGAGACAAACCTGACCAGC
>Ga0307513_10012110_pt1 | contig 10666 bp, 12 predicted proteins | sample 15_EM_MG_FD_202174 | JGI IMG/M metagenome (GOLD analysis project Ga0307513, IMG submission 202174) | Populus trichocarpa ectomycorrhiza microbial communities from riparian zone in the Pacific Northwest, United States - 15_EM | ecosystem: Host-associated > Plants > Roots > Unclassified | place...
GTTTTGTTGCCTACCAACATGCAGCACCGCGCGCCGCTCAACCACTACCGGCAAAGACCTTCCTTGCTACTGGCCTCAGCTGACCGATGCCGTCCCACTGTCATTACACTGTCTTCGTATGTCCGCTGCTAACCGCCGCGTCAGTCCAGCCCCATCGTCCTTTATCCTTAAGCTTTGTCACTCAATCTACCTTATCCATGATGACGCCATCTTCAATGTCGGCCGTCGTTCCTGTTCATTCATCAAACCCCCCACCAACACCCAAATTCATCACTGCATTGTACACCATCCTGCTCTTCTCATTGGTGTTTTTGTTATTGTGGAGAGATGCCCTCCACGGCAGCATATTACTCTCCGTCTCCGCGACAATGATCGTTGATACTGGCTATGCACAGTATCGGGGGGACCATTCTTACCCGAATGCTGTGGCTTATCTTGGAATCCCATACGCAGAGCCGCCTGTTGGAGATCGAAGGTTCCGGGCACCACTTCCTTTGAATGTAACACGTGTATTACTGCAGGCCAACGGAGTCGTGGTGGATGCGACTGAGTATCCGAACTTCTGTATCCAAGAGAACGCCGCGATCTGATTCCTCCTTTTGCATCATAGTCCCCGTTCTCGTTTACTTCCACGGTGGAGGTACGTCGTAAACAGAGTAGGTAGATGCGCTCACCGATTCATCCACAAATCCGCTCTAGGTTATATCTACGGCAATCCTAGGAACTGGCCTTTCGACCACTGGGTCAATCAAAGCCCCAACATTGTCGTCGTGTCGGTATATTACCGTCTCTCCTCGTTCGGTTTCCTCGCAACGTCTGCGTTCAGAGACGCGGCCAACGGTGACTTCAACGCGGGCTTCCTTGACCAGATCCAGGCCCTTAAAGGAACATATTAGAAATTTCGGTGGGAACCCGAAGAAGGTTACCATCAATGGAGAGAGTGCGGGTGGAAGCTCTGTTGAGCTGCATCTCGTGGCGAATGAGGGTGAGCGATTGTTCAGCCAGGCGATAGCCCAGAGCGTTGGTAGAGTTCCGGTGCCGACGCCTGAGCAACAAGAGGTGCGCACTATATTCTGTGTTCCTTCAAGATGAAAATCTCAATTGTTTTGAACAGCCTCTGTTCAATTTCTATGCAAACCATGTGGGATGCGGGACGGGGTCTGTAGTTGCACAGCTGGCATGTTTGCGGAAAGCGAGTATCAGTGCGCTCACTAGAGCTCAAGATGCTGCTTCCACGTCGGCATTGTAAGTTGATATTCTGTTGGAGCGCACACTCTTTGACTAACACATCTTTGAAGTACCGCCTCAGGATATAACGTATTCCACCCAGTGATAGATGGCAAAGTCATCACCGATTTCCCAACGAGATCCATTTCGGAGGGTAAATTCGCCAAGGTGCCTCTTATTGTTGGGTAAGTAAAGAAATTCGGAACCCTATGTTTTTTTGATTCATTATTGACCAACCTCTTGGAACAGCGCAACGACGAATGAGAGTATTTCTAGAATGCCCCTTGAAACGTTCTTCCCTTCTATCACGGAATCGGATATTTCTACTCTGCTCAAGGTACGTCCAATTTGAATTTATGTATGGCACGATGATGGGTTTTAGCTCATACTTTGTTCTCCAGGAATATCCCCTTTCTGCGTTTGCTGATTCACCAGAGTTGAGGTTGCAGACTATGATGGGTGATTCGCAGTTGAGATGTGCTGTGGGTTACGTCTACAATGTGCGAGAGCCGCATTGGCTGACTTCCCCCCCCTTTCCCAGCGGTCCATTATGGGAACTGCGTTCGGTTCTGCGGGTAAGGCATGGACGTACCGCTACAATCAGAGGGTTCCGGGTTCGAGCAGTGTAGCGCACGCTGCTGAGAATTGGATGATGTTCAAAGGGACGACCACTGGGTTTGTGGTTTTATTTTTTTGCTTTTACCCTCATCATTCATCCCAACTTGCTTAAAATTTACCTTCTTTCCTCCTCCTCTCTTTAGTGCGAACGGAACCGGCACCTTCACCGAAATGTCACCCAGCGCGACAGATTTCGCAGAAGAGCTCATCGCGTATTGGGTGTCGTTTGTGCGTGCGGGAGATCCGAACAGGTTTAAGCTGAGGTGGTCACCTGTGTGGAAGCGCTTTACGCCGTCAAAGAAATCGAGGATTGTGTTGCAGGAAGCACTTAAGGAGGGCGTGTTAGTGGGAGCTTTTTGGAGTTGGAGAGTGCCGAGGAGAGTGAGAGGTGTGAGGTTGTGGCGGGGATGGTTGGGGTGCAGGAGAATTGACTCTGAGTGTGTTTGAATGAGCCAGGCACGCGGTCGCGATGGAATTTTTTTTTTTTTTTCTTGAAGAAAGTTGAAATTCGATATGCTACCCCATCCCAAAGGACCAAAGGAATGGGGATTTTTTTCTTGGAAAGACGGAGCAGCAGAGTTGAATATCGTTGAATGAGCCACGTGGTCGTGACGGGTTATTTTTTTCCTTGGACAAAGTTTGAATATGCTACCCACCCTCAAAGGAATGGGGATTGATTTTTCTTGGAGAGGCATGTGATAACTTATACTTAGTAACTTAAGTATGTTTCTCAGATATGTTTTACTGTACTTTACTCGAAGTTTTGGGGAGGGGAAGTTTTGAATGGACACTTTTTACGTTGAGATGAGTATTAAGAAAAGGCAGTTATCAACTCATAACATTTTTCGCTTTTTCTCATTCCAATCGTGGCAATGACTTTGCCAAGCGGACCAACGTTCAACGTCAACCCTGTTGTTTGTGAGTGTGTACGCGCTTCGGGCTGTGATGACAACGATTGACTTCGACTTTTCCTGAACTCTTTCAGTGCTTTCAGAGGGTCCACATACCTCTTGGCGACACCTTTCTCTCTCTCTCTTCTTCACTCTATCTCGTTTCAAAATACATGAAAATGGTTCAGCTCACGATTTCGGCTGCACCAAAGTACACCGCGCGTGGCCTGCCTTTGACCATCGACGTGACGCCTGAGGCGACTGTTGGCGACGTGAGAGCCGCGGTGGCTGCTAATTTTTCCAAGGTATGTAACGTGGCATTGGTTGGAACGGGACCGGGACGGCGTGATGTGCCAACGGAGGGGTGCTTCACGGCCGTTTCGCCACCACTTTGTTGGTTTGTTATCTATTTGAAACCAGTTTACTGACCATCTTTCCCTTTCCTTTCCTTTCCTTTATTGCACCATAGTTGAAACCCTCACGACAACGCCTCACAATCAAAGGAGAGCGAAAAGCGCTAGTGGACGAGAAACGGCTCAGCGACGTTCTTGGGTCCGATGCCGATGGTTGGGAGTTGCAGGTTAAAGATTTGGGACCCCAGGTTAGCTGGAAAACAGTGTTTGTCGTGGAATATGTGAGTTGTTGGTTGTTTCTTTGTTATTGGGTTATCCTTGGTCCTTGGGTTATCCCCGTCATCGAGTTAGCTATTCGAGGAGGATACTGATGTGTTTGAACGAAGATTGGGCCGATGTTTATACATCCGCTGTTTTATTACTTCCCGAAGTTCTGGTATGGGGAAGATTTTCAACATAGTGCGCTGCAAAAGTAGGTGTTAAATTTTTTTTTGTTTCCAATTTAGGATGGAAGTTGACGGACTTTTTCTAGTTATGTTTACACGTTCGTCATGCTCCACTTTGCGAAGCGGGAACTGGAAACCCTGTTGTGCGTGATTTTTACGTTCCATCCCCCTTTTCTCGATTATTCATGGGTGTACAAGTGTCCATCGTTTCTCCCATGGAACTATGCCTTGGGTCAACATCTTCCGGAAGTATGTCTTCACGACTCTTTCTTGTTTTTAATTTCCTCATTTCATACATTTGTGAAACCCAGTTCGGCCCATTACCATATTCTTGGAGGTAGGAACGCGAACACGCGGTCGTCGGTCTGACTGAATTTAATTGACCATTTGCGTATCTTCAGGGCTATTGCTCGCAGGAGACGTTTACCGACCCAAGTTTTCCGCCACCTCACCCTATATTGTCGACACTGTCCGGAATAACGAACGGTTCCTCTGGATCTGTGCTGGAATTTGGGCTGTACGTCTGTCTGTCTGTCTTGATTGGATGGTTCTTTCTATAAACATAACTGAAAACTGAAAAATCTCGTCTTGCGCATTTTTGTAGTTTGCCGAAATCTCTAACCTCCATACCCACTTGACCGTACGCGCTCTGCGGCCACCTGGTACCCGTACCCGTGGTATCCCACAAGGATATGGATTCAACCTCGTTTCGTTCCCCAACTACTTTTTTGAGACGGTTGGTTGGGTCGTTATCTCTGCGATGACCGGAAGCGTTGGAGGTACGTTCGTGTTGCCTGGTTGTTTTATACCTGTTTGACTGTGATACCGCTCTTTTTTTTCGGCAGCGTGGATCTTTACCATCGTCGCTGGTGTTACTATGGCCATGTGGTCGATTAAAAAACATAAGAATTATAAGAAGGAATTTGGGAAAGAGTATCCGAGGAATCGGAGGGCTATGATTCCATTTATTTTATAGATGGTTGGTGCATGGAGACCTGGGGATTCCTAGGGAAGCTACATACTAGAATGAAGAAATCTCTGCCGCGGAGTTCTTGCCAACCCTTGACCTCAATGCATTGCCTCATCGACCAACAGCATTTCATTGTTGAGATTAACTAATCTTCGATAGAACAATTACAACGGCGAGTCATGAATACAGGAATCTGGATAGTACCCCAGAAGTTGGCTGCAGGATTTGCTGCTTTCCTTTGATCCGGTGTTTTCCACACTGAACCAGCACGAGTACTGAAGAGAGGCTGGGGAATGTTTGAGAGATCTATGGCTTTGCTTGAGTTGAAAATCTTTAGGTGACCGGTTTCAAAGTCTCGACCACGTGTAGTAATACCAAATCCCAGGGGACGAACTGCTCCACTTCCATAACCGAGTGGCAGTTCTCCACCTTTTGGCAAGGGAGAATCAATTTCAAAGGGTAATGCGGCACTTGTCATGAAGATTGGTACTAATTATCATCTAGTTAGTGGGACATTCCAAAAATGGCAAAATAGTGAGACTAACCAATACTTAGGTCGCTGTCATTGAAATAGAAAACGTTTGGGAATAGATCCAGTGTAGAATTATTCTTGATGCAGAATCCATAATCCAGATAAGTGTGCTCGCAGAGATCCAGTGAAATCTGTTTATCCACAATAATATCGTTTCCGGAAGGGAGAAGCACATGGCCACCAGTAGCTTCGTTAATGAGAGTCTTGGAACGCTCCAACTTGAACAATTGGACGGTGACATGTTCGTCAATGAGGGCATTTTTTTGGGTTCGTTTCAGATGGTAGAAGTAGTGCACTGATGCTTCAAGTGCGTTCAATACATCCTTGGCTGCAGGGTTCACGGCATGAGGAATGGGCAACATGCCGCCTTCTTTGATACGTGGGTCGCAAATGTCGAATGTGATTTTCTTTTCCCGGAGCACAGCCGCTAATGTAGCGACCGAACGATTCTCGACCAGGGTAATTGTTCGTGGGTTGGGCCCAATTTTCTGCATGTGCAACAACACAGCTTCAAAGACGGATAAATATGCCTCCTCGAAAGGCACATAGAGTTTCAGCTCTTGATCCTCTCCCGCTTTGGTCTGGAAGGCAACAGCTGTAATTGGGAGGGTGAAGGGCCCAATACTAGGTAGAACCTCCAGGATACTGTCGAACGGAGAAACTGAAGTAACAACAAGGACCGCAAGAATGGGACCCGACGAAAGTTGCTCTTCATTACCGTAAACCGTGAACTCAGCTCCCAAACAAATGCCATGCGCCTTGCCAGCTTTTAAAACAAAGCCTCGGGCAGAGTCACTATAGATCTCATGGTATGCACGATATGGAGAAGCTGCCTGCGCGTTAAAAAAGGTTCGATGGCGATTCTTTCCTTCTAGCTGTGGATTTTGGCTGATCGATCTACATTAGGTATATGACCGCAAATAGTACACACGATAACATACCCTGGGATGAATTCCAAACGTTCTAACGCCTGCCCATACGTGAGCTGATCGGGCGAAGTCATATTAAACACCTTGAGAAGAGCAGTCGTAAAACGCCCATGACCAGTCGAGCTGTCCTCACGCGCAAGCTCGTCAGCACGACATGCACTTAAAAAGATGTGTGATTCGAGTCCAGAAGTAGCCTGGCCTGTAGCGGACGTTATTCCTCGAACCTCGGATCCGAATTGCCATATAGCTGCATCTACAGTCGGACGAATGGAATAGTTTTCGAGGCCTGCAGAACGGATAGTTTCATCACCATTGCGTGTCCCAGATCCAGAATGGCAACAGTCGAATATAACAGTCTAAAACGAGGTTATTAATGACACAGTATGAGAGACGTTTCGACTCACGATATTGTTGCCATGTTTTTCCTCAATCATGTTGATGAGGTTGCCAATTGTCCTATCAGGGATCACATCGATGTTGTCCTTGCAGAAATCCTGGGGAACAATCGACTGAATCTTCTTATCAGGACGGCCGGAAGGCCACCCTGTCGGTGCGGGGATTAAGTCGCCATGACCAGCATAGTATATCAAGATCGCATCGCCTCGTTGAATCGACTCATTGTTTGCCAAAGATTTCAACTCAGCAATGATATTATCCCTGGAGGCTTCGTTGTTGAGGAGCTCTTTGGTGTGATCGTCGGGAAGTCTGAATGTACGTTGCATATAGTCCTTCATGCGTCGGGCATCGGCAGCCGCTCCTTTCAGGTTCCTTACGTTTGCATAGTTATCGATGCCTATGAAGAGGGCAAAGAGTCTAGAAACCCACAAATCGATCAACATCTACGTTCAATATCTGATGGGAAGAAACTACCTTGGAGTAGAGGTATTCGAAACAACAGTCTGGGGAACCTGAGAAAGGGACTGTGTGGGCTGGTGAGACGGTCTGATGACTAATTAGTCATTAACGGAGCCGGTTGAATTATAGAAATAGCTTGCTCAGTGGAATTCCTGCATTTTGAGATGAGTTGAAGGTACAAGATCAGAGATGACAACCCACTCGCTAGAACTTGGACAATCTTGCTGGTGAGTGGAAGGGGGCTCGCTGGAAACAAAATGAGTGACAGTTTATTAGAAAAACTGGAAAATAACGCAACGTCAAAGCTAAATGCTGCAGTAGATCAACGTAGCCAGAGACTTTGATCGCGTTCCGAAGCAACATTTCGTGCACGGATTGCTTGCGAAACTCAAGTACTGTACTTTGAGAAGTTAGGAAGTTGTAGAGAACGGACTGGCGAAATTGGCGATGGAATTTCTTATAACAGATCTTAACAGCCCAATGGCACTGCATTAAGGCATGGACAGCCTTTCTCTGATACAGAATGCGGAAGCCTCATATCCGTCTATTCCAACTACTGATTAACCATTGCATGCAGCATTTCTCCGACATCCTGTGAACAGAGCGAGAGTATCTGCTGCGTTTATCTTACTAATATGGGCGCTTAAATGTGGTTCGGGCGTGCTGAAGGCGATGGTGTTTGAGGTCCGGAGCGCTCAGGGTCCACGAAAAATGAGGGGTGTTTGAAACTTGATGGGAACAAGAGTTCTCCCTATTCTATCGAATTTCTGAGGATCTAGAAACATTTTACACTTAGTTTATGTAGTAGTATTGCATCCCTATGCCAGTCACTGGCAGGCACTGCCTCGGTGATTGACTCTAATGTTAGCTCGACGTGGAGCCTGTGGTCAACTTCGATTGATTCAGTACATTTATTAACAGAAGCTAGAAGCGTTTCGTTCAAGAACTCCCCGGGCTCCTAGATCATTCACCTGGGACGGGGTCGGTAACGATCAGGCCAAGATCAGGCATCCAGTCCCCAGGTCTTGCTAGTCCACGGATAGTAGTATAGGAAGTCCACATGGGGATCACGGGCTGAAGATGGCGTCAAGAGCAGTTGTCACGGAGAAACATGGCCCACCTACATAGATGGGACTGCTTAAAGTAATAACTGTTCTCACATATGGCGCAGGAGTGCGTCCGGGGTAGATAATTTCATTGGTTCGCTACATATTTCTGCCAGACATGCTTCGGTAGGAAAAGGGGCGAGCGAGTTCCCCTACATGGGTTGAGTGGATTGGGGGTTGTCTATTACTTACTTTAATTTACATTAGGTACAGGCCAGTTGTGAGTAGTATTACCCCCGAAATGACTATAAACTTGAACGGGAATCCAAAACAAAAAAAAAATTAACAGAAGCTACATACGGAGTTTATATTCTTTTGAGGCAGTGAGCGGAGGCCCTTAGTCTCATGTCTGTCGAGTCCATCTACTAACTGACATAATTGGTACCGGTAAACCCTTGCTCTGACACGGCACAGGAAAACCTCATGTATAGGCACCTTGCTGTAAACGGTGTTCGGTAACGTGGACATCGAAGCCCCAGATTTTGTGTTCCAACTACTCACCGAAGATAATTAAGCGCGCGGATAGCCATGGCATGGATTTATATATATATAGGGTGTCTACAGTGCAATTCAACTTGAAGCCGGTAGAGGGTAACCCGCAGTTAACATGACCCGCTGGTCTCGGAGGATCCAGGCTTGGACCCTTTCGCCCGCAGGTAAGTACCTGTATTTTCCTGTATTAAAGTTATTGTTGTTCGGTAAACGCCGGAAGGAGTCGTAACTTCAACCCCCTGGCATTGTTTTTTTCCCCTCGCCCACGCCTCGTCCGCCTCCTGGAAACTTCAAGAAAAGGTTAATGGTGTATTTATTCAATCCAGATCTTTCATTCCGGGCCCATCTTACTTTCGATAAGTACCGTATGGGCTCGCAGGTAACACCGCCTCGTCGGTTGCCCTTGCCCTCTTTCGAGTGGGCCGACGTTTGAACGGTTTGTGAGGATTCGATGGAGGTGTATGGACCCACTTGGTACGTCGCGAAACGAGCTAACATAACTGCTCATTTTGAACCACTGCTCATACAGGCCAGGCGAGGAGGCAAATAACCTCTCCTCCAATAGTTGTTTCGGCTCCCAATGACCCAGACCACCCCACTCCGCTCACCGGTCTCCGTCGTTCTAGCAGCATGTGTCTGCCTCCTCCCTCAACCTACGAATTTTTTTTGGCTACCAACAACATGCAGCACGGCGCGCCGTTCAACCATTACCGGCAAAGACATTCCTTGCTACTGGCCTTAGCTGACCGATGCCGTCCCGCTGTCATTACACTGTCTTCAAACTGTCTTCGTATTTCCGCTGCTAACCGCTGCGTCACTCCAGCCCTATCGTCCTCTATCCTTAAGCTTTATCACTCAATTTACCTTATCCATGACGACGCCATGTTCAATGTCGATCGTTCCCATTCATTCGTCAACACCAACATCGACACATTAGCGTTTCCTTATCACCTCATCAACCTCAATGTCATTCACTTCATCAACGCCACAAACACCGCCGGAGTCATCTCCGCGGCAACCCGAGCCTGCGTCGATCTAGGGCCTGCTTCATCTTCGTCGTGGTGGGATTATGTTGGCTCATCGTCTGGATCGACGAGGGCGCCTGCGCATGGTGCTGGTGACGCCACGTCATCTATTGCCTTTACCACCCCTGCGAGTGAGAGCGGGCGTTTGATTGATGTCGATGGACCTGTAGGTGCAAATACTGGGCAGGTAGGATCGTATAGGAGGTTGGCTCGCCGCAGGAAGGTTTGATAATCAAGGGAGGCTACGAAAGCGGAGTCGACACCACCTTTGGTTCAGAAAGGTGCATCCCCAGTGGCGTCTTTTTTCGCCACGGTCGTGGTGCTATTCTTCCGCGATAATGACATCGGCATCTGATATGGCATCGCAGGAAGAAGAGGGAATCAACGCACAGGAGAAGACGAGTGTCGAGCTTCAGAACGAGGAGTACTGTGGCCTCCAATTCGAGCGCGTTCTGTTATTAGACCTACTCCTTCCGGAGGGACGTTTCTGATCAAAGAGCTGAACCAAGTTCCCAAATATGACGGAACGGGCTGCAGGAGCGAGAAGGGCTGCAATGTTACGATCTCCAAAATTCCTCTAGGGGGGAACGGGACGATCGAGAAGTGGCGGTACGTTGTCTTCTTTCTCTCTTCTTGTTGATTCGTTTCTCATTTCATTGGTTTCTAGGCTCTATGTCAATCGATTGGATCTCCGACTTCCGCGAAGCGCACGCCATCCTTGTCGCGAGGTGCTCGCAGGGTTCTGAGGTCTCAACGCACTCGCTGGATAGGTTTATTTGAGATGGCCATATCGTTACCCGCGGAACCAGTTCAAGGGGGAGAACATACCTATCCTACCGCGTTGGCTGGATTACTTACCTATGGGAACTGGGGCAGAGGCATTTCTGCTATCGACTTGGGCGATATTAGCAATGCGGCAAAGGGAACGGCGAGCAGAAAGATCCAAAGAGTTTATTGTCTGGCGCTGTATAGAATTCATTTGAGCCCGTATTTGGATTCGAGCACGATCCTGGGGTCATACCCTCAGATGGGTGGTGGCGCTTTTATCGTTTCGTGAGATGATTAGCTGACAGCATTTGACCCTGTGTGGGTAATGTTCAGGCCTATCTGGCAATATGATATATCATAGGTATGTAATTGCATCACAACTGTGATACAATAAACAATCTAATTGCACCTCACTTCTGATATATCACATTAGATATCGTCCACCCTTCTTTAGG
>Ga0307513_10012111_pt1 | contig 10666 bp, 8 predicted proteins | sample 15_EM_MG_FD_202174 | JGI IMG/M metagenome (GOLD analysis project Ga0307513, IMG submission 202174) | Populus trichocarpa ectomycorrhiza microbial communities from riparian zone in the Pacific Northwest, United States - 15_EM | ecosystem: Host-associated > Plants > Roots > Unclassified | place...
AAGTATAAGATAAAAAAAAAAAAAAAGGCCAAGAACTATTACAATATTTAAAATGGATGAGAGGTTTAAGGAGCTTTGAACTCCATATTGATACTAGGAATAATTCCCATCTAGGTAGTTCGTTCTTTTTGTCATTGAAAGTCCTTGAGATTTAAGTTTTAGAACAAAGTTAATTCTTTCATCCGATTTTATTATTAATTGCATTAAATTTTCGATGTTGTTCAGTAGTCAAACTTAAAACATTGTTATATTTTTGTAAAAGTGAGAACATAAATTTGATTCGCAGGAAGTGCATTTATTAAAAGGGATAGTCACGAATCCCGAATGGGACTAGTCTCACCCTTTAAAAGGATGTAAGAATACCCGGATAAAATCCCCAAAAACAATTATCAAACTTGGAAACCGAAATTCAACTGATTTTCGCGTGCTACAATGTCATTCTTAAACTAATACCACTTGAAACAAAATAGAAGAAATAAAGGTGCTAATTTTGCACAATCTAAGATCTCGGGGACCAAATTCTGAAAAATAAGGCTTCATCCCCAATTCTGAAAAACTCCGTCACATTCTTCTTCTTCTAGGGTTCGAAGAAGACAACATCCGTCACATTCTTCGTCTCCAGCACGTGACCTGGTAGGTCTCAAGAGTACCATGCACTTGCGAGGCCACATCATCTGTGTCGGACGCTTGACTCTTTTACAATTGTTTTGGTCATATATTATAACAATAGTCTATGGCCACGCATTCTACCGTGGATCCCACTGATTTTTTTTTCCTTGAAACATTGAAATTTAGCTTTCTCGAGATTCTAACTAAATCATTAGAAAACTAGTTTCAATTAAATTAATTGATTTTATAGATGTGAATATAATATTAATAATTGGTAAAATTATAATTTAATTTTTTTTTTAAATAATTTTTTTTTAAAATATTATTGAAACATTGACAAATTGGCTTAATCTTAGTTCTTAAGTAACTCGTGTCATGAATTTTATTGAGTTTAATAATATTTTTTTTAATTATTTTTTAATTATATTCGCTGTTTATTTCTTAACTAATCCAATATTAAATAATGAAATAAAAAAATTATTAAAAACAATTAAAGGACTAACAATAAAAAAACCATATTCGCCCAGTGAATGAACTCGTCAAGCCTATGAATCATGTAGTCTGGGTTAGCACGCGAAACCTATGAACCGAGTTATTAACTCCAGTGGGATTATAATTTATTTTTTGAAAAACTATTTTTTATTTAACTACAATATAAAAAAAATAGACGATCGCAAAATCAAACACAAACCTAATACTAAGATGCTGAAAACAGTAATGAAAAAAAGAAAAAGAAAAGTTAAACTCGTCAGACTTTTTCTATTAAACTATTTTTTTAAGAATATGAGAAAAAAATAGACAAAAACAAAAGTCAAGTTTAGTAACAAAAAAAAAAAGACACCCCAACAAAACCATTTTGGGTTCATAATTTTTTTCTTAAAGGAAAAAAATAGAAAAACTGAGAGACAAATGTAAATCAAGATATTTAATATCATAATATGGATAATTTATCTCGTAGTGTTTAATGAATTTTTTTATTCAAATCAATTGAAATATAAATTGATAAATACATAAGAGTTATTAGATAAAATAAAAAGAAAAAACTACTATTCGAGGTTGCATGTATTAAAAATATCATAATAAAGAAATATTTTTCATTTATAAAAATAAATTTAATATATAAAAAATATTAAAAAAAACTACAAATGACTAATACAAATCTCTTACAAAATTAAACAAATCCAATATAGTTAAAAACTAATCACTATTTAAAAGAGGATAAATAAGTAAAACAAATCACAGAGAAGTAAAATACAAATTTAAAAATTATTTTTAAGAACATATAAATAAAGTTTTAAATAAAAAAAAACAAATAATGAGGCCAAGCCTAGTGTTTGGCCCATGACTAAAGGGCCCGCACGAGGGCCTGCAACGTCAAGCCCAGTCGCGCGAGCTTTTTTTGTAACATAATGGGGCTCGTCCACCTCAATTCAATCTGGAAAAAAAAAAAAGACAATGTGTCCTCTACCTCAATAGATGACGCGTCGTTTGGTATACCCAGATTCTGGTCAATGTAGTGGCCAAAAAATCAAGGTGCCTGGTGTTTGTCATCTATAAACCAATTTTCGACCCCAAATACCTAGAAAACACTCTCATAACCATGTTCAACCCATCCTTAACCCCCAAAAGCACAAAAAATCAGCCCAAAACCAAGAATTAACTCGAAACCCAATTTCTTCCTTGGATCAAATCTTTTTTTTTAGGTATCTTCAAGGTAACAAAACACCTAATTCAAATTCTCCTCGTCATATGGAACCATTTTGAAATAAAAATCTAACGTTTTGGTGGGTGGAATCGTTGAAACAACGCCTTTTTCTCTTTAGGCCGGATTTCGGCGATTGCCTTTCTCTCTCCTCTCATAAAATAAGGACTGAAAAATAATGAAATTGAAGTTTAGTATTGAAATGAATATTTGAAAAATACAAAGGACCGGTCACCTTATAGCAAAAAAAAAATACAAAGAACAAAAATATAGTTCACTAACAAATTCGAATGCACCACCTATATGTATTGCATTTCAGTCATCTATCTTGTAATTCAACCATCGCAAAAAAAAAATACAACTTGACTCTAATTTAGGCTCAAATATGTAAAAGAAAAGTTTAAGAATCAAATTAAAAATTTTCAAAAATTATACCCTTATAAATAACAATAAAATATAAGAGAATAAAGAGTGATGGTTACCATAAAAAACCATATCTTTTAGCTTTATGGTAAAATAATAGATAATGTGACCCGTAATCCTTTATTTTAACGTTTGCAAAGAATTTTGTTCATCTCTAGTTATTAAAATAGCAGGCTCTTCGTTTTTCGCCTTTAAAATTATTTCAGGAGAATTCATCCCTAACCCCATATGTGAACGCCATCTCTTGAAAATACCTGAAGTACATCACTACCTCTAATGCACGTGGTTCCATTCAGTACGACTATACATAAGACGACGGTGAGTGATTTGATGTCTTAATACTCCAAAACAGCTCTATGTTTTATCTTACTCGTTTGAAAATATATAAAACAATAAAAAAATACAACAACATTTTTTAAAATACCTTTGAAACATAAAAACAGCTCTAAAAGTCTGTTTAATATTGTTATAATGACTGTTTTTTAATTTTTTTTTGCTTATAAATACATTGGAATAATATTTTTTTTATTTTTTAAAATTTATTTTTGATATCAACATATTAAAGCGATCTAAAATTACTAAAAAAAATAATTTAAAACAAAAAAAAATTGAATTTTCTATAAACCATAAAAACAAACAAACAAACACTACTAGAGATTCATTCCATTGTTTTTTTTTTTTTGAATATATCTAGTAGAATAGGATATTCTCTTTTTTCAACCATATATGTTTAAAAATCCTTGCAAAAATGATTATTGAAAAATCATATTTTGCTACTAAGGTCACTATCATCATCATCATCATCATCATCATGGAACTCCACCAAAACATAGAATTTAATTAACTACATCCCCGAAGGAAAATTGTGGTGTTTGATATTGTGATAGCTTTTATGATTGTAGTTTGAAAAAAATTATTTTATAAAAAGTATTTTTAGTTGAGGTTGATTTGGTAAAATATATGTTTGGTTAAAACTGTGGCTAAAATTGAGGTTGAACAAAAAATAATTTAATGTGTTTTGTTAATAATACTTTTCAAATTGAGGTTTTACAATAACTAAAAAAGATATATATTAATATTGATGGTTTTTAATTGAAATATTGTAGATTTAACTATTGCTATTACATCATGAAATAAACAATACTTTATATAAAGTATTTTTTATTATTACATACAAAATCCATCCGACAAGAAATATAGTTTTCATGGCTTCCTGAGCGTGCAACAACATCAGGTAAAATATCATCAGGAATAAAATTAAGATTGCGATCAAATTTTGCAAATGCTACGTCATCATGCGATCTCCTTCTAATGTAATTATGTAGTGCTATTGAATAATGTCAAATACTAACTTTTTGAATAAAACACAATATTTGAGAAATGTTTTTGGATTTTTTTTATATTTTACTGGGTCGGACTTGGTTTAATGCATTTAGATTTGGGCCGAACCCGTTCCGGTCCATGAACAGTGGAGACGCTCTCCACTGTTCTGCAAAGTGAATAGTGAAAAATGAATTAAATAGTGAATACCGGGAAATGCAGCACAAGAACAAGAAAGAGAAAGAGAAAGGGAAGAGCAATGGAGACAAGAGGGTTGTTTTGGAAATTTTTTGTAATGGGAATAGAGGGGAACAAGGATGAAAATTTAGAAAATGACAAGATTTTTTCAGATCCGAACAATGGAGACCTCTAGGGTTGTTTTGAGAACTTTTTGCAATAGTTAATTATTTGCACTATCGGTGAAGGAGAGAGGAGAATGCGCCCTCGTGAAAAACAAATCCAAATTGCTTTTCAAGAAACCGAGTTCCAATCTCAATTTTATGTGGGACTCATAACAATAAAAGTGTGGTTAATATGTAACCAAACACTTATAAACAATATTTTCATGTAAACACAACTACAATCACAACACCAAACACGCAGTAGGTCCAACACCTGTCCATGTCGTATGCAGTCCTGAAATCCTTGATGAGTATTCAAATATTTGTTTTTTTATTCCAATTTCTAACTTTTTTTCCTATATTTAAAAGGTTCAAAGTTTTTTTTTAGGCCTACGAGCTCAAATCATGCCATGAAAAATCAGTAGCCGAAAACAATTATTACTTGACAATAAACGGAGTTGCTTTTCAGAAGAAAAATAAAATCATTTATTTGAGGAAATTGCATTTAATGTGCTGAAACAATTATAAATGTCATTTCATTTTCCTATCTACTCAAAGGAGGGGACCAAAAAAAAATGATACACATTTAAATGTCGAAACAGTGATAAATTTATTCACCAAACAAACCATTGAAAATTAAAGGATTCATTTAAAAAATAACGATTGAGATTTTTTAAGAGTGTCAACGGGGCTAGGAACTCCTGTGATTTGTGCTGAGAGATCTGTGTTTGATAGGCAATTTAATCTGTTTTTAGTTAAAATTTAAAAAACAAAGTTATATTTTTTTAAATTTTTAATTATTTTAATATATTAATATAAAAAATAATTTTTTTAAAAACAAATTAATATAATTGTTTTTTTAAAAAACACTTTTACAATAAAAAATAAAAACTCCTAAACTCGCCTTCCCTGAGACCCCTAAACCCCACAACACTATCAAAAGATTCAACAGATCAATCAAAATGGCACCCAAACCCGATTCCCACACCCTAGCCGCCGCCGCCGCTTCCGACCCATCATCCACCTCCTCCATGGATCCACTCTTCCTCCTCCTCAATTTTCTTCCTTACTCCATCCTCCGCCCACCACGCCTCCGTCTCAAACTCCCCACCTTCACTCTCCCTTCCCCCATGACAGTTTTCTCTTTAGTCCTCCTCACCTACTTCATGGTCGTCTCTGGCATCGTCTATGACGTCATCGTTGAACCACCTGGTATTGGGTCAACCCAAGACCCATATACCGGATCTGTCAAGCCTTTGGTTTTCATGCCAGGAAGAGTTAATGGGCAGTATATAATTGAAGGGCTCTCTTCTGGGTTCATGTTTGTTGTTGGTGGTGTTGGCATTATTTTGATGGATCTGGCACTTGATAAAAATCGGGCCAAAAGTGTTAAGGTTTCTTATGCTACTGCAGGGATTTCCTCTGTTGTTATTGCTTATGTTATGAGTATGCTTTTTATTCGGATTAAGATTCCTGCTTATCTTCATTGAGTTTTCAGGGTTTTTTTAAAAGTATTTTAGATACTTTGTTACGGTAGAGTCTGAAATTACAATGCGGATTGTCAAATGAGGTTATTGTGGATTTTTATGATCTGGGTTATTCTCATTTGATCTTGTGGTGCTAATAGATCATGAAACTATTAATAGTTTTGTTAATAAAAGTTGCGAATTTTGCAGAATGGGGAAATGATTAAAGCTCATCCTTGTCGTCAATGTTCTTGCACTGTTATAGTGAATTCCTTGGTGTTTGAATTTCTTTTCTGACAGTTAAATATCTAAAATTATTCAGTTGATTATATGCTGAGATGGTGATTGAATGTGTATGTAAGATTAGCTAAGCTAGATTGATGCCTCCTTTATTAAGTTGAAGTGCGGCTAAGTGCTCTACTTCTAGTAATAGTTTTGGGTTCTTGATTAAGCAATTTTTGCTGCAAAAATCTGTTGCTTTATGCATTTTTTATGATGTTGAACCACTCATTGGTGTGTCCGTTGACTTGATTAAGAAGCCTAGACAGGTTGTTCGAAGATCTATAGGTTAAAAAATCTCTAGTCTAGGCATCAGATCAAGCCTCTGTAGAGAGACTAGTCACAACTGGTGCAAGCTTCCGAGTGGTGATATTAACAGTAGTTTGTAAGTATGAAGGGGGGTTTTGCAAACTGTATTGGCAGAAGAGAATCAGAGGTTAGAATTTATTTGCGAAGTAATTGTATCAAGGATTAACTGCTGTTGCAATCCTTCGCCGATTTGGAGAGTATATCTGTATGCTTTGTCACCAATTACACCTCCACTTCAAGCTTCCTTCTCCAACGCTTCCTTCCCTCACCCATAAGGCCATAACCATTCTGTTCCCTTTAGTCCGCCACATGGTCACCCATGATGCCGTCTCCTCCATCTTGCCACCTTCACATATTGTTTGGACAGGCAGGTTTTCTGGGAAAATGGAGGAGAATAAGCCCTCCAGTTTTTTTCTGTGAACTTTTTGTAAGGAGAAGGGAGCAGAGTTGTATGATTTCTCATGATAAGTCAATCCCTTTACATTTTAGAATTTAACTTTTATTTCATTGGAGGATAATATAAGAATGTGAATGGGATGCTTACTACATATTTGATTCTAAAAGAATCTGAAACAGATAATATCCATTAATCATGATGCATTATGATATTTATTTACAATTTACAAATTACAAACCAAAAATAAGGCAAACGCATGGAGGCCTAGGTAGGAGATTCCAAGCCTTGGGGGAGTTTTGATCACCCTCTCCTATCTGACAATCTTCATGCACTGAAGTATGCTAAAAGCTGTCTAACTTCATGATGCAACAAACGGTCTAGCAGTCCTAAAAGAAGTTCTTTGAAGAGAACAGACGACGGGGTGAGAACATCCTCAAGTGTCTAGGAGAAGCAAGGCCTTCAATGGAACGATTCCCTGTGTATTTAGATGATTTCCTATCGTATCCAGGAGAAGCAACACCATCAAATGAGTGATAATGATCAGGCGAAACATGGAACCACTGTCTGTCTTTCCTGGACCCAATTCTTCTGCCATTGAAGGTCCCATACTTGACCAACTTACCAACCCATGACTTCTTTGTTGGGCTCTTGTGGCCTGCATTCATCTTCTCACTCAAATACTCCTTGACAACATGCAAGCCTCTCTCCACCACCTCCATTGGAGGAGAAATGAGTGGGTTCCCTTCAACATATAGCTTTTGCAGCTTCCTCAGACACCCCATGGAGTCAGGCAAAGTTGTGATCTTGTTATAACTCACGTCCAGTTCCACAAGAGATATGAGGACGCCAATGGCGTACGGTAAGGCTTCAAGATATTGGAAGTTTTGGCTTACATTAAGGACTTCTAGATTGATAAGGTTCTCGAGGTCTTCTGGGAGGGACCTTAGATTGTTGAGCCTTGCATCTAGTATTTTCAAAGAAGTGAGGTGGGAGGTAGACATTGGAAGAAACACAAGCTTGTTCGAGTTTACTGAGAGCTTCTTGAGGTTAACAAGCTCAAACCCAATAGTATCTGGTAGTCTGCTTAGCTTGTTAAAGTTGGCATTCAATTCTTCTAAACATCTGAGACAAAAGTACATAATTTGATGTAAGCATCACTTGGAATGATTGTAGTAATTATTACTTATAATTCAAATTCAGTAATTAATTGCTCTCAATTCATAATTCTTATATTTTATATTTTCTACAACTTCGAATTAGCTCAATTTATTTTCATATTTTATCCTATATTTTATATGTTCTACAACTTTAATTGCTCTCAATTCATAATTCTCTAATTTATCGTTTTGTCAAATATTTTTATTTAAATTGATAAAAATACTCTCACGTGAAATGTTCAAAATTAATATAATCTTTTTTTTAATAATAATAGAAAATAAAATGAATTTTATCTTAGTTTCTTTTTTAATTTATTTTTTAATAAATTAGACGGGATTTGAGTTTTTCAAGTATATTTTTGTTGGTTCGTCCGCAAATATCTATTATAAGAATATAGTGAAGAATTCACAACTGTATATGAAAACACCAACTTTATAAAAACTTTTCATTGATAATAATACCTTTATATTTTTTTTAAGGACTATAATACTCTTAAATTATTTAAATAACAATTATACACTCTTATGTTTCCCGTATAAATTAATTTTTAAATGTGTTTTCTATTTATTTATTTTTTGCTTTTCGGTGTTTCCTTTATAACTTTTTTCCTTTTCATTTTACTAATTATACTATATTTTCTATACTCCTTTATCATTTCGGATATAATATACAATCTTGTGCTTCTCTTTAGGAAAACTACGTACAATAATTTTTCTTTTTATAATAACAAAAACTCTTTTTTTTTAAAAAAACACCACCATATAAGAACCTTTGATATCTATTAAAGGTACATCAAAATATCATAGAACTTTTTTTTTCCTCAATCCATTATAGAAAAACCCCCTTTCCTTTCTTTACTAAATTTATAGATTATGGCATTCAGTTTTTATAGTTGATTCAATAATAATAAAAAATGAAAACTTTTCTTTTTTTTTTATATATAGTCTTTATAATTTGAAAAAAAAAAGGCTTCTATCATTTCTATAATATTTTTAGCTATTAAAAATTATATATATATATATATATATATATATATATATATTATTTTTTAAGTAGCGAATGTTATATCTTTTACTTTGAATATTATTCATAAATATAGAGTCATCACTATAGTAATGTTTAACAAAGTTTTGATAATTCATATGCACGAACGTGCCTAAAACTAGTGACTTCAATTATAGAGATATATTAGAAGAAATTAGTTTTGTGAGGGCATATATTAAGCATTGAAATTAAATTATAAAAACAAAATAAGCTAATTACTCTATTATTTCAAAGGAAAGGATACATCTCAAACATATTAAACAAAACAAAACGGCATTGGCAACTATGATGAACACAAATATATGTATAGCATGCCGACATCTACACTTAGCCATCTTAATCTTTTAATTAAAGTCTAAAATGAATTAATGAGTGGTGGGAAAATGGTCAAGACACTTCCAAAGGGAAATCTTCACGATCAAGATCATAATTAATGGAGTCTGAACACATGGATCACTTGCAGATTGTCTGAAAATCGTGCCAAAAACTTTTTCTGCTTTAGTGAACCGATTAATAATTGTGCCCCCAAAAAAAAAAAACAACTTTGCTGAAGTAAAAAAGATTCCCCTCGAATCATAATCTGCTCTTTACCTCTCCATTACTATTTTCTGAATTTTAATTCCTCAACAGCAATGAGATTTTCCTTGATTTCTTGGTAATTGTTAACCTTGACCGTCCATAATGGTACAAGTCAAAGGTTTGTATTATCCCCACTAGATTATTCTACAACAACAAATATTTTTGTATGGTTCAAAATCGGTGAAATATATTTTTAGATTAATTTATCCATTAGTCAAAACTAGATTTATTTCTCAAAAGTATATTATTCATATAGACCCGATGGAGATGTTAATAAATTTCCAATAAAAAATATATGTAGTTTGTCTATTATCCGTGAAGTTAACCGGCTAATATATAATTAATTTCACTAGTATTCCTAATATGAAGATATCAAAGGCATATTCGAGAATACACCTCATGCACACAAAATAAAATAAAACATTTTTTTCCCCAAAAAACAAATATTTTTAATAATTAATAACCTGTTCATTTGATGTATATTAAGATAATTGTAAGAAGCCATACATCCTCATATTAATGGAACTGTTATTATCATATATGGATCATATTACTAAAGCTAGGCCGCAATGATGAGATAGTGAATAAACTAACAGTAAGATGGAAAAAAAAAAAAAAAACTTTGAGCTATATGCATATAATATATTTCTAATAGCAGAAGAACATCAGGAGACAACAAACCTGCAATTCTCAATAGTTCTAGGTAGGGACTCAATAAGGTTGCCTGAAACATTAAGAACTTTGAGCTTTGACAAACATCCAATTGAGTTAGGGAGAGATTTAAGCTGATTTGAGTGAACATCCAACACCACCAAATTTAGCATTCTTGCCGTTAAGGATTCCGGTATCATCTGCCAAATTATATAGGTTGAAATTCTTCGATAAGTTAGTTTGCTTCCATTGTTAACTATGAATAAACATGTGCTAACATATCTCTGCAGAGGGTTTTGAATGGTTAACTATACTCAAAACAAACCCTAATTGTTTGAGATCTAAGAGAGTAAAATATGAGAGAAATTAACCCAAAGAAATTAAATAG
>Ga0307513_10012112_pt1 | contig 10666 bp, 12 predicted proteins | sample 15_EM_MG_FD_202174 | JGI IMG/M metagenome (GOLD analysis project Ga0307513, IMG submission 202174) | Populus trichocarpa ectomycorrhiza microbial communities from riparian zone in the Pacific Northwest, United States - 15_EM | ecosystem: Host-associated > Plants > Roots > Unclassified | place...
AATGATCGTGATTGCAGGAAGGCTATCGCTCTTGGGTTTTGTACTTAAACCAGTCTCCTGGCTAGCAGGAGACAGCAGACTTCGACAGACCTTCAGTCTAAGAATACACTTGGTTGAACGGCAATCCCTGAGTCCTATTTGTCCTTCAACTATTATCTCTTACCTCCGGTCCCTTGAAGCCTCCCTTAGCACCAGCGCTAGCAGGTCTATCGCCGGTCCTATTGTATTTTCGTTAGACAGGAATAAACCTGTTACAATAATTAAAGATGTTCGAGTCTGATACAGGATTCACGATACGATTCTGGGTTTCACCACCCCTAGTGCCAGCAATAACCAAACGCTCACCAAAGCCTGAAACACGGCTTCTAGTTTACTATCATTTGAATGCTCTCAATTGGAAAATCAGACCCCATCTATGGCCCATGTTATTCAGGTTATCCACAGTGCATTTAGGAGTTCAATCAAGGTGAAATCGCGGGATGGTCATATGACGTCTGGCTTTAAGGCGGGCTATATCGAGCAGGTTGTCAGATTGGACAATGGCTTTCACAAAAATGTAGAAAAAGTAATGTGTCTAAGATCTCATACTCTAGCACCTATATTACAAATACATACGCACAAATTCAGACGCACAAATTCATATGCACAAATTCATATGCACAAGGTGATATGCGCGAATTCATAGTTCCAAATTGAATGCGCGTCAATGGGAAAGTAGAACCAAGTGTTTTCCCTATTGTTCCGACCTAAGATACCTTTGGTCAGAGATAATTCTAATAATGGTTTATATCATCAGAAAATGAGAATTACGGTTGGTGCTTCAGCTCAACGGCGTCAGCACTTCATCGAGATACACACTAGCCGGGTTAGGATCCCTCCTACACTACTTTATGATGTCAAAACCAGGTGGAACTCAACCCTAAATAGGTGGGAGGGATCTGTACGGCTACGGGAAGTCACCAAGGACTGGTTACAAACCTATGCCGAGTTTGCGCTTCTCTGCTCAAACCCGGAAGAGTGGAGGGATATTGAATATATCTTGGAGGTACTTCAACCGATACGATTTGGGACTTTGTAGATATCAAAAACACATTGCAGAACCCCTCATTGAGTCTTTCTAATGAGTCAAGATATCTTTGATCATTTGGAAAGGAAAATTTCCCAGATAGAACGGAAGCGGAGGCAATGGATAGTTGATATTCGTGAGGGTATAGTGAAAGCTAAATTGAAGGCAGCCTCTTACGATGGTAAAACGGAAAGTCCAAGAGGTCATCTGTTCCGCATTTGAACTTGGCTAAATCCAAATTGCAAACTCAACCTTTTTCGAGAATGGGCTCTTGAGGCCAGTGGGGCGACTGAGTATGAGAAGTAATATAAAAAGATGTTCATAGCGTATCATGATCTGTACTATGCACCAATAAATAATCAGGAACCTGACATGTCAACACGACGGAGTGGTCACAACAGTCGATCCAAATACCTTTACTCTTCGAGACACAGAGCAGTTCTCCCCAGTGAGGCACTAGGATACCTTGAAACCAATTCTGCGATTGAGCCACACAAGGCAGACCCTGAGGTTACGGATCCCACACGTGAGGCCTGCCCAGTTGGGACTTTTTTACTAGGCAAATATACTCGAGTGGTGGATGGTGAATGCAGGAAGATTCCCCAATTTAGCTCGGATGGCTAGGGATATTCTCGCTCTTCAAGGGGGGAGTGTTGGCGTAGAGTGGGTGTTTAGCATAGCAAGAGATAGGAGTCCCTATAGGTGGTCGCGACAAGAAAGCAGTCCAATTCGATCTGGAATTCTGGTGAAATCCTACGAGAACGAAGAATTACGAAGAGAGCTAGCAGGTCATGATACGGAACGTGAGGCAGGGAAACTCGACGAAATGGCTGCTGTGGAGCATTATCGTTATTGGACTGATCGGAAGGAACAAAGTCTAGAGAACGATAATGGCTGTATCTCCGATGACAACGAATGACAGAAGAGGTTCACCGAATGGTCTTTGGTTGATCAGGATGGCAGGCGAGCATTTGGAAGAGAGCCAAAGGCTATACTAGCTGATAATGTACTGGTTGAATCTGAATATCCACGGCCTGGACCACCTTGAAACCAAAGTGTAGATCACTTGAGTCGTTCCGAGGAATCAGATCCTGAAGAAAGAATCTGGGATACTAAAGTCAACATGTAGGTTGCATCCGACACTGATGAGGAGGAAGGATCACAAGAGGGTGAGGCGGAGATTCCCGGTGAAGGCCTGAGCGATCTGGAAAGTATCGACTAACAGGGTGACGAAAATTGCGGCTCCATACCAGCCTGAAGCGCCCAGCCGGAAGAGGATTGTTCGGAGGAGGAGGCACTATCGGGAACCACTGATTCACTACCAGTTATTCGTTTAACTCGCTGATGAGACCAGACAGGAACTAATACCACGATTCGAGTTCCACCCAAGAAGCGTTCCGGAACTTGGGGGAAAAAAAAGAAAAGATCCCGTTTCCACTAAGTTTAATTTCGCGTAAAGAATTATAAACTCATAGAATGTGACTGAGTAATTGAGAAGGCATTTTGACTATTGTGTAACTCATCCTTGTGGCCAAGACATGCCGACAAGGTGTCATGTCAACAATGTACACCTTAGTGAATAACGAGCGGCCAGGGATTGATTGGAATATGCCCTATATAATGGAGGAGTAAATGTGAGATCGGGCGGACCAGTCCAGTTTCTTTCCCTTGTCCCCCGGATTGCACTTGCACACCCCCAAGTAAAAATGTAAGAGTGAGTAGAAGGATTCTATGTTTCAGAGGCAGACATTCAAGAAGTCTGAATACATTGTCTATTTATTCGAGTTCTTACGATAAGCTACAGGAACCAGAGCATCGTCATGAAAATCATACTCGCAGAAAGATCATAGGCACACAAACACACTCAGACAAAATCATACGCCAAGAAAGACCATACGCACACACATCATACGCACACAAAATCATACGCTCAGAAAAATCATTGGCCCAAAATAATACACTAGTGCAAAGGCTAGTTGCATTGGCTCTAGTTAGTCGAGTTTGTCAGGTCATAGCGGGATTTGTCTTTCCCTAAATTCTTTCTGTTTCCCCTTTTCTCTCATAGACACAGAAACTATTCGCGCCTCCGCCCTCTGAATCTATGTCCCGCACTGCGCCCTCTTGAACCCAAGTTCCTCCTTGCCCGACTTCCTCCCCACCCAAGTCTCTCCTTACCCGCCATCCACGGGAGCCCATTGGGATACCTTTATCCTCGCTCTATAGAAACCGCACTTCGTTTTATCCTGCTTTGAGCGGGAGGGAAGCCTGCTTTGAGCGAGTTTGTGTGGCTGCGGAAGTCTAGGACAGGGCTATCAAAAATAAACAAGAGGGATGCGGAGAAGCGCAAGCAGCAGCGCAAACACCGAAAATGCTGCCAATCACCTTCACAACTCTGAACATGCGAGTGAAGATATTGCAAATTCTACCAGGGATGCGAAAGAAGTGATATTCTCTCCTATTTAACCGCTCACTGTGCATGGGCTTGAAATTAGCCATTGTTGTATTCAGCTTTCAACTGAGTTGCATATCTCTATTTAGGGCATATACCAATCTCCGTGTCGTGGGTATGAGATTTGGGGGAACCATGTCAACGTGTACATATGGATAAGGTTTATTCAATGAAAAGGAATATTTAGTGTTCGTTACGGGGCGGGGCAGGGTGGGTTTTCACTTTGTGACCCTCCGTTACTCCGGCCCGGGGTCAACTCCTTGTGGTTCCTTCCCGCCCCGTATGCCGCCAGGCCCTGGCCAGGCTGTGGGGCGGGGCAGGTATTTTACTTTCCTCCCTGATTGCCTTGACGGCCTCCCTCTGCTAGTCCCCCACTCTTGCCCCTGTGCAGGGCCCCACTTATTCCTACGAGTGATATTCTCTGACTAAACAAATCGCAGGTTGAAATCTAAGGGGTGTTTGGCCTCTCAATTCTGATCTCAAATCACAATTTGAGATCAGAATTGACTGGTCAAACACCCCCTAATTACTTCGTATGTCTAGTATGATGACTCCACTATTTGTATATTCCATATAGCAATCCGGCAACTATCTCAAAAGATACGATTTGCATATAGTGCTCCCATTATCATTATGATTTGGGCTTCTAGTTTGAGATAAATAGTGTTTGGAAATCGCTCTCAGTATATGATTGTAAGCGTATAATCTAGGTATGTTTCTAAGTACTTCTAAGCATATGATTCCCGGTACATAACTCTAAGCGTAGGGTTGTATTGTGGTGCATGAACGATTCCTATCGTCCTAAGGATATGGTCTCCGGCTTATCATTTCGTGATCTCATTCAGGGTTTATGGCTTTGGGCTTATGGCTTTGGGCATACAGTTTTGGGCTTTTCATTCAAAGACTATTGGTTTAGGGGTCAGGTCTCACATGCCTTGCAAGCCATCCACCCAAATACCAGCCACTATTTAAATCTGGTCTGAGGTTCAGGCAATCACTTACCCTAAACTTGCAGATAGTTGGTTAAACTGGGCGCTCAATATGGTGTATAAAAAGCTATGTTTTTAGGTGACTCTCTTGGGCATATGGTTTTGGGCGTATGGTTTTGGGCGTACAGCTTTGGGCATATGGTTTGGCTTTGGGCGTATGGCTTTTGGGCGTATGATTTTGGGCGCAAGGTTTTGGGCGCAAGGTTTTGGGCGTCTGTTTTTGGCCGTATGGTTTTAGGCCTATGGTTTTGGGCGGATCGTTTTGGGTGTATGGCTTTGGGTGTATGGTTTGGCTTTGGGCGAATGGCTTTTGGGCTTATGGTTTTGGGCGTATGGTTTTGGGGGGATGGTTTTGGGTGTATGGCTTCAGGCGTATGGTGTTGGCTATGGGCGTATGGCTTTTGGGCATATGGCTTTGGGCGGATGGTTTGTGGCGTATGGGTCTGGGCGTGTGGTTTAGCTTTGGGCGTATGGTTTTGGGAGTATGGCTTGGGGCGTATAGTTTGGACGTATAATTTTGGGGGCACAGCCCTGCAAACGAGGGCAGACCAAGCTCAAAGGTATACACTAGCACCCGGCAATCCCTGATGGACAAAATCCTAAGAATCCATCCGGCATAGCGAGTGATCCAGGACAACAGGCTAGGCTTTGGTGTAAAGAAATTCAGAACTTAGTGAGATTCGCACAACCCAGCAAGGTATCCGGAGTATCAAGATCTGCGACAGCGGGGTATGAGTGTATACCCATACTAAATAGAAAAATGAATGATTAGGAACATTATTATACATTCAGATACATGCGCAACTTCTGCCACCATTCAGGCATCTTATTGAACTCCCACAATGGCTTCCCCGTCTTCTCCACATATGCATCGTGCACTGCTTGATGTGTAAAGTGGACAACACTACACCAATTTCCTACAAAAGAGCCAATCTAATGTTCCACTGCATAGGAACGCATGATCATAATGGAACCTAGACAATATATCTTACTTACTTATTGGAATTGGATAAGATGGGCGGGAGTCTCTACATACCAGGGGTACAATCAATCTTGACTCCAAGCTCAGGAAAGCAGGCATCGCGGCCCTCAAAGTCTACGAATACTACGATCCCACACCACCCATGGCATACGTCCTCCAGATCCCTATGGTTATTGGTATTAGCGTTGATGACACGTGAGAGGGAGGTCCATATTCCAAATGCCTCGTCAACATTGTCAGCTCCCACATCGTAAATGGGCGCATAGACTGCTGTGTATTTGTAATGCTCCTCCGAGAGGAAAGTCTGAAATAGCGCCTCAACGGTATGAGTCAATGGTAAAAGCTGTTGGCCGAATTCATTTAGTGCGTGAATTGCTCATTTCGTGTTATATGACTGGGCTGGCGCGGGCCCAAGTTCAATATTCTGCGTTCGTGATCCCATTCGTGGAATGAAGGCACGGTGCCCAATGACGCAGCCTTTTGTTCTCAGAGTACCGCCTGGGTTATGTTCGCTGCTCCCCTTTCCTGCAGGAGAGCTCAGGGTTGTAGTATCCTTCATACTATCAGTCGCAGCCTCGTGGGTGGTATGAGCGCCTTCGATCTCGCTGCTTGGCCTGTAGCGCTTCCGCGTACCGCTTGCACCATGTCGGGTATGATCTGCCACTATATTCCGTGACGCAACATATTTGTGTACCGCCGGTTCAACTTGCGGTAATAGCCAACATGCCTTGCTATTCCCAGCTTTGATTACACATGGGACCCCTTGCCTAAAGATAGTTTAGTATATAAGCCTAGTCTTAGCCCAAAGAATGAATTACTTACTTGTCCTTTATTATAATAATGTCAACGGTGATCCGGTGTAATTGGGGCTCATTTTCCTCTTCGAAACCCTCCTTCAAGTTGCTATCCGGCTGCCGTTTAGGTCGCCAAAGGATTGAGTCCAGAATGTCAAAATCACCACATTGGTGGTATCTGACGGGTCGATGATCGGGAGTTTTCAACATGTGGGAAATATTCCTTTTCATTGAATAAACCTTATCCATATCCAGCCGTAAACATGGTTCCCCCGAATCGAATACAAGTGATGAGGAGATTAGTATATGCCCTAAATACAGATATGCGACAGAGTGGAAAGCTAAATACAACAATTGCTAATCTCAAGCCCATGCAGAGAGATCGGTTAAATAGCAGAGAATGACACACCTTTGGCATCCATGGTAGAATTTGCAATATCTTGACTCCCATGTTCAGAGTTGTGGAGGTGATTCGCAGCTTTTCTTCGTTCGCGCCGCCGCTTGCCCTTCTCTGCATCCCTCTTCTTCATTTTTGATAGCCCTCTCATAGTCTTCCGCAGCCACACAAACTCGCTCAAAGCAAGCTTCCCTCCCGCTCAAAGCAGGATAGAATGAACTGCGGTTGGTATAGAGCCACGATAAAGGTATCCAAATGTGATCGGGTGGATGGCGGGTAAGGAGAGACTTGGTCTAGGAGGAACTTGGGTTCAAGAGGGCGCAGCACGGGACATAGATTCACAGGGCGGCGGGGCGAATGGTTTCTGTGTCTATGGGAGAAAAGGGGAAACAGACAGAATATAGGAAGACAAATCCTGCTATGACCTGACAAACTCGACTAACTAGAGCCAATGCAACTAGCCTTTGCACTAGTGCGTATTAGCTACTGCACCATTACCCGTGTATTATTTTGAGCCTATGATTTTTCTCAGCATATGATTTTGTGTGCGTATGATTTGTGTGTGTATGATCTTTCGGTGTGTGTGATCTTTTCTGAGCGTATGATTAGTGTGCTATTGATTTGTCTGTGCATATGATTTTCATGACGATGCTCCAGTTCCTATAGCTTATTGTAAGAACTCGAATAAATGGACAATGTATTCAGACTTCTTGAATTTCCACCTCTGGAAACATAGAATCCTTCTACTCACTCTGATATTTACTTGGGGTGTGCACGTCTGATTGGGAGGACGATGGTGAGAAAATGGACCCCATCCGCCCGATCCCACATGCAGTCCCCCAATTAGATGTGGCTTTTTCCAATCAATCCATGGCAGCTCGTCATTCACTACGGTATACATTGTTGACTTGACACCTCCTCGGCATGTCTTGGCCACTAGGATAACTTAGGGGATAGTAAAAATGCCTTCTCAATTACTCTGTCAAATTCTATGATTTTATAATGATTTTACACGAAAATTCACTTAGTGGAGACGGGATTTTTTCTTTTCTGTCCCCCCACATCGGGCACGCTTCCCCGGTGCAACACGAATCGTGGTATTGGTTCCAGTCTGATCTCTTCCGCGGGTTACACGTATAACCGGTAGGGATTCAGTGGTGCCCGATAGAGCCTCCTCCTCCAAACAATCCTCTTCCAGGCGGCCCCTTGAGCCTGCTATACAGCCTGAATTTTCGTCACCCTGTTGGTCGATACTTTCATGATCGCTCAGTCCTTCACCGGGAATCGCCGCCTCACTCTCTTGTGAGCCTTCCTCCTCATCAGTGTCCGATGCAACATACAGGTTGACTGTACTATCACAGATTCTTTCTTCAGGATCTGATTCCTGGGAGCCTCCCATGTGATCTACACATTGGTTTCGAGGTGGTCCAGGCCGTGCATATTGAGATTCAACCAGTCCATGCTCAGGTAGTATAGCCTTTGGCTCTCTTCCAAATGCTGGCCTGCCAACCCGATCAACGAAAGACCATTCGGTGTCCTTCTTGTGTGATTCGTCATCATTGGAGATACAGCCATTATTGTCCTCTATACATTCTTCCTTCCTATCAGCCCAATAACGATAATCCTCCGCAGCAGCCATTTCTTCCAGTTTTTCTGCCTCCCGTTCACGATCGTGACCTGCTAGCTCTCTTCATAATTCTTCCTTCTTGTAGGATTCCACCAGCATTGAAGATCGAATTGTACTGCTTTTGAGTCGGGAGCGCCGATAGGGAATCAGATCTCTTGCCATGCTAAACACCTGCTCTACTCTAACACTACCCCCTTGAACAGCGAGAATATCCCTAGCCATCCGAGCTGAATTCGGCAATCTTCCTGCATTAACCTTCCACCACTCCAGTATATTTGCCTAGTAAAAAATCACAGCTGGGCAGGCCTCCCGCGTAAGCTCCGTAGCCTCAGCGTCTGGCTCGCGCGGCTCAATCTCAGAATCTGTTTCGATGTACGCTAGTGCCTCACTCAGGATACATCCTCTGTGTCTCGTAGAGTAAAGCTGTTTGGATCGACTGTTCAGACCACTCCGTATAATTGACATGTCAGGTGCCTGATGATTTATTGGTGCATAGTACAGATCATAATACGCTATGAAGTCCTTTTGATATGACTTCTCATACTTATTCTCTCCACTGGCATCAAGATCCCATTCTCGAAAAAGGTTGTGTTTGCAATAGGGATTTAGGCAAGTTCCAATGCCGAACAGAAGACCTCTTCGACTTTCTGTTTTACCATAGTATGAGGCGGCCTTCAATTTAGCTTTCACTAGGCCCTCACTAATATCAACCTTCCATTGCATCTACGTCCATTCTAACGTGGAAATTTGCATTTGCAAATGATCAAAGATATCTTGATACACTTGCAACACTCGATGAATGGTGGCTCCACGTGTTTTTAACATCAACAAAGTCCCAAATCGTATCTGTTGAAGTACCTCCAAGCCATATTCAGTCTGCCTCCACTCTTCCGGGGTTGACCAGCGAGGCGTAAACTCAGCATAGGTTTGTAACCAGTCCTTGGTCAATTCCTGTAGACGTACAGATCTCTCCAACATATTTAGGGTTGAGTTCCACCGTGTTTTGATATCATAAAGGAGTGTAGTAGAGCCCTTAACCCGATTATTCTGTATCTTGATGAAGTGTTGACGCCGTTGAGGTGAAGCACCAACCACAATACTCATTTTCTGATGCTATAAACCATTATTAGCATTATCTCTGACTAAAGGTATCTTAGGTGAGAACAATGGGGAAAACACTTGGTTCTGCTTTCACATTGGTGTGCATTCAATTTGGAATAATGAATTTGTGCATATACCCTTGTGCGTCTGCATTTGTGCGTATGCATTTGTAATATAGGTGCTAGGTATGAGATCTTACACACATTACCTTTTCTACTGTTTTGTGAAAGCCGTTATCCAATCTCATAACCTTCTCCATATAGCCCGTCTTAAAGCCAGGCGGCATACGACCATCCCGCTATTTGACCTTGATCGAACTCATAAATGCCCCGAGGATAAGCTAAACAACATGGGCCATACATGGAATATGATTTTCCAATTGACACTATTCAACCGATAGTAAACTCCAAAGATTTTTTAAGGCTTCAGTGAGCGTTCGGTTATTGCTGGCACTATCGGTGGTGAAACTCAGAATTCTATCCTGAATCCCGTATCTGGCTAGAACGTCATTAATTATCCCTGTCATATTAGTTTCCGTATGAGAACCCCTGATGTCCTCGAACCCAATCAGCACCTCCTCTATCTGCCAGCTATCTGAGATCCAATAAGCCACAATTGCCAAAAAAGCAAATTTGTTCGGTGAAGTCCATGTATCGGCAGCCAAAGAAATCTTTCCTGCAGCGGGTAGACATGTTCGAATATCATCCCGCGTAGACTCTCCCAGCCGTTTCAAATGCTGTGTTAATGTTGTTGGGCTGGGGATTTCGACTCCCGGACAAATGTACTTGAAGACACGACGACAGCCAAGGTTGTTTGAGCAATTAAAGGCGAGATTGGTGGCGAAAAACGCTTTTAGAAAGTATTTTTCGAAATCATGCTGATTGAATCCTGCTGGTGTGGCTAGATCGATAATCCTACGCCTATTTCCTATTTTAGTCCCTTTTTGCAATAGCGTAAGAAGGTCCATACCAAGCGGGCTTCCAGCCCGCCCATCATATCCGTTAATCTTTCTCGATTTCAGACAAGCAGAGGACTTGTTATGGTCATGCATCGAGCTAGTCCCCGTGCCACTTGGGTGAGCTAGGACCTTTCTGCACATAATGCACATTACTCTAAGCGTGCCAATAGCACTACCTAAACGGTCGGCACATTGTTGAAACTATTTCCACACCTCTGTGCCTCGAAGATCCGAGTTCCACCGTATCTTTTTCTTGCCAGCATATTTCGCAGTATAGGCTATATACCCTGGTGTGCCTTGCCA
>Ga0307513_10012113_pt1 | contig 10666 bp, 10 predicted proteins | sample 15_EM_MG_FD_202174 | JGI IMG/M metagenome (GOLD analysis project Ga0307513, IMG submission 202174) | Populus trichocarpa ectomycorrhiza microbial communities from riparian zone in the Pacific Northwest, United States - 15_EM | ecosystem: Host-associated > Plants > Roots > Unclassified | place...
ACTCACCTGGCTATGGAACTACTCGAAGAACGAGCTGCGGACGAACACCCTCAACCAGAAGTACATCCTGATGACTAGCTCGTATCAGATGGCTGTCCTCATCCAGTACAACAACAACGACAGCTTGACATTGGATGAGTTGATCAAGGCTACTGGCATTACGAAGGACTTGCTGGTCCAGGTTGTAGGTGTACTCGTCAAAGCCAAGGTGTTGATCGAGGGCGATACAGAGCAGTTCGACTTTAACCCCAACTTCAAGTCGAAGAGGGTAGGTCGCCATTGTTCAACTGCTGCGAATTAAACCTGATTATACATCGCTAGATTCGTGTCAACCTTAATCAGCCTATCAAGGCAGAGGACAAGGCGGAGGCAGTGGACGTGCTCAAAGCGGTCGACGAAGATCGCAAGTACATTATCCAGGCGACCATTGTCCGTATCATGAAGGCACGAAAGATGCTCAAGAACCAGGCATTGATCGAAGAGGTCATTTCTCAGATCTCGCAGAGGTTCACTCCCAAGATTCAGGACATTAAGAAGGCCATTGATACCCTGCTTGAGAGGGAGTATATTGAACGTGCCGAGGATCAACGTGAGACCTTCAACTACCTCGCCTGAGTTTCTCCATTGCAAATAGGACCCCCTCGTCTTGTCTCCATTTCCGCCTGCTCACCCTTGTCGTGTTCTTTTATTTTATTTTGTAATCCAATTTTACGTGCTAAGAACTAGTCTATGTTACACGATTCGTCGGATGTACAGCAAACTGTGCTGCTAATAGATCCTCGTTGCTCCCTAAGTGTCGGTGGGAATTAGACAAGGTTTATTAGAGCATCTGTGGTGGTACTGGGCGGTTTGGTGTTTTCTACAGTTGCTCGAAAGCAAAGCGCGATGCGCTAACGTCTCTCCTAGTCGGGTGCAATGCCTCCGTAGGTATGCTTGAATTGTCCGATTTTGTTGAGGTAGGCAAGCGTGTGGGGGATGGTTTTTGGTCAGCGAATACATTTGTCGAGGAAATGCCTTTTTGCCGGTGCTTCGAGTGAGGTGATACCTTGCGTGAGTGTAGCGTGGGCATGTGAATATGAGGTGATGGATGGTTTCGGTTATACCCATGCAAGTGACTTGTGGACAATTTGGCGTGTCGTGTTTGGTCGGTGCTGTTGCCTGCTCAAGCCAGGAACTTGATGGGCTCTGATCTCTACAACAGCCTCATCCGATACTTTATGCACCATCTCAGGTCCCTCTGCACGTGCGTACCTACTCCTTGGACGCGCTGCCCGGTTTGCCACATCCCTAGACGCCGAGCTGGCCTCTCACCATGTCCACTCCCAGGCTTCCGATCCGCTCGTCGATGAGCCCTTGCTGAGGTACTACGCGCAAGAATGGGACCGATACAACACCGGTGCCAGTTATGTCAGTCGTGTCTTCGAGTTCCTAAACCGCCAATGGATAAAACGTGAAAAGGGCGAAGGGCGTAAGAACGTCTATCCTGTCTACATCGTACGTTGTCTCCCACTTCTCCAGGATCCGCGCTGAGACCCTTTTGTAGTTGGCTCTCGTGCAGTGGAAAGACAACTTCTTGCGCCGTGTCCAGAGCCCAGAGCAGGAACAACAAGCTCGCGAACGCCATTCTCAAACTCATCGAGATGCAGCGTAATGGCGAGACGATCGATGAAACCCTAGTGAAAAAGGTAGTCGATTCGTTTGGTGCATGGTATCGCGCGACGCGTCATGGTTGGTTGCAAACTCACTGCGTTTTCATAGGCTTCAGACTGGGGGGGCTAGGACGTGTTGCGGTCGGACGTGGTTGGGTCCAAGTGGCCCCCGAAGAGTGGAAAAAGGGGGGGGCTATGAACAGGCATCGAAGAGTCTATGTGGGCTAGCTAATGGTTCTATCTCTCCACCTCTCCGCTCGGTAGAGCAAGAGGAGAGGAGGGAGGGAAATGGACTATCTACGGAATGAAGCTGTGACTCGGGTACATGCAAAACACGTTTAAGAACTATAAGCAACAATCCAGGATCTCATTTCTGTTGTGGAACGCTGCGCGTCGAGAGGACAACGATGATAACCGACCAGGAGGTGGCGGATGGATCGCGCTGCTGTGTGGGGGTTCGTTATCGATAGGGTATCCGTGCAGTGATGCGCTGGCAGGCGTCGGGATACATGATGTGTGGCGCAGGATCTAACCCAAGCACGAAAGCTAATCCTATCAGACCCATAACACGGGGGCGAATTTGTCGTAGTCATATTTGAGAGTATTTTTCCCAGATTTCTCATGAAGTACACTGTTCCCAAACGTGGAACAAAGGCGCAATCGCCGGGTACAAGTCAGACGTGGTCCAGTCCAACAAGCATATACATAAAATAACTAGCAACGCGGGCGTACAGCAGTACAGTAAATAGGGAAAGCACGAACCCTGACAATTTCCTCCACTATTCTACTCATCACCAGCTCCGGAAAATCTTTTTAAGTCATGCGCCAGGCAAACAAATCCCTCGATGTTAATCCACACTCCATCAATCAACTCCAGCGGGTCCACTCGATCGCTTGTTGTCCATATTTGGAAGCTTTGCAGAGAGAACCCCGACTGTTTCCTTGACAAGATAATGGACGCGATCGTCGGAATCAAGTCAAAATGCTCAGTTGTTCGCAACCAGCGACGATATCGAAGCCCAAATCGCTTAAGCGATGGACATACAGGTGTATTCAGTCGCCCAGGAGTAGTAGTGGGACCCAGATTGTTTGCATGGACCGGGTGTATGACAAGTGACTGCAAGGCCTTCACTCCAAGTGAGGAAGGTTGTGCGTTGTCAATCACCAATTCCTCCAAATTTGACATGAAAACTAATGCTTTTGTCCAAGCCTGGGTCGTGGCCTCGATACTGATATGGAGAATTCGTGGTGCAAATCGGTTCTCTCGCAAAGCTTGACTAGCAAATCGAATTAATTGTGGACCTCCCCGAGGTTTATGAGAACAGGAGGACGTCACAAAGAGATGAGTGAGTTTGTGTGCTGAAACACCATCAAGTATATTGAGAGGATAGCCTTGGAATGTCAAGCTTTTGCAGTTCGGGAGGGTGGTACGGGATGCATGCAGAACGTGGCGGTGAAGTGGAAAGCGAAGGGTGCACGTCTCAAGAGCGTGGAAGGTCCTGCCGCTCATCCACTGAATAGAGACAGCTCTGAGTCTGAGATGACGGAGAGTATGAACAAATGGTAGGTTGACATTATTACGATAGATGGGAAGGGAGAGATAAGAGGCAGTGAGTACTTCCAGTTGATGGAGGTGAGGTAGGATGTCCACTGGATTGTGCAGCCCCGGAGTATCGAGACGGAGCACCTTGATGGAATGGAACATGGATGAATAAGTGGGAGCAAGGAATGATATCACGTTCGCCGAATTTATTTCAACTGTCGTAAGCTCTCCGCTGGCTGATGTGCCGAGAATGCGCAAAAGACGGTCGAGGAGGGGCGACATCTCGCAAGCGGACTTGATCTTGAATGTCCTAAGGCGGTCCATGACAGCATTGGAGCATCGTTGGAAGCCACGGTTCACGATGTGTTCAGGCAAGTCGGTCTGTGCTGGGAACGTCTCAACCACGAAGGTTCGCCATCGTGAGGTTGCTTCTATGGCAGCGAATACAGCCTCGTAAGCATCCTCTAGTGGGGTGAAGTCACCGCGGTCGATCTCCGTATCAACCACTACATCCACAAGCCATGGATTCCTGTTCAACTTGCTTATGACGGCTTGCTTTGGGGTTCCTGTACCCAGGTTGAGTGACGCCCAAATACCAGTGACGGTGGTATACCAATTCTTGCACACGGGCATCAACTCCAAGGGTGAATGACTCGGTTCGTTGATGAGAATGAGGAAGATTTGTTGGAGCAACTCCGGTGGAAGGCGGGTGATGGGTACAATGATTTGGATGAACCACCAATCTTCTTGTAACGTGTGTGAGCTGCTCCATAAATCATGTGCAAGCCTACGACGATTGTCGGGGTCGATGGAGTAAATGATTTCCTTGAGTTTCGAATCTGCCAATACCTCCGAATATGTAACCAAACACGTTGACTTCCGTACCTCTGCCAGCCGCCCTCTCGGGCCCCACGTCTGCACCAGTGCCTCTGCCCGCGCCACTGCCCGCGCCCCCTCCTGAGTCTGCGCCCACGCCCACGCCCGTGCCCCCTCTGCCCGTACCTCCGCCTGCGCCTCCGCCGCCTGCGCCTCTGCCCGCGCCCGTGCCTCTGCCTCTGCCAGCACTAGCGCCTTCGCCTGCGCCGCCCGCGCCGCCTCCAGAGTCTGCGCCTGCGTCTGTGCCTGTGCCTTCGCCAGCGCCTGTGCCTCCGCCAGCGCCTGCACCTCTGCCAGCGCCCGTGCCTCGGCCGCAATCCGCTGCCATGGCGGCCGTACTAATGACTGCGCATCAATCTTTGGCCGATTCGGTTGTGGTTGCATATCTCTCCGTGTAGATGGATCTGGCTTTGAACAAGTTGGGGAACAAGTTGGGTGTAGGCTATAAGAACGCAGTGCATTGGAGGGCTCAATGGCAGATCCTTGCCCTCCGCCCTGACCCTCATCCCCTGAGTATACGGGAAACCGGCCCTGTTCACGATCCTCAACAGAGACGCGGACGAGCAAGCAAAAGTGGATCTCCTTATCCTGTTTGTGGGTCTCCTCGTCCGATTCGCGGAAATGTATAAACCCTTGGATGCCCTCATCGAGATATACGCACCCGTTTTGGACGTGCTTGAACAAGTACAAGCTCACAAGCTATCACGAGGTTTTCAGGTCAATGATTGAAATGGTGAGTGGGTGTAAGCGCTGAAGCGCAAACTGACCGGCCAAATCGATATCCTCACTCGCCTTCTGCGGTTCTCACGAGAGGGCCGTCGGCCTCTCCTCCTCCAGGGGTACAAGCCCGTTCCTATTGCGATGTACATTCCTAAATTCGAATCACGGCCATCGTCCTCGTACCTCCGCCCGAAGGACCCAGACTCGGAAAGACTTGCTGCTCAGAACCCGCGTACACAGTATCGGCAAGAGAAGAAGCTCCCTGGTGGGTATGGTTTCAGCTGGGATGACTGCTGCTGCTGCTGTGGCTGCTGAGGATGGTGGTGGTGCGAGTACTGGGCGGCGATTGGGGGACGGCAGCGTAGTTTGTTTGCATTCCTCCTCCTCTCCTCGGTGATTCTGGGACACGAGATGCCATCCTATCTCAACCAGACAGCTCGGCGGGTGGGGGCAAGGGAGCGTTAAGCAAGGGATGGCTGAGTTCAAGAAGCTGTGACCGGGTTTGGAGCGCATCATGATAATGAAAGGTGGCCACCTCCGAGCGTGCGAGTAACCTCCACTATGCTCGCTTCAGGAATATTCGTCTCATCGATTATACCCCCCACAGTACAAAGCTTCCGCGCACCACCCTCACAACACCCTAGCGCCCAGTCGACGACTCATTTCGGCTTCCGTCAAGTACCCACAGAGGAGAAAGAGTCCCTCGGTTCGCGCGTTTTCTCACAAGTAGGTCCAAATTGGCCCGCACCCTGACCATGCCCGCCAGTCAAGGATGTATTCTCATCCATCGCATCGAAATACGACCTTATGAATGATTCCATGTCTATGAACGTGCATCGTCTCTGGGAGGTTGCGTTTGTCGCCTCGCTCAACCCAGGAAGTGCCAAAGTCGTGCCGGGGGTACTGGCGATATTGCACTCCGCCCCCTCGACCATGCCTGTGAACGCAAGGCGGACCGCGACCTTACCGTCGACGTTGTCGACATTAACTCTGACATACTCAAGGAGGGCCAGAAACCCCTCCGCAAGACCATGTACCATGCGAGTGAGGGACTCCACTCCGCCCACACGCGTTCTACGTACTCACTCGTTCGCCCTAGCTCCTCAGGTCGCCTTCCACGTCTGTAATGCGCAACAACTAGACCCAGAGAAATTCCCTAACAACACCTACGACCTCTACACCATTACATTCGGGATAAGAAGCAGTACCTCAATATCAGACGTAATCAAGGAAGCGTATCGCGTCCTCAAGCCCGGAGGAGCCTTTGCTGACTTGGAGTCCAGCAAGTAACCCAGCCTATTCTCGCCCAGTGAGCATGTGTGTTGCAAAACCTTCTAACCACTCACCCCTTGTCGTAGGATATACGACCAGTATTCGTTCTCTGTCATACCGCTGCTCAGCACCATTCTCACGTCTGATCGCGCGTCATACCAATACCTTGTCGAGTCGACCCGCAAGTTCCCACTACAGCCACAATTTGCGCAAATGATTGCCGATACTGGATCGAGGTCGGAGATGCGCGAGAGTGGGGCTTGGACTGATTACTGATTTGTGGGGCGATTATCCACAGGAGGTCAAAGTGTGAGAGACGTGACACAAATAATGCTATATATTCCTTTTTTTTGGATCGCCGTGCTTCGTGTTTGGCGCGGTGCTTGTCGTCGGGGCGGCGCAATATACCTGGGCTCGCCCCTTCCCGCACTTCTCCTCCGCTCGTCCCCGCCACCCTTGCCACACGACGATGCCACCTTCGGATCCTGCGATGCCGCCTAGGGACGCGGATCTCGCGACAACCTGGGCCTATCTCGAGGAAGGTATCGACCAAATCATGAACCACCTGCCAGAAGGTGGGTCTACAGGTCTACAGGCAGCATACCGTCGGGGTATCTCTAACAGCCCGTCGCGTGTTCTAGATGTCTCATACTCCAAGCACATGAATCTTTCCACGGTCGCATATAACTACTGTGTCTCATCGCCGGTGCACGGCAACATCGATGCAAGTGTCGGTCTTGGCGGTCGAAGTACGTCTCTATTTTACTCCATCTCCTCACGGTGCCAGACGACGGCGAGGCTGACACGCTCCCTCTCGTGCTCAAGCCGGCGCCAAATTGATGGGCTCTGGTCTCTACAATAACCTCATCCGATACTTTGTGCACCATCTCAGGACCCTCTGCGACGTGCGTACCTACTCCTTGGACACGCTGTCCGGCTTGCCACATTCCTAGACGCCGTCACCACATCCACTCCCAGGCTTCCGATCCGCTCGTCGATGAGCCCTTGCTGAGGTACTACGCGCAAGAATGGGACCGATACAACACCGGCGCCAGCTATGTCAGTCGTGTCTTCGAGTTCCTAAACCGCCACTGGGTAAAACGTGAAAAGGACGAAAGGCGTAAGAACGTCTATCCTGTCTACATCGTACGTTGTCTCCCACTTCTCCAGGATCCGCGCGAACACCCTTTTGTAGTTGGCTCTCGTGCAATGGAAAGACAACTTCTTGCGCCATGTCCAGAGCAGGAACAACAAGCTCACGAACGCCATTCTCAAACTCATCGAGATGCAGCGTAATGGCGAGACGATCGATGAAACCCTAGTGAAAAAGGTTGTCGATTCGTTTGGTGCGTGGTATCGCGTGACGCGTCATGGTTGGTTGCAAACTCACCGCGTTTTCCAGCTTCGTTGGGCCGGGACAAGCAAGACACAAACAAGGCTTCATTGGAAGTGTACAAGGCCGACTTTGAAGTCCCCTTTATTAATGCCACCGAGAAATACTACACCGCTGAATCAGAAGCGTTCCTGCAGTCAAACACCTTCTCAGACTACCTGAAAAAAGCAGAGGAGCGCCTGAGAGAGGAGGAAGATTGGGTTGAGCGCTATCTCAATGGGACCACCCGCAAAATTGTGAGACTCGCCTCGGCCACTGTACCAATATACTGAACCCGCATTGTAGCTGATATCGAAGTGCGAACATGTACTCATCCGAGTATATTCAGAGTGTATGTGGGAAGAGTTCCAGAATTTGCTCGACTTCGACAAGCATGAGGACCTCCAACGCATCTCTGCCCTTCTCGCCCGTATTCCCGAAGGTCTCGAGCCGCTACCGAAGAAGTTCGAAGAGCATGTCAGGCGTGCGGGCCAGGCAGCCATGAGCAAGCTCGTTGGTGAGGGCGGTGCGAATGCCGAGCTCGAGCCCAAGATCTACGTCGATGCTTTATTCGGGGTCTACCGCAAGAACCAGCACATCGTGCAACGGAGCTTCAAGAATGAGATGGGCTTCGTTGCTGCGCTTAATAAGGCGTGTCAAGACTTTGTCAACCGCAACGCTGCAACTGGTAACTCGACAACCAAATCGGCCGAATTGCTGGCCAAGCACGCAGTTGCGTTGTTGAAAAAGCACAAATTCGCAGAGGGCGATCTTGAGGACGCTTTGAACCAAGTGGTATGTCTTAGAAATTCGGTTAGCGACAATACCCGACTGAAGATGAGTATAGATGATTCTCATCAAGTACATCGACGACAAAAATGTGTTTCAGACGTTCTAGTTGTCGAAACGTCTTATCCACAGTGTCTCTGCCTCTGATGAAGCTGAGGCGAGCATGATCTCGAAGTTGAAGGTTGTCTGCGATTTCGAATACAGCACTTCACCGGTCACCGGGATTCTCATCAAGTACATTGACGAAAAAAATGTGTTCCAGGCGTTCTAGTTGTCGAAGCGTCTTATCCACAGTGTCTCTGCCTCTGATGGAGCTGAGGCGAGCATGATCTCGAAGTTGAAGGATACCTGCGATTTCGAGTACAGTACTTCCACCGGGCCACCCCACTCACTGGGCCATTGACCGGGCCATTGACCCTCACCCTCACCCACTCCTGTAAATCCCGAAATTCTAAATAAAATAAACTGCCAACCCTATCTCAATGTGTGCACTACGTTTTGAGGTGAGGAACCATTTACCGTGCTTCCCAAGCCAAATACGGCCAAAAGTGGGCTGCTCAATTGCGTCATCGGCCCTACAGCACTTACATTGCATGTTTGCTGCACAGATCAGGTAGATACAACATGTATGTAGCATATAAATTTTATTATGAGTCCAGGAGCCATCATGTACAGTCAAAGGGGGTCGATATAAACAAGCTGGTGGGTGGTGAGGCACCCTGAAACCCCCCATCGGTAATGACACATGCAAAGGCAACAACAGTACTCAAGAGAGAAGCTTCAAAGGAAAAGGAGCTGTCGGCCGATGTCATGATAGACTTGGGTGATGGGCGTGGCATGAGGACTCTGAATATGAGGACTTTGAGGATAAATTCGATGTATAGTCTTGCTTGTATGTGCTTACACATGTATAGTTTACTATATTATTATTATTATTTTGTAATTTTTACTTCTGCCTGATCGAGTTCTCACCCAAAAATCACGAGACAAATTGTCTAAAGTGCCTAATAATGATGAGAATATATTGCAAAATGTCCAAAAGGTGCATCAACTACATACAAAGTGTACGGCCCAATTGGCGATAGGTGGCCCGGTGGCGGGTGAAGGACTGTACACCAACAAGCTACAGCGCATGTCCACCGGTATGGCAAATCTCTGAAGCCATCCAGACACCGCTGACTCCCCTCCTAGATATGGGCCTGAGCACCGAGCCTACCAATCAATCCAGACAACGTATCGAGCAATCTGGCGACCACACTGGTGCAGATGTCACCTTTACTGTCATGGTTCTCGACACCAACTTCTGGCCTTTCAATGCCCGGTTTACCATCCCTCGCGAGATCCTCCCTACGTACGAGCGCTTCACCCGGTACTACCAGAACAAGCACTCTGGACGGAAACTCACCTGGCTATGGAACTACTCGAAGAACGAGCTGCAGACGAACACCCTCAACCAGGAGTACATCCTGATGACTAGCTCGCATCAGGTGGCTGTCCTCATCCAGTACAACAGCAACGACAGCCCTGTCACTGGATGAGTTGGTCCAGGCTACCGGCATTACGAAGGACTTGCTGGTCCAGGTTGTAGAGGTGCTCGTCAAAGCCAAGGTGTTGGTCGAGGGCGATACAGAGCAGTTCGACTTTAACCCCAACTTCAAGTCGAAGAGGGTAGGTCGCCACTGTTCAACTGCTGCGAATTAACTCTGATTATACATTGTCAGGTTCGTGTCAACCTTAACCAGCCTATCAAGGCAGAGGTCAAGGCGGAGGCTGTGGACGTGCTCAAGGCGGTCGACAAAGATCGCAAGTACGCCATCCAGGCGACCATTGTCCGTATCATGAAGGCACTGAAGACGCTCGAGAACCAGTCATTGATCGAAGAGGTCATTTCTCAGATCTCGCAGAGGCTCACTCTCAAAATTCAGGACATTTTAGAAGGCCATTGATACCCTACTTGAGAGGGAGTATATTGAGCGTGCCGAGGGTCAATGTGACACCTCCAACTACCCCGCCTGAGTTTCTCCATCGCAAATGGAACCCCCTCGTCTTGTCTCCATTTCCGCCTGCTCGTCCTCGTCGTGTTCTTTACTTCGGTGTTGCTGCCACACTCCATCCAGCCATGTTCGTAAATATAAACTCCCCGCCCGTTGTGATACCTCGACCCTTGTGTGGTATATACAAGCAATGAGGAACCGCTCTCGTTCCGCCTTCACTCGCCGCGGCTTCCTCTCAAAGTCGCTGCGGCAGTCTGCTCATTTTATCAAGTGTCTGAAAAGGAGGGTTTCCCATAAGACATCCATATCGTGCACAGGGTGTCCCAGGTATGGTCACAAACTAATGGGCAGACTTCATAGCCACGGGGATCGAGATCAAACAGAATTCTCCTCACCTAAGTATCAGTGTCTAAGTACTTGGAGATGGATTCCATTGCTCGAAGCTCTTGCT
>Ga0307513_10012114_pt1 | contig 10666 bp, 5 predicted proteins | sample 15_EM_MG_FD_202174 | JGI IMG/M metagenome (GOLD analysis project Ga0307513, IMG submission 202174) | Populus trichocarpa ectomycorrhiza microbial communities from riparian zone in the Pacific Northwest, United States - 15_EM | ecosystem: Host-associated > Plants > Roots > Unclassified | place...
CGCAAGCGCGGCAGTGTTCGATCCCTTCGGCAACTACCTGTTCGTGGCACTCGAAACCAGCCGCGAAGTGGCCTTGCTCGATGCGCAGGGCGGGTACGAGATCTTCCGCTTCACCGTCGGCCGCGCTCCGCAGGGCCTGGCAGTGTCCGACGACGGCAAGCGGCTGTACGTCAACAATTTCATGGACCGCACCGTCGGCGTGTTCGATCTCACGCGGCTGATCGAGCTCGGTGAATCGAACGTGACGCCGGTGGCGACGTTGCCCGCGGTCGCGGCGGAGTCGCTCACGGCGCAGGTATTGAAGGGCAAGCAGTTCTTCTACGATGCGCGCGACACGCGACTCGCGCGCGACGCGTACATGAGCTGCGCCTCGTGCCACAACGATGGTGATGGCGATGGGCGCACCTGGGATCTCACCGGCATGGGCGAAGGCCTGCGCAACACGGTGAACCTGCGCGGACGCGCCGGCGCGCAGGGGTTCCTGCACTGGTCGGGCAACTTCGACGAAGTGCAGGATTTCGAAGGGCAGATCCGCGCGCTTGCCGGCGGCACGGGGTTGATGAGCGACGCCGAGTTCAACACCGGCACGCGTACGCAGACGCTCGGCGACGCCAAGGCGGGCGTGAATGCGGATCTGGACGCGTTCGCCGCCTACGTCGCCTCGCTGTCGACATTCGCGAACAGCCCGCACCGCAATGGCGATGGCTCGCTCACGGCGGCGGCAGTGGCCGGCCGCGAAGTGTTCCGCGCCTCGAATTGCGCAAGTTGTCATGGCGGGGCCTCATTCACCATCAGCGCGGCCGCGAACCTGAAGAATGTCGGCACGATCAAGCCCGATAGCGGCAATCGCCTCGGCGGACCGCTGACCGGCATCGATGTACCGACGCTGCGCGATGTGTGGGCGACGGCGCCATATCTGCACGATGGCTCCGCGCCGACGATCGCGGCCGCGGTCGCCGCGCACGCCGGTGTGAGCCTGAGCGCCACCGACCTCGGCAACCTCGTCGCCTACGTCGAGCAGACCGGCGGGCAGGAGACTTCCGCCCCGCCGCCTAACAATCCTCCCGTGGTGACCAACCCGGGGAACCGCAGTGGTTACACCGGTGTCGCGGTCAGTCTCGCGATTGCCGCGAGTGATGCGGATGGCGAAGCACTGACGTTCAGCGCCACGGGTTTGCCGGGCGGACTCTCGATCAACGCCACGGGTCTCATTACGGGTACGCCGGGCACTGCCGGCAACTACACCGTGAGGGTCACTGCGCGCGACGCGCTGGTCGCCGCGACCCAGCAATTCACGTGGACTCTCACGGTTCGCGACACCACGCTACCGTCGAAACCCGCGAGTTTCACGGCGGCGGTCAGCAACGGCCGTCCGTATCTCACGTGGGCCGCGTCGACGGACAATATCGGTGTCACCGGCTACATCATCTATCGTTCGACCAACGGCACGCAGGGCGCGGAAGTTGCGAGGACCTCGGCAGCGGTGCGCAACTGGACTGACAACGCGTTCCAGGAAGAGGTGAAGTACACCTATTCCGTGAAAGCGTATGACGCCGCGGGCAACCTGAGCCTGTTGAGTGCGTTCCGGGCCGTGTCGGTTTCGCAGGCGCCGTCGACGCCGTCGCTCAGTGTCGCGCTGTCGAATGGAGATCCGCGCCTGACCTGGTCGGCGGCCACCGATAACGTGGGCGTGGTGGGCTACATCGTCTATCGCTCCACCTCCGGCGGAACCGGCTCGGAGATCACGCGGACGAGTTCGCTGACTTGGACCGACACATCGGCAGTCGCCGGGAGAACTTACACCTACAACGTGCGTGCCTACGACGCGGCCGGCAACCTGGGCAGCCGCTCGTCGCGCGTGACGATCGTGGCGAAATGACGATGCGCGCGATGCTGCTGGCGTCCTTGTTAGTGGCGTCAGCGAGCGCGGCGGTGGCGGCGACGGAGCCGCTGCCGAAGTTCGACCGCGTGATGACGATGGATACGCCGCGCGCCGTTGGCGATCTCGCGATGACCGACCAGAACGGGGCCTCCAGGCGCCTCAGCGACCTGGCCGGTGCTCCCACGCTGGTGTTCTTCGGGTTCACGAACTGCCCGGATATCTGCCCGACCACGCTCCAGCAACTCGCCCTGATCAAATCGTCGCGCGCCAAGGAGCTCGCGGGATTGCGCGTCGCTTTCATCAGTGTCGATGGCGAACGCGATACGCCGGCCGTGATGAAGGACTATCTGAAGCGCTTTCCGGCGGAATTCGTGGGTCTCACGGCGCCGGCGGAACAGGTGCGCAATCTCGCGCTGCGTTTCTCGGCGCCTTTCTTCAAGGATCCGCCCAAGGATGGCGAATACGCCGTGCAGCACTCGAGCCGGCTCTTTGCTCTCGACAAGCAGGGCAGGTTGCGCGCCGAGCTCTACGACGCGTCGCCGGAGACGGTAGTTGGGATCACGCGCGCGCTACTGGCGGAGTAAGTGGGTGCCGGGTGGGGAAAGTGGGGAGTGCGGCACTCCCCACTTTCCCCACCCGGCACCCGGTTGCGCCGTAGCTCGACCAAAGTCGTAGGAAATGAGGACTTCCTCGTTTCCCTGTAACAATCGTGGCGTTCAACGAGGGGGACTTGTGAAAAGAACTATATGGTTGTTAGCAGCGCTGGCATTGCCGGCGCTGGTCGTGGCATCACCCAATGGCGGACCGTTGGGCGATTTCGAGGCACACACGGACGTCGGCTCACCCAAGATCGCGGGTTACTCCACCTGGAACGCGGCATCGCAGGTGTACACGCTCAGCGCGGGCGGCGTGAACATCTGGGCGAAGCGCGATGAATTCCAGTTCGCGTATCGCCGGATGAAGGGCGACTTCATCGTGCAGGCGCAGGTGGAGTTCCAGGGCAAGGGTGTGGACCCGCATCGCAAGGCCGGGATCATGGTGCGCACCTCGATCACGGATTTCGATTCGGCCTACGTCGACGGCGCGCTGCATGGTGACGGGCTCGCGTCGCTGCAGTTCCGCAAGGCGAAAGGCGAAGACACCGCCCAGACCGAGATGCCGGCCGCGAAATCCGCGAACGTCATCCAGCTCGAACGTCGCGGCAACGTTTTCATTTTCTCGGCGGCGCGCTTCGGCGAGCCATTCGAAGTCACGGAAATCAAGGATGTGCCGAACGTCCCCGAAAACGCTTTCGTGGGCCTCTTCCTCTCCTCGCACAATCCGGACGTGATGGAAAAGGTGGTCTTTCGCCACGTACGCGTGATCAAGCCGGTGAAGGTGGGCTTCCAGCCCTATCGCGATTACATCGGCAGCCGGCTCGAGGTAATGAACGTCACCAGCGGCCATCGCAATGTGTACTACACGTCGCGAGTGCCGTTCGAGGCGCCCAACTGGCTGCCCGATGGCTCGGCGCTGCTCTACAACGTGAGCGGAGGTGATCCGGCCACGCGCGGGCGGCTGTGGCGCTTCGATCTCGTTACGCGCACGCCCACGCTCATCGACACCGGCTTCGCCATCCGCAACAACAATGACCACGTGTTGTCGTTCGATGGCACGCAGCTCGCGATCAGCGATCAGAGCACCGAGGGCGGTCAATCAACCATCTTCACGATGCCGACGCGCGGCGGCGTGCCAAAGCGCGTCACGCCGCTGACGCCGTCATACATGCACGGCTGGACGCCGGATGCGAAGTGGCTGATCTATACGGGAGGTCGCAAGCCGAAAGGCGCGACCGCGGATGAGTACGATATCTACAAGATCGCGTCGGACGGCACTGGCAAGGAAATCAACCTCACGAACTCCGCCGGGCTCGATGACGGCCCCGAAGTGAGCCCCGACGGCAAGAAGATCTATTTCAATTCCACACGCTCGGGCCAGATGCAGATCTGGCGCATGGACCTCGACGGCAAGAACCAGGAGCGCGTGACCAACGATGACAAGTTCAACGACTGGTTCCCGCACTTCTCGCCGGACGGCAAGTGGATCGTGATCATCTCGTACGGACCCGACGTGGAACCGTCGAACCACCCGTACTACAAGCACTGCTACCTGCGCATCATGCCGACCGACGGCAGCACGCCGCCGAAGGTGATCGGATACGTATACGGAGGCCAGGGCACGATCAACGTGCCGTCGTGGTCACCGGATGGCACGCACATCGCGTTCGTCAGCAACTCGGATCTGCTGACTAACTAGTGGATGCGGGCGAGGTGCCGGGCGGCGCCTCGCCTTCGCGTCCGGTGTGCGAGCAGAAGTGCGAGGAACGCGAGGCCTGACCACTCCAGCCGGCCGCCACCTCCGCCACCTCCGCCGCCTCCGCCCGAGCTGGAACTGGAGCTGGAGCTTCCTCCGCCGCTCGAACTACCGCCACCGCTCGAGCTGCCACCGCCGCTCGACGCCGCTGCGATCGTCAGCGCGACGGACACCGCGTTGTTTCCCGGCGTGGTGTCGTTGTCCGCCGTCATCGTGATATTGCTGGTGAACGTCGTCGCGGCCGGTACGTTGAGATAAAAGTCGATGGTGCCGAAAGCGTCGGTCGGCACGAACGGGATCGTGCATTGGAGCGTCGTAGTTCCCGTACAGATCCCCCCACCTGATGCCGAGACGGTGCCGAGCGTCGCGGACGGTGGCAGCGGCACGTTGATCACGATGTTCCGGGCAATGGCATCCGCACCGACGACGACCATCGGGAAACGCAGCCAGCTTCCCGGCGTCGCGATCACACTCGCTTCATTCACCGACAGCCGGACGTCGGTCATCCGCTGCACGCGGTAAGGCACTGACACGGTGTTGTTCGAGTAGTTGGAGTCATACGCGGCGCTCACGCGTACGTACGTGCTGTTCACCTCCTCGACCTGCTTCGCGCGAACCCGGATAGTGACCGGCACGCTCGCGTTTGCGGGCAGATCGCCGAGCAGGCACCCCGAGGGAATGCCTGCCGGAAGCCCGGTCGTCACGATCGGGCAATCGACCCCGTTCACTTGGATGGCTTCGACCGTGAAGCCGGTCGAGTTGTCGGAAGAGATCGCCGCGCCCGCGACGGGATTGTGGCCCGTCGTGACAGTGAAGTTGGCCGTGGCCACTTCGCCCGCATTAATCACGAGACTCGCCGACGTCATTGTCAGCCCGAGGTCGTATGAAGGCCGCACTGTGAACGAGCTCTGTGCGAAGTTGTTGGTCGCGTCGGCATCGTCAGTGGCGCTGACGGTCAAGGTCGCCGTGCCCGTCATCGGCGTGTCTGCGGTGTATCCGTAGTCGAGGTACCGCGTCTCGCCGGGCGAGGTCGAGGCAAACGACCCGGTGCAGCGGCCAGTCTGGGGCGTGAGCAACGTGCATTGCCACCCGGCGGTCGTGTAGGGGACGGAGGGGGTCAGCCTCGTGAGGCGTGCAGGCGCCGGCACTTCGACGGTCGCAACGACATTCTGTGCAGGATCGATGCCGACGGACCGGAGGCTGATGCCGCCCGACCCGGACTGACCTTCATCGATGAACGGGTACGCATTCATCTGGGCGAAGACGTCGACGCGCAGGCCACTGTAGATCCATGTGTGTGAGGAGTACGTCACCTCGTTCGCACCGTCGGTGAAGCGCGTAAACGGACTCATCGACGTGCTGCCGGTACCGGTCATCCTCACGCGCACGGTCACCGTGCGGACGTCTCCCGGATTCATGGAACCCAGAGCGCAATGGGACCGCCCGGGCGAGGTGGCAGTGCAGGTCCCCGAGCTCGGTGTGAACGCTTCGATGACACCGAGGTACGGCTGGTCGATGATCATCGTGACTGAGTCGGCCGGCAGCCGGCCGGCGGCGGTCAACGTGTAGACGATGTCGTACGAAGTCCCGATCACCGCATTGAGATATTCCGTCGATACACGCGTCTTCACGTCGCGCTCGGCATTGACGTTGATGGATTGGCCGGCGTAGTTGTTAGAGAAAACGCCGTCGTTGGTCACATCGACGTTGGCATTGACGTTGTACTGCCCCGCTTGAACGGCGCGTGCATGCACGACGAGACGCGTCGTAGCTCCGCCAGCAACATCAGCGAGCTGACAAAGAAGAGAAAATCCATTGCCTTGGCTGGCATCGCAGACGTGGGCACCCGCATCGACGGATTCCACCTGAAATCCATAGAAGTTGATCATGAGGCGGCCGCCGTGGGCCGCTTGCGACCGCGTCGAACTCACGTCGACGATGAAATCGACCACGTCCGTCTTGAAGGCGTCGGCGGGCACGTTGAGCGAAACGCCGAGATCCACCGCCGATTGCAGCCCGACCTGCACGCTGGCGGTGTTGTTGCTCGCCAGGCGATCGTCGTCCGCCGATACGCTCGCACCAACGGTGAAGGTGCCAACTACATTTGCGAGCAGACGCAAGGTCACCGTGCGCTCGTCGCCGGCCGCGACCGCGCCGAGATCGCAGTCGACTTCGGACCCGTTCGCCGTGCAGGCGCCGCCCGACAGAATCGCCGACTGGAATGCGAGTTGCGCCGGCAGATCAATTCGCAGATGGGAATTCTGGGCCGCAACCGTGCCGTTCGATCGTACGGTGACCGGCAACGAGAACACGCTGCTGGTGTCCACGGTGTACGGCGAGGCCGGCAGTCCCACCTCGAGGTCGGCATAAGTCGCGGGCTTGATGCAGAGGTCCGCGCGAGCGCGGTCGATGACGGGCCGCATGGCGTCGAGGCTGCATTGCGAGAACTGTGCGCTGCCGTTGATGCTTGGCCACATGAGAAAGTATGACGGCGTCGATTCGCATTGCGAACCCGCGGTGCCGTCGTGGCGCGCGCCGAAGTTGTGTCCGAGTTCGTGCGCCATGATCAGTGCGCCGAAGAAGTTTCCATCACGGCTGTCGCTCAGTGACACGCCTGTCTGCCGGTCGCACAGCGAGTCGAGAAACGCGATACCCGCCGTGTCGCCGTCGAGATCCTTGCCCGTCATGAGATGCGTGATGCCAGCGTTCCGCAGGTCGGCATCGCCAGCGCGATAGTCGCCCAGCTTCTCGAGGAGTTGCGGCGCGTTCGTCGTGTTGAAGGGCGTCGAGCCGGAGACAAGTCGCACGGTGCCGGGCACGAGCAACACGCCGACCTGCTCGCTGAAGATGCCGTCGACGGTGTTGAGGCGCGCCAGCATCGTGTCGCGCGAGGCGGAGCCATACGAATTCTGGAATTCGCTGTCGCCGACCAGAGAAACGTCGAGCTGGTCGGAAATCGCAGACGCTGTTTGGGCGCGCAGGTCCGCCACTAGGCCCAGGTACTGCTTCAGGGACGAAGGACTCGTGCTGCTCTTCGGCAAACTGGATTCGAGGCCGCAGAACTGCGCCGCCAGTGCGCCTTGGGTATCGGACAGCCGGTAGACCACAGTCTGCGACGGCCCGGCTGAAAGCGGCAACGTCAGATACGGCGCGATGGTGGCGTGGCGCGTGACGACGTAGAGTTCCTGGCCATCCCAGATTGCGCCTTCGAGTCCGCCGCCGACGCGCGCGAGACGCACCCAGGATCGTGGAACGCCGTCGATCTCGCCGCGCAACAGCTGCGAGGCCGGAATCTCGCCCTTCTGCGCCGCGGGCAACGCGGCGAGCAAACGCGAGTTGTTCTCGAGCGTGAGCGAGAAGCGCCGTCCGTAGGCGTCAAACTCGGTGTGTCCGGTCACCGCCGTGATCGCGACTTGTTCCGCGAACTGGATGCGCATGTCCTGCGCATTCGCGGCGGCCATGCAGCCGAGCGCCATCACCCAAAGCATGATCCGGCGTTTCGCACCCACCCATGTGCTCCCCCGCTTCGCGCGGTGTTTTAGTTTGTCGGCATCATACCGGCGCTGCCCCGCGCTGAGGCAGCCGAATCGCATGCGTTGCGCTGCGGTGCAGTGCCGCAGCCAAGCAAAACTTCATTCCCGATCAGAAAGCCTCGTTGATTGATTTGCGCTGGCACATTACTTGTATGCTCAGGTCAACATAATCGAACCACCGTTCGGTGGGAAAAACATGACAAACAAACTCTCGCGCCGCGGCTTCCTCAACCTTGCAGGCGCACTCGGCGGATCGACGACGGTGTATCGCGCGGCCATGGCCCTCGGCTTGCTGCCGGCGGTCGCGCATGCCGAGCGACCCCAGCTGGGGTCGCTCAAGAAACCGAAGAAGGTGCTCATCCTCGGCGCCGGTATCTCCGGACTCACCGCAGCCTACGAGCTGTCGCGCAAGGGTTACGACGTGCAGGTGCTCGAAGCGTCATTCCGCGCCGGCGGCCGGAACATGACTGTGCGCAACGGCGATCGCATCGACGAGACCGGGTTTCCCCAGGTCTGCAACTTCGACAAGGATCCCGATCTCTATTTCAACTGCGGCCCGGCGCGCATACCTGGCCATCACAAGGCGCTGCTCAACTATTGCAAGGAGCTCGGCGTCGAGCTCGCGCCATTCATCAACGACAACCGCCTGGCCTGGGTGCAGGACGACGCGATGTTCGGCGGCAAACCGGTCCGCTCGCGCGAGTACATGACGGACTCGCGCGGCTTCGTCGCGGAACTCATGTCCAAGTCCATGACGCCGGAGCAGTTTGCGGCGCCGATGACGAAAGATGATTACGACCGCCTGCGCGAATACCTCAGGTTCCTGGGAAACCTCGACCCGGGCTTCAAATACGCCGGCTCGAGCAACTCGGGCCTCGCGGTACACGATTACACGAATCCGGACGTGCTCAAAAAGCCGCTCGACGGCCGTGAACTGCTCAAGTCGAGATTCATGGCGATCATGAACTTCGGCGAAACGGATGATCAGGCCGCGATGATGATGGAGCCGGTCGGCGGCATGGACCGGGTGCCGGCGGGTTTTCTGCGCAAGATCGGCCACCTCGTGCAGCTCGAGTCGCAGGTGCAGTCGATCAAGGTGTTGACCAAGGGCGTCGAGGTCACCTACCGCCGTGGAGGCGAGTACGTCAGGGCGAAAGCAGACTACGTGCTCAATTGCATCCCGATGCACCTGCTCGCCGGAATCGAAAACAATTTCCCGAAGGATTTTTCCTCCGGGCTCACCGCCATTCCACGCGGCAAACTCTTCAAGATCGGTTTCCAGATGAAGGAGCGGTTCTGGGAGAAGGAAGGCATCTACGGCGGCATTTCCTGGACGCTGCAGGACATCCAGCAGCTGTGGTACCCGGCGCATGGCATCAACCGGCAGAAGGGCGTGGTGCTGGGTGCGTACACCTTCGATCCGAACGCTGGCGAAAAATTTGCGCGACTCGCACCGGCGGACCGCTTCAAGCTCGCGATCGCGCAAGGCGAGAAGATTCACCCCGGCTACGGCAGCTACGTCGAAAGTGGTGTGAGCGTTGCGTGGCACCAGATGAACCACATGCTCGGCTGCGCGGCCCAGTGGGATGAAGAGCTCTGGAAGAAATGGTTCAAGACCCTGCAAACGCCGGTGGGCAACCACTATCTGATGGGAGACCAGGTGAGTTATCACCCGGGCTGGCAGGAAGGCGCGATGGCTTCGGCGCATCACGCCATTGAGGACATCGACGCGCGGGAACGCGCCGCCGGGGCGGTGGCAGCATGAAGCGGCGTAACGCACTCGCAGCGGGCATCGCCCTCGCCCTGGTGTTCGGCAGCGCGATTGCCGGCAACGACTTCGACTACTGCCTGCTCTGTCACGGCACGAACGCCAACGGCAACTATGGTATCCGCGCGCCCAAGATTTCCGGCATGGAGCCGTGGTACCTCGCGCGCCAGCTCGAGAATTTCGCGGCCGGTGTGCGCGGCACGCCGGCCGACGATGTGGCCGGCCACGAGATGGGCCCGGTGGGCATGCGGCTGAAGGCGGAAGGCACGCTCGACGCCGCGGTGCAGTTCATCGGCAAGCTCGATTCAAAGCGGCCCGCGCCGACGGTCAGGGGCGACGTGGCGCACGGCAAGAAGCTCTACGAGAACTGCGCCAGTTGTCACGGCGTGAAGGGCGAAGGCAACCCGGCGCTGCAGTCACCGGCGCTGGCGGCGCGCTCGGACTGGTATCTCGTCACGCAGCTCATCAACTACCAGAAGGGTCTGCGCGGCAGCGATGCGCGCGATACCTATGGTGCGCAGATGCGCGCTATCGTTGCGACACTTCCCGATGAAAAGGCCATCACCGATGTCGTGGCCTACATCAACACGCTGTAAGCCGATGGTGCCGGGTGGGGAAAGTGGGGAGAGCGTGAAACAAGCTCGCTTATCGTGCCCGCCGTCGCACGCTCTCCCCACTTTCCCCACCCGGCACCATTCAACCCAGGAGTCTCCATGACCAGACAACATCGTTCCAATCACGTGCGCGCCGCGGTCACATGCGCCCTCGGATTCGCGTCGATCGGCGCCGCGCACGCCGCCGACGTCGTGCGTCATCCTCTGCCCGGCGGCAGCACTTTCCCGATCGCGCGCGCGGTCGAAGTGCCGGCCGGCAAGACCATCATCTTCCACAGCGGCACCACGCCGGCGCCGCTCGATCCCAAAGCCGAGGCCGGTACCGCGGCTTATTGGGGCGACACCAAGACCCAGGCGTTGAGCACCTTCGCCCGCATCAAGGAGTCGCTCGACGCCATGAAGCTCGACTTCGGCAACGTCGTGGCAATGACTGTCTACCTGGTCGGTGATCCCGCCAAGGGTGGCCGCATGGACTTCGAAGGTTTCATGGCCGCCTACACGCAGTTCTTCGGTACCA
>Ga0307513_10012115_pt1 | contig 10665 bp, 12 predicted proteins | sample 15_EM_MG_FD_202174 | JGI IMG/M metagenome (GOLD analysis project Ga0307513, IMG submission 202174) | Populus trichocarpa ectomycorrhiza microbial communities from riparian zone in the Pacific Northwest, United States - 15_EM | ecosystem: Host-associated > Plants > Roots > Unclassified | place...
CCTTGGACCGAGATTCTCCATCTCTCGGAGGATAGGCTCGACCATACTACAGTATAAATGTCTCGGCCTCATTTCATTTCCTATTATCTTTCCCGGGTCACAGCTGCAGAAGGTATGAGATCCATTTTCTCACAACGCCGCACTGTTCAGATTATTCCCGTGTAACCTGCAGATCTTGCACGTTGAACAGGATATTCTCAAGGCTCTACACATCCACGCTACGATAGTCGAAGACATTGTCCCAAATCAAGTCGTCTCCTTGGAATCATTGGAAGAGCTGGACTACTACCGCGGTTGCCCAGGAGTTCTGCCTCTTCCTCGTGTTAGGCTTCCATACCTCAGGATGCTTACCGCAGCGTCAGTGCTGGAGTCGAATTCGCCGGTTGATCTTTTGCCTTGGGACGGCCACCTTCTCCTATCCCATACAACAAAGATGGAGCACTCCTACCACTCACAAATCCCGGGGAATTATGCCTATTTCTACTGTAACGGAAGCGTGATAAAAGCGTAGTTAATTTCCCGCTTCGCCAGGTACTCCGATCCGGATCCCGTGGACTGGTTTTCCAACATGCATCCCATCTCCCTCGAGCAGATAGCGCACCTGACTATTTCGGTTTTCTTCACCACACTTCCTGGCACCGTTGTATTTCCCGCTGCGACGTTCGAAAACCTAGAGGCCCTTCATTTCAACAAATCCGTCGTGTGGTTCGTCGAAACCATTTCTCGCATGTTATCCCCTCAAGCTGGGGAGGAAATTCCTTGTCGTTCTCTCCGGGAGATGAGGCACAATCCCCAGGAAGCTTCCACACTATTCACTCGGTTAGCCAAGGAAAGGAAACAGGTCGGTTCCGATTGTTTTGTACGTCGATTGGATGGACTCTGATAGAGTAGGATATTCGATTATGCGGCGGAAGGCTCGGTGCTACTCATACTGCACCGTGGGTCATCAAACGTGCAGTTTCTTCACGATGACGGATTGAACTAAATACACATCCTTAGGTTTGTGTACGGTAGTCTACCTCATAGTCGTAGTGTGGAACTCGTAACTTGCCGGAGCCCGACGAACAGCACATGCGTAAATACTGGGCGAACGCCGAACCAGGCTAGGGCGGGACCCGATAAGGCTGGGACTGTCGCGGCCGGGCCGGTCTCCCCGAAACATTCGTGACGCGTCGGACGCCTTCAAATTAGACTCAAACGTTCCTTGGCCTCTTACACGGAAGCACGTGCATCGGGCATGTTCTACCAACCTGGCTTCTGTTCCCAATAGTCTAAGGGACTGAACAAATTTTACAGGGAATCTCGTAGGGAGGGGATAAAATATGCGAAAGGGAGGGTACGTGGTAAGATCTACGGAGAAGCCAAGCGCTAACATGATTACTTTGTGTACTACTACCTGTGAAGAGTCCGTATAAGGGTTTACTACCTCCGTCGGGGTGCCGAGGGTCATGTCATCCAGATGGTTTATTTGCCACCGGTGGTACCCAAACCCATGGCCGACTTGAACGAGTCGTAAATCCACCACTGGAACCCAGTCAAGGTACCGATCATGACGACACGGGCACCAAGACCCTTGGTGGCGAGGGCAGCGAAACCAGTCTCGGAGGCGATGGCACCAACGGATTTGCCCTTGTTTTCAGGTTTGCCCAACAAGGAGACCAAAGAGTCGGCAGGGTGGGAGACGATGGCGCAAACGACACCGGAGAGGTAACCAGAAGTGAAGGTGACTCCGAGCTGAGTGGGCTTGCTGTAGGTGTCCTTAGGAGCGGTGAAGACATGGGTGTAGAAGAGCGAAACGATCTTCTCGAAGAAGTAGAACTTGGCCATGGTGTATGGAATCTATAAATCCGATGACGTTCGAAATCAGAGAAGCGCCGAGATGACATATGCGCAGAGCTTACCTGACGAGACCAGAGTGGTCCGAGGGAACCGAAGGGGAACCTGGTATCCACAGAAGTAGCCCTCATCTGAGCAAGAGCGGCACCCATCGGGACAGGGAAGGTACCAGCGGGGCTGGTTTGGATTTTGACCTTGGTCATCTCCCAAGGGCAAAGAGCAATATCGGCGAAGAATTCAGCAGAGGCGGAACCGGCCAACCAGATGGCACCCTTGTACTGGTTGCTGGCCTCCTCACCGGCGAGGTTCATGTAGGTATCTTTGAAGATCTCGTAGAGACCGTACTTGAAGGCACCCTGGAAAGAGTAACCAATCAAAGTAGGTCCGAAGCCCTTCCAAGTACCCGCGACACCCTCCTCGGCGATGATGGTTCGGAGACCAGAGACAAGGCCCTTGTACTTGGTGGGGTTAACCTGTGGTGACACGCGAAAAAAACGGGAGTAAGAAAACAAGAACGCGACTCAGACAATGGGAGCGCCACGCACCTGCATGTTACACTTGGTAACATCAAGAGGGGTGATTCCGGCGTGGGTAGTACCGCAAGCCAGGACACCACCGAGCAAGCACTTGGAATAGTAGGAGGCGTCATGGGGCACTGGGCCGAGATACCTTTTCAAAGCGCGGAACGCGGTCAGTTCAACACGACACGACAGAACCAGAGAGACGGTCTACAGACCTTGCATCCCATTTTTTTGTTGGAGCCAGGTGTGCCATCGTGTTGGTCGTCTATGCGGAGGACGGGACGGGGGAAGGTGGAGGTGGGAGGATGACGGTTGTGGTTTCGCTGTCAGTCAAAAAAAGAGGGCTTATATCGGAAACGGAATTCGCGTCCCGGTCCATGCCGACGGGCAGATCTCTGCGACCACCTGCGGACATCCCCCTCCCGGTGACGCGCCGGTCATGCTGTGAATCCCTCCCCCGCACGTCCCAGGAAGCAAAAGATAATAACTGAGACTCGTCGGAAAATCTGTTGCAATTGAGCATGTAAACGGGTGGGAAACAAACCCCAAGATTCGCCATCAGTTAGTCAACCGCCATTTTGTAAGCAGGCTACTAAGCCGGCCATGACCTTACTTTCTGCCAAAGGCCGCATATAAGATCACCGGAAATGTCTCTGTGCGCTTCAAGGTTGTCGCCTCCGTGTCCCGCCGCCTCCTCCCCCTCTTCCTCTTCCTTCCCTCTCTTCGGGTTCGACTAAGGCTCACATTCGATTTCGGGATGGCTCCAGTCGCCGATTTCAAGCAGAGGCCGGTTATGTCCGGCCCACGATCATCGTCAAATTCGAAGCCCGCGGGCAATGGGACCTCTTCGACGAGCACGAACGGCCATGCAACCGCATTCAAATTCGATTCTATGGAAGACGCTTTGGAAGCTTTCGCTCGTGGCGAGTTTTTGGTCGTCATGGATGACGAAGGCAGGGAGAACGAAGGCGATTTAATCATCGCTGCTTCTCGCTGCTCGACGGAAAAAATGGCTTGGATGATAAAGCACACGAGGTACAACTTGTTTTACCCAACCCGAAATGATCTCTTTCTGAACGTGGAAAATCCTAAGCGGTTACATTTGTATCGCGCTTCCAAAAGCGAGACTCGAAGAGCTGGAAATCCCAATGATGGTAGCCCAAAACGAGGATCCTCACCGAACCGCTTATACCGTCACAGTTGATTACAAACACGGTGTGTAAATCCCTTCTCCGTACATCCTCCCACACGGAAGAAAGAGATTCACATCACCCCACAAACTAGGCACAACGACAGGAATCTCCGCGCACGACCGAGCACTGACGGCACGGGCCCTCACTTCCTCTTCATCCAGACCTTCAGACTTCAGCAAACCAGGTCACCTGGTCCCACTCCGCGCTCAAGATGGAGGCGTACTCGCTCGTCGAGGCCACACTGAAAGTGCCGTTGACCTTTGCCGGCTTACCGGCCTCCCCTCTGCCGGGCTGCTGTGCGAGCTCGTCAATGATGACGAACAGGGTACCATGGCTCGACGGGATGACTGTCGTGCTTTTGCAGATCGTTGGGGGGTTAAGATGATCAGCGTCGAGATGCTCGTTGAGTGGCGGCGTAAGATGGAGACTGAGGAGGCCGCAAAGGGTTTGGAGGGATTAAGCTTAAGGCGCTAACCGGACATTTATTTCACCGATAACGAAGACGTCAGTGATCTCTTTAATAAGGGGACGGGTTTAGGATAGAAGCAGTCTCCGTCATAATGATACTCATAGCTCTTTTCTTGGCTTGTACACCACCTCAATTGAACTCTAGGTTTTATTATGTCACACGTACATTGTTTCCTCGTCACCACCGCAGGACCGCCTGCCTTGCATCAGCGATGTTCAAGCCCGAAAACATACCACGCGTTTTCTACTGAGCTCAACCGATCACGGTCATGGCGGTCATGATAAAAATTGCACTTCATTGTTGTCAGGGCATCCAGCAAGAACGTGGTGGGGGGAGGACCCAGAAATAAATGCTTCAAGGTTCAGTTTGGATTCGAATTCTAAACCCGTCTGTTGATGCTTTTGGAGTCAATACCGAAAGCCGTTCAGGCAATCAGTACAATTCCATGAGCTGACTCGGCATCTCCCTGATGCCACGTCGAACGCCTCGAGTGGTTTCTTTCCACGCTCTTGGTGCCTCACATATACACTTCTACGACCTGTATGGTACCTAGTTGACCTTGCCGCGGTCGAAAGGAACATGAGGCTACCACATTGGTTGTGAAATCAGTGTCAGATTCCTAGGTCTCAGGCTCCCATTTGTGGAAGGCGCTCCAAGAATCACCGTCAAGGCTTTGGAATATGAAATGTAGTGGAGAAACATTGGTACAGTCAAAAGTCGGACAACGGTAACACTCAGAACGTATCGTCTCCAAGGAAGGGTGGCGGGACAGCAAGCGCTATCGAACGAACGGGTTCTCCAGATCCTCCATCGGCGGGGAGAACGGGCCTAAGATAGGGCGTAAGCTTTCACGGGGCCAGTTGGAGAGCACCAAATGAAACTTACGATGTACCCAGTCCTACCGCACCAAGGTTCGCTCGTTCGCACATGCGTTGAAACGATTCCAGTTCTGACCGGTCAAGTCTCTCCATCCATCGCTCGATTTTCTCACAGGCACCGGGTTGATTACGGAATAGCGGTAGTGCCATGGACTCCACGTCCGCCACTTCCGAGGAGTAGCTATTTGGACCCCATGAAGCCCAGGCGGTGCAAAACCACCACTGTAACTTATCCCACTCCTCAGCTTCCCCGAGAGACTCCGCAATACGTGGATCGTAATTCGCCCGCCCCAATATATATCGTTTTGAGATAATGAGCTCCGCTAGCAACTCCCAGTATCCGTAGGGTAAACGGCGGATACCCTCGGTGGATTCGAGGACGGTCAGAAGGAGTTCCCCCCAGCGATGCTCGTTACCCGCGACGTCCTCACCACGAATATGTAAATGATCCAACAACTCAAAAAATCCCGCGCTCCCAACCTGCTCGAATCTCGAGTAACCAGTGGACCCGATATAGCATATGAGAAGGTGTCGTAGCCTCGGGGAGAATGGTTGTAGACGCCGGAGATCAACGACGTAACTTGCACAGGTGCGGGGCAGATCACGGGGATCACTGTAGGAGAGGTTAGCACTGATGAGTCGGTCCAAAATGTCAGTCACTTTCAGTACCTGCGGTTCCAGTAGCCTAAATTTCCACAGTTCGAGAAAACCGTCAGTACTGCCGGAATTTTTGCGCTGACGGTCAATACTGACCTTGCAACCAGTAAGGATAATCCCTTGTCCAACTATAAAGAAGGTCTGCGACCAGCTCGCTATCCCCATTCTTGAAAACAACGTCAACCATCTTGCTGTGGTGCTCCGTGTGAGTGAGTCGGATGTCTCCCACCAATTCATCCCGGAAATCGAGATGACGGAATCCAATTTCCAGAGAGAGAAACAGGAGTGTCCTACTCCTTTCTTCGTGAATGCCTGGGGATCGTTCGCATATGACAGAACACCAATCGTAGGCCATCCTCGTGAAGAAGGCATGACGGGATTTCCACATACTTATGGAATGCAAAATGTCCGGGAGGATACTCTCGTCGTGATCGCCACCCACAGGAACAGAGATGGCTGCGATGATTGCTTGGGATAGTTGATCCGAGATGGGTCTCAAACGATCACTAGTAAATGGTGGCATGAGTTGCTTGAAAGAAGAAACAGGGGATGACATACGACTTGTCTTGAATTCTCAGTACTTCCTCCCCAACGGGGGAGCCAAGAAATATACACCAGACCAAGAAACGGTTGAGAGTTGCATCCAAATGGATGGTGTCTAAGTCATTGTACCGGTACGTTGCTTTCCATTCACCGAACCAGTAAAAGACCCTTGGGTCACCCCGTTCAGTCCAGGCCAGGTGTAGAAGTAGATTTGACGCCCATTGTACGTGCGCGTGATTGGCCTCATGGGGGATAGTGTACACGACACTGAAGAGGCGGTGGTCATGTTCGGGGTGCAAGTGGAAACACACGGAGAGGAGGTGTGTAAGGTCGTCTGTTGGGGCTCCGACCTTGTCAACGACGGGGAGAGGAAACATTTGGGCCAATTCCCGGGATTTGCACTTTGCCAGTGCGTATATCCACAGGATAGCTCTGATAGAGTAGTATGCTCGGTCCCTCATCCCAGGGTACACCTTCTTGGTGGAGTCAAAACACGACTCGAAGACGGAGACAATTGCATCGTATGGTGGTTCAACGTCGACTCCTTCTTCAAACCACCGAACTGTGCCAGCAAGTCGGACAGCGGCGTCGAGTGCTTCCGGGTCGGTGATGTTTCTGAGGATCCACGATACGCACCGGACGTCGTTCGTGTTGTCTATCAGAAATGTGGCGAGATCTTTCGGCGTCAACCATGGGTCCATTTCTTGAGGAACAGGAGGATCCTGGGTGGTTGGTAGTGGTGGACGGCAGAAACGGTCGCGGAGGTTTAACTTCGGGGCCAAGGGGAAGCGAAGAGTTACGCGAGGGATCTTTGACCGAATGTTCTCCCATAGTTTGGGTAGAGCTGCCAGCAATAGAGTAGGCGAACCTTCTCCTGCGTCTGGTGGATATGGGCGGCGAAAACAGCGCCAGACGTCCAACTTGAACGGTAAACGAAGCATAATGCGGAGGATTTGGCATAAGGTGATCTCCCGTAGACTGCGTAGAGCATCGATTATGTGGGAAACCACAACGGTGATCCGAGGCCCGACCTTCTCCCACAAACCTCGCAGATTGGTGGATGCTGGTGTCTGGAACGGACACTCGTACGAAGACGTGCCGGCAATGACAATGACGAAATAGAACAGGATTCCGAGTACGGTGAGGGTGATGAGGACGCCAGAGACACGGGTGTTGACGGATATCATATGTCGGCAAAGGCCACAGGCGAGAAATACGAGAGCAATCTGAAGCATCACCGGTAAACTCTCGACGAAGGTGTGGAGTGGCCATCTTTCGAGCCCCTCCAGTTTACGTTGACGATCTCCGCACCGCTCAATCGTCGATCCTCCTGCGTGCCGCAAATAACGGTTGAGCCATTGTTTGCCCAACATTGCAACAAACGCTGCTAACAGCGATATTAACAAGCTCGCATATATGAGACATAGTGCGGTGACAACCTCGCCGGGTGGGCCTTCGTAAACGGGAGGAACGGTGGGGGTTTCAGCTGGGAGTGCAGATTGATTGAGGGTAAGGAGGATCGCACGGAGGAACGCCGCTGATTGTTCATTCGGGTCGGGTTCGAGCTTCGATTGGATGTCGATAACGAACGATGTGCTAACTGCGGAGAACAGACCCGCCTACGATGATAGGTAAGATATGTGGCGAGAGAAAGTACCGACCGACGTACAAAAATCAGTGTAGTGTTGAGCTCCTCCTCATATTTCTTGACGTAGTCGGTGTCGTACTCTGTCGCCTCCTTCTTGTACACAGTGTAGAAGTCAATGCGGGCGTCGTCGTTCTTTATGGGTTGCAGAAATGTCCTAAGAGCATCCTGTATGCTGTGTTTACCGTTTAGCGATTAGGGCAGAGGCATAGCACATCCAGCGCACCATCTTGGATCTATTTTCAACGGGGGGGACTCCATCTCAGGAGTTTCGTTGATCGGTGGTGGGTCAAGAATGAGCGACGACGGGATGACCTTTAACGTCCGAAAATGAAAATGTGGCGGCGGTGCTCGTGAACGTGTCACAAAATAATGTTATAAACGGCCCTGCCCGGGGAAACACCGCCTTTCAATCCAAAGGGGATATGGTATGTACGAGAATGACTCCCTGGTGATCGGTGTCATGATCAACGATTTCTGGCTAGTTTGCGAGGGGGAAAAAACGGGGGGGTGAAAGGCACAAGCGACTCCGAGGAGTCAGAGCTCAGCGGAATCCATAACCCTCAGGGTCCGGTCGAGCAGGGCCAAGATTGAGTAAGCATCAAGTGAGGGAGGGGGTATCTCATTCAGGTCGTATCATGTCGTCGTAGAGTGGAAAAGGAACTCGACAGAAAAATGCGCGAGCGTCGAGCACGCTTGTGCGAGGAACCGGGAGACCGGCAACGGAATGAATGCAGATCATTAGAGTGGAAAGGGTACAACAGGGGTTACAGTAGTGAAGGTGAATGTGAATTGAGCGTTGAACCGTGGGGGGCGCCGTGGTGGATTGATATAATGAAGTGCGAGGGAGGATGATCAACTGCCCCGTGAATGGCGGATAATACGAGGGGGAGAGAGATGAGCGAGGGAGCCGATCCGAAACATCAGAGAGGAACATAAAGGCATGAACTCGGCCTGAGAGACCGAGGGTCGTGGGTGGTGGTGGATGGTCTGGTGCGTTTGTCTATGCCATCCGGGGCCCAACCAACCATCTGTCCTCCTAGTAAGTAGCCTAAGTAGCTGTATACATGGCCCTATCACGTTCGCAATTCGCCCCCTGGCACCCCGCCAGCCTCCCTCGTCCAACCCGTCACCGTCATCCTGGAAGCTGAAGCAGAAAAGCTGCGTATTTTCTGTTGGTTTCCTGTCCCAGACTGTGCATACTTACAAGCATCATGATACAAACAAAGGAGGGACAGCGGAATATCTTGTATGCCTCACCGTCTGCCCCGCCCACCTCGTCCTCTGGCAGCATTCTTCCTATCCCGTTCCTCTTGCTTCGCCCTTGCGCCTCTCTGCCTCGGATCAATCACCTCATACTCTCTCTCCGCTTTGTCTACCTCCTCAGAGTTGTCTTTGGGGAACGCCAAGAGGTGACTGAGGAACCCTCGATCCGTGTCGACCTCCAGTCCTTCCACTTCAGCCGCGGCGCTCTTGCCAGGCTCATTGTCGACATCCATCTCATCCGGATCCTTGTCCTTCCCTAATCCCGATGACGATAACGAGGTGGATTGGAAGCCTTTCAGCTTCCCTCTGAACCCATCCAACACCGCCAAAACATCACTTTCATCCCTCTTCTTTTTCTTCCCGTCTTTGTCTCGTCCTCCCCCTGCCGCGAACAAACGGCCTTTGGAGTATTTCGCGAGCTCTTCTTCCAGGTAGGACTTGCTAGGTTTCGTCTTCTTTTTGGCATGACCAGAATCGGAATCATCCGAATCTCCACCCGTGATACCACCGGTACGTTTTGAGAGTTTACGGATGTCGGCTTCGAGCTTCTGGATTTCGGCTTGTTTTTCCGATCTTTTTGCATGAATGGGTTAGGTATGGTTTTGGGTGAAACACAGAGGGGATGAAGGACGTACAGCTTCGAAGCCTGTTCTTTCGCGTGCTTCTCGCGGATCCCTCTTATATCTTCAACGTCTTTGTGTTTTGGGTTGGATGCCTTGTTTGCCTGAAGAGACGTACTTCAGTTGTGCGTTTCATATTCACAAGGCCGTTGGCACCTTTGAGGGAGCTGCCTCATCTTTCTCTTTCCCCTTTGAAGATTTCGATGAAATATTCGTCACGAAGTCTGGTATCGTCGTTGTCGTGATAGAGTCTTCGAGATCATCGACCACTGTGGCACGTTTGGTGCACTCAGCGCGGCAGCCAATAGGACTCGACATCCGACACTTACGATCCGGCCTCACGAGCGGCTTTTTCTTGAAAGAAGTTGATTCTTCCTCCCCCTCTTCGTCACCTTCGCCGCCAAAACTGAGGAGTTTCGTGTCCCTGGAACCAGAAGTTAGACGAGGCGTTCAATCTAAAACCACTAAATACTCACTTTTTAGCGCCTTTCCTTCTCTGAGCATCCTCGCGTTCTTTTTGTGCTTGCTCGCGAGCACGCTGCTGAGCACGTTTCTCCTCTGCGGTGATGCGTGGGACAATATCGTCAAATGGGTTGTCGACAATTCGAATCGATTTTATCTTTGGTGGGCTATGGGTCGATTTCAGGGCCCTGTTGTACCACACATTAGAAACTCAACGTACTAAATTGGACGCCCCTCCTTGTCAGTCTCTAATCATAAACCGTGTCAGTTCGTTTCGATCGAACCGGGAGGGTCTTGATGACTTACTCACCCATTGCTCCAATCTTTACGACATCTATACTCGAGGGTGTTGGAATGTAGGCTTTTTTAGTCAGGATTGGGACGTACTGTAGATGGTGTCACCGACGCATCGTCCGAATAGCGTATGTTTTCCGTGTAGTTCCTCTGCCCTGTCTTCACAAACGGTTTGGTGACAGCAAAAAGTGGAGGAACCAAGCAAACGAACCGAGGGTAATGAAAAACTGTGAGTCGTTGGAATTCTTGGTACCCTTATTCGCGCAGGCAACTAGCCCTCG
>Ga0307513_10012117_pt1 | contig 10664 bp, 19 predicted proteins | sample 15_EM_MG_FD_202174 | JGI IMG/M metagenome (GOLD analysis project Ga0307513, IMG submission 202174) | Populus trichocarpa ectomycorrhiza microbial communities from riparian zone in the Pacific Northwest, United States - 15_EM | ecosystem: Host-associated > Plants > Roots > Unclassified | place...
GGCTTTGACTGTGACTTTGACTTTTGATGCTTGACGGCGCAGTACTGCCTAAAGTGCCAGTGGAACAGACCTTCGGCCAAATTTTACTCTTTCAGAGTCTTTGTTCCCAAAAGCCCATAAACCCATATGGTGCCATGATCATGCAAAAAACCCTTTTGTCCAGCGAGCCGGCCCAAGCCGTAGCGCTACACTCAGATATTTCTAGCTCTGCTTTCGATCGAGGCTACGGTTTGGAGTATTCTAAACCTACTCAAGAAATTTCATCCATCATCTTCATCAAGGCGGCTCCAATACCTTGACTTCAACTCGAAGGATGTACTTATTCATTAAATCTCTTTTTCTTCTCACAATTATAACTAACAAGGTTTGATATTTTCTCCATCGTATAATGTTCATTTAATCCAGATTCCATTAAGACCTCAATGATATCACGCGTGGTGTTTTGAGATGGTAGGTTAATTCGAGCACCTTCACTCAGGCGGACACATTTCCGGATGAAACCTATCATATCTTCTCTTACTAAACGCACATGAACAAGGTAAATTGATCTATCCCATGATTAAAAAGTAGGTTAGATAACAGTAACGAATGTCGTTCTGTCAAGATCAATTTTTGTTATCTTCCTGCGAAGGGCACTGATAAAACAGCAGGAATGAATCTTAAGCATGTCCCATTCTTTTATTGTACCAGTACTCGCATACCTTTGCCATCGCCCATATCTCTAGCCCACTGGCATCTGCCCCGGATGCTGCGACTCCTCTCCCGTCTGCTTTTCCCCTGCCAAATTTGATAGGCGTTGGAAGCTAGACGTGATTTCAAGTACAAAAATTAGGGAATGAGATATCATCGACACATCATATTCGTACCTCAAATCCCAGGTGCGCATATTGATCTCTGGATTTCGAGGTGGTGGCCTCGAGGGTGAAAATGCCTTCGGGAGAATGAGCGAAAGCCTCGCGGACAAGCTTGGACATCAATCCTTCCGAAAAAAAAAAAGAGAAATGGCTGTTCGACATGAGTTGTCAGCAGAATCGTAGAGAATAATCACCCTTTCCCTGGTATTCTGGGTCGGTAAATATCATTTGAAGATACCACGAGTCATCGGGCGACCTTTTAATCCCTTTGTTCTTAAAAAGCTTGTGCATTGTTGACTCTGAAGTTGCTTGGTATTCGAACACAATTCGCTGAGTGTCGACGTAAGGATTGGTGGCGTTTGGACTATTTGGAATACGTACCAGCAAGCCTGTTAGACCCCAACGCTTCAAGACCCGAATGACGCCCGCTTTGACCATTGTGGGAACCATCCAGATAGCCAGTCGAGAGCGAGGAGGAAGCCATAATGCCCCAGCGATGATTTTGTCCCCTTGATCAGAGTCACTCTTCGCTGGGTCCACCATGACGGTGATACGAGCGCCCACGAGAAAGCCGGCTTTGAACAGAAATTGAAAGAATGCAAGACGGTTTGCGCAAGCTTTCGTGTCAACGTCGAGTTCAAGCATCTATGTGGAACGAAAATCCGAGGAGGTAAGCGTATTGTTTTTGTCACTTTCGAGGGATGGGTCAGGCATCTTTCTGCTTACTTTCTTGACACTGCCAAAGTAGTTCAAGACCGGATCGTGGAGGAAGGCGCGAAAGCCAGAGCCGACGATTTTGTCCAGGTCATCTATCGTGGCAAGTCGGAGGTATGGTTCCTGTGGCTGGCTTGGTGTGGATGAGGTTTCCGTGACCATCGTCGATCGGGTGACGCAGGGTCGGATCCGGAGGCAATTGCTGTGATCACAGATCGGTATTTTCCGTGACGACTAAATCTTGGTGTTTGAAGAAACCACAACTAAAATATTGAACAATCGCTTTTCAGACAAGGGTTTCTTCTACATAATAATCCATAGTTATTAGTACATGAAAATTACAGTATTTTCCGCTGGTGCAAGTATGTAATTATGTAAGTTGGTACATATGAAGGTTGTATGAAGGTGCCCGCGTTTCGCTGAGGCAGTTGGAGACTTTGTGGTTAAACCACGATGGATGAGCAGATTTTAAGGTAACTATTGAATTTGAATTTAGTCATTGGCTGTCGAGAGCAAGCTAAGGAGGAAAAGTGTACCTTAAGTGTGTTTCCCTTCATTTACCTATTTCTTCGAAGAAAGGTGTGGAGCAGAGCCTCCGAAGCCGTACGATGATGAGAGTTGACCGAACGCGGCTTCGTAGTCTTTCGCGGGTTGTGGCCGCGGTGGAGGCACGGGTGATGTCGTTGACTTGGGCAACGATTTCGAAGGCTTCGAGGACTTTGGGGGCAAAGACGGGACGGTGCCACCAAATCCGTATGATGATGATAGCTGGCCAAACGCTGATTCCCAATTCTTAGGAGAGGATTTGCGTTGGAAGACAGACAACAACGAAGACGTAGAAGTAGAGGGCGATGGATTCATGTTTGGTTGGGGTTGGGTTGGTGCTTTGTTCGTTTTGTTGGTTTGATGTATAGTCTTTAAGACGAGTGTGAATGGCGGTTGCACGACTGGCTTGAATGAAACTTGGCAACGAAAGTGAGCCTCTTTTAAAGGTCCAGCGACAACAGCGCATCCGCGAGTATATTGAAAAAAACTTATGGGATCTGAGGTGATCTTGACTCATCAGTAAAACTCCAGGCAGAGCGGAACCAGTAAGTGAGAGAGGAGCGCTCTCTGAACCGCAGGTATCGGACTTCTACCCAGCCGAACCACGGCGGTAACACAGAAAGGGACACCGAAGTGATGCGTATCACCAATGTAGACTGTGCCGCAGGGACGGCAAGACATAAACCGTGAAAAGCGGACCATGTACACGGATCGAAACGTTACATGAGTCAGGTATTTGAAGAGTCATCAGGAGTCATTTCTATGATTAGACCGAGGTGGTAGGCACACCGATTCTTGTGGTGGTTGGCTGTGGCCAGCCTGGATACGAAGAAGATGTAGGGATGGTTTTCAGAGGAATCAGAGGAGGGTGATTGGGTTGTGCCATCCACGTGGTTATGAATAAAAACTTGGAATCAATTTCACTTTTCGCACTGCGCATCAAAGAAGGAAAGTATTTCGCCCGGCTCTCTTCGTCTTCCGAACCATGTTCATTACCACCATGTTGCACATCTACACCTTTCCCAAAGTTCAAAAATATAAATGGAGGGCCGACGTCCAACCATGGCATTTTGGGATGATGTCGTCTACAGCGATACTGGGCACCTACTGCCTCATAGATCTCTCCGACTTCCCAGGCAGATAACCTATCAAAGCTATGAGAGGCTATGCACTTGGTTCGCATCTAGTTTAGACACAGAACACCAACATTCACCTGTACGACACTACTACCCTGTTCTACGGTTTTCCAGTGCACGTTACTCCCCTCCAAGCACCGGATCTTTGGCATCAGCTCATCTAAGCTGCCATCTACAGTGATATAGTTAATTCTCTCAATACTAGTAGACACGATCCCGTTCAAAGACCATTGATTGGCGACGTCGAACCCTGAAGATGCAGTGTTCTTCTATTGTTATTCCGTTGATGCAGGATGAGGGGGTCGGGCTGTTATTATTACAGTCGCACGGCCTTTGGAAGCCTATTACCTGGCACATGAAACAACGTTCGGGTCGAACAGCCATAAGCGTTTCGCGGCCACCTATTAATATATATGTGAGGGCTCTTGCTTTTAGTCGATGATCGCATTTTCATGCCCCATCTCTATTCATCGGCGTTCCAGTTTTTCCAGGGTTGTAGCAAGGTTGTAGGGCATGATGTTCGAACGCAAGCCAAGCCAGAATCTCTCTCTTACAAATCTGTTTACAATTTATTGAATCCTGATTCTTTAATCCGTTATTCCTTAGCCCGTTATTTGCCACTTTTCTAATAGCTTCACCCTCGGTCCTCGTCCCAAGCAAATCCAGTTTCTGGCAAGGCTCGAGCATTTTATGTAACGTAGATATTATTAAATAATGCCACTCAATGACCATGTCATGAAGAAATTTTCTGACAGCTTCAGAACAAGCAGACCTTATCTTCAAAAATAATCAGGCGGACTTCATCGTTCAAGGAGGAGTCGAACTTGAATGGCTCATGGAGGCTCTGATGGATGTCCAAAAGCGGCAGGTACGGACGGACTCGGAAAGCAGGCAAACTCCGAGGCAGTCGTGACCACGACAGTCGTTGACCATATTTTCGAATTCCTTTCTCAAAATTCTTCATGTTGGCCGCTAGAGCGTCGTCGCGCAATGTGCAGCGCATTGCGCGCTCCTTCGCCACCGTCGTCGACACGACTGGCGTCAAAGTCGCCGCCGTTGACCACAACCAACCCACGACGTCGGTCACAGTTCTGGTAAAAGCTGGCAGTCGGTTCGAGCCCAAGGAGGGTGTTGCGAATGCCCTGAAAAACTTTGCCTTCAAGGTGCGTTATTGAGACTATTTAGACATGTCGTAGACCCATAACTTTACGCGAGCAGAGCACTACAGGTCGTTCGGCGATCGGAACAGTTCGCGAGAGTGAGTTGTATGGAGGAGTTTTGTATTCGACCCTTGGAAGGGAGCACCTGGCTCTGACCGCCGAGTTTCTACGGGAAGATGCGTGCGTTGTACTTTCTCTGTTTTCTTTTCTCTTTCATTCATTTCGTTTTAACAGACCATATTTCGTCGATGTCCTCACCTCATTTGTCACCTCCGCAAAATTCACTCGACACGAATTTGAGGAATACGTCGCTCCTCTGGTTGCCTCAGATACCGAAGCTGCCGCCCACGACCCAGCTACGCGTGCTGTCGAAGTAGCCCACGGACTCGCCTTCCGCAACGGCCTTGGCCAATCCCTATTTGCCCCAGCACACAATGACCTCACTGTCGCCGACATCAAGTCGTATGCCGCGTCTGCCTTCTCCAAGGGCAACATCGCCGTAGTCGGAACCGGCATTGACACCGCTACCCTCACCGGCCTCGTTGAGAAAGCGTTTGAGAAGGCTGCGTCTGCCTCCACCCCCTCCGCCCCTACTTCGAAATACTTCGGTGGAGAGACCCGTTTGGAGGGCAATGGTGGACCGCAAACCGTGTTCATTGGTTTTGGAACCACAGGCGCGCCTTCCTCCGAGCTTGCAGCGCTCTCTGCCTACCTCTCGCCCACGCCCTCCGTGAAGTGGTCGAAGGGCCTTTCCCCCTTTTCTTCCCTCCCTGAAGGAACCTCGGTGCAACCAGTGTACCTTCCATACTCCGACGCCACTCTCTTTGGACTGCTCGTCCAGGGTTCAACACCAGCCAATGTCAAGGAAGCTGGCAAAACCGCCGTCGCTGCTCTCAAGGCTGCCGCGCAAGGCATCAAGCCCGAAGAGCTCAAGTCTGCTGTGGCTAAAGCCAAATTCACCGCTGCTACCACCGTCGACACCCGAGAGGGTCTCATCAGCGTTCTGGGCTCCAAGGTATGGTTCCTCAACTACTCTTCTCGCTTTTAAGCTCATTCGTTCCAAGATCTTCGGTGGTGTTGACGCCTCCATCGAATCTACTTTATCATCACTAGACGCCGTCAACGCCGCCGCCTTCTCCAAGGTTCGTGTCTTTCTTTCCTTTCCCGGGTTAAAGCATTGCTTATCAATTTTTTCTTTTCCTCCTTCAGGCTGCTGCTTCCCTCCTCAGCACCAAGCCGACATACGTGACGATTGGAGAGTCCACCCTTCCTTACGCTGACGAGCTGGGCCTCTAAATGGCGTAGAAAAAGTGTTGTTTAGAGTATTCTACTTTTTGAAATAAACCAATCCTCATCCTTTCGGATTTTTTTTAGTGCTCCATTCATTTATGTCATCCAGAAGAATGAGTTTATTCTTGAAACTCAGTGGCCAACGTTGGCGATCGTCTTTAAACTGACTCGAGAAATAAAGAAAGCAATTTGATTATATAATTTTAGAGGCGCTTTCAAACAGGAAATGCATCAACACGTACTTAAAAAAAAAAAACAATACAAACAAGACCCCAGATCAGAACCCACTCGCCGTCACCCTCAACTGCTCCAGCTTCTTCAACACCTCCCCAACCGTCCTATCCAACTCGCCAGCAATAGCCAGCTGCTTCGTCCCCGGCAATCTCGCATACGTCTCACACAAATCCCCATCCACAACCGCCTTCACCGGCACATAATAACCCCTCCAGCTCAGCTGATCGCGGCCCACCAAACTCGCCTGACCCTGCTCCGTGCGCATGTGCTGCTCGAGCGTCGATATAAAATCGACATCCTCCTTGGACACAAACGGCACCAAGATACCGATCGTCCCATGCAGACCCGTGTACAGCAGCACCTCGCGCCCGCCGGCGACGAGGGAGATTTTGTGGATCGACGTGATGAGGTCGCCGACGTGGAAGTGGCAAAGCATCTTCGTTTTGTGGGGGGCACCCATGAGTTGGGCTTTTTCGTGCAGGATGCCGGCGCCGGTTGGGTCGTCGTCGACCTGGTCGGAGATTTTGGGGTCGAGCCGGTTGATGAAGACGTTTCCGAAGCGATCGGCAGCGGCGATGGTGTTGTAATCCACCATTGTCATGGCTGAGATCCAGCGCGGTTGTGAGTCGTCGGCGAATGTTAGGAGTCGGTTTTCAGGGGCTTTGTAGACGGCGAATTGTATGGATTCTTGCATGTCGCCAACAATGATCCGCGAGCCTTGGGTGGCGAGGGAAACGATGGCAGTGGTAAAAGTCTGAGAGGGAACCAAAAATAATATGAACCACAGGATCTAATGGATCAAGGTTGTCAACGCACCTTATTTTCAACCTTTCGAAGGAGCTTCTTCTTGCCAATGTCATATATCCTTAGTGCCTTTCCAACCCCAGCAGCAAGTCTTCCCTGGAACGCCAACAAAGCCAACGGCACATCATCCACTTCAGTCTAAATCACACCAAACAAGATTAGTTCATTTACCAAATGCATCATCGAGGGGGCAGTACAAACCTTATGCTGGAACTCCAACCCCCGCCCTTCATCCACGAATTTATACGTTCTCAAAAATCCACTCGAGCAACTCCTCGGCGACACATGCGTGTCCGCAGCGGTGCCGACCACCAAATGCAGCTCGCCACCCCGAGCCGAGAACGGAACGACAGCCAACGAGAATGCCGCTTCGTTGTCCTCTAGGTGGATGACGCTAATGGTCTTGGCCTCAATGGGGTCAATGATACGGATACATGACCCCCATGTACCCGCAGCAGCCTTCGGTCGCCCAAACTGATCTGCAGGCAGGTTGATCACTTCTTCGTCGATTTTTTTGCCTTGCTGACGCTAGAAAAAGGTATCGAGGGAGGTGCGTAAATATGACTTTGAATGATAAATGATCCAGGCAGCGGGGGGAAATGACATACCAAGGCCTGCAACTTTTTAGCAGTAGCGTCCTCCGACAACACGCGGTGGTCGCCTTCGATCATATAGAAATAATTATTCCCAGGATGGGTAATAAATTTGCGTGGTGTATACGAGAGTGGCATCGAGTCTTGTTTCAGTTTCATGCCCAATTTCGGCACCTGGAAAATGCTACAACGCAAATATTAACTCGAGTAAAGAATCCCATTGACACCCGTCACCACATACCGAAGAACACTCCCAGCGATACCGATCAGCCCCTCCGGACTGAGCTCTGCAGAGAAGCTCCATGCGTAATCGAGGTTGTCGTAGATGAGCGGTGTGAAGTGCATAAGGTTTTGATAGGTATAATTCAGCCACGATCGCGAAGAAAGCGCCAAGATGGCGGGATTCCGCTGGATCTGCACTCGTACGAGTTTGACGGGGCGTGTTCCCAAGAATCTGATTTCAGAGAAAATATAAGAACGTTTGGGTGATGGGATGGAAAAAAAAGGAGATATTTACGTACCGTGTCCGTGTATCAGTTAGCTGCCCATTGATAGGATCTAAAACGGTGCGCAAGAGGACTCCATTTTGCAGACCAATGTTGACGAACATGGTTGGTTGTGCTTTGTTAATACTGGCGTCCAGCATATCTGCGATGCAGATGGATGAAGGTGGTGCTGTCAGCGCTTGTAAACTGATGGTGTCGAGGGTGCTCTCTGGGTCTAGTGAGATGATCCGGACAGTCTGGTCTTCACAGCCCACAGCCTATGAACGCAAAGGATGGGGTCAGAAAAACAACAAAAAATTGAAGAGCAGACAAGAAACTCACCAAATAAGGTGTCCTTTGCCGACCCTCAGGCACCTCCGCAATACTCAGCGCAAGAACCGTACTTCCCATCGCCTTCCGATCCTGATACTCGTTGAGCTGTCCATCCAGATCCAGTTCAAAGTACACGAGTTCCGCCGAACTCAGCGCCACCACGACCTGCCTCTTGTTCGTCGTCGCACACACAATCGTCTTTCCTTGGGGTACCCGCCACTCGTTGACGCGTCTATCGACGAGAACGTGCCGGATGCCTTGAGGATGCACTTGCAGCAGCGCATCGGCGCCGATTTGCTGCACCGCGAGGGTGGGTGCCGCAGAGAGGAACCCTGTGTCTTGGACTTCCTCGATGGTTTCGCCGATAGAGAGAACGAGCGTGCCGTTGACGAAGGAAAGGATAATGTACGAGTCGTAAGGGTCTAAAAAATCATTTTATCAATCTACCCTTCAAAGAAAAGTGAATTTCACGCACCATCCTCATTTCGCTTCGTCGTCCAGACTGCGTTGGGGATACCAGGAAGATCGGAGCTCACAGATTCCTCCACTTCCAAGCCATGCCTTAGAGTTCTAAATGTACTGCGTGGACCCCTTCCACACGCTGCGAAGATCTGAGGAGTGTCGGAATTGGGTAACAGGTTCATGACTTTCGAGTCGATGATGGGGTCCAATGATTCTAATTCATCAGCGACGACCAAATTTTCTAGAGCGCGGGGTCGGAAGAAAGCACGAGGGAGGGGAACAGAGGGCTCAGCCATGCCGAAGGAAGGGTATGATGTGGAGCTAAATTCAGGCTCGTTGTCATCGTCGCCGAGTTTTTGGAATTGATAAAGGAAGCTGCAGATTATAATGTCAACCCTAAATAGCAAGAAGAGGAAATGATGACTGACTGATTGCCAAACTCGCTTGCAACAAAAAGGAAACCAGATTTGAGAATGCAGAGACTGGAGGCCACCGGTACAGTATCGAAATACTTGATTTTTAGCGACTTGACTTCCTCTTCTTCGTGTTCGATTGTGACCTTGTATAGGTCACCATCTTCACTCTGCAGAAGGAAAAAGAAGGCGCCCTGGTTGGAAAACACGTTTTCAGTCCAGCTTAGCACTATGAAATCGTTTGAACGGAATTACCTTCATTTTGTGCATCACAGCAGCGGTGATGATGAGTCCACGCGAAGGATCCTCGAGTGGGTTCTTTCTCCGTGGAATCGGGACACGGTGCTGAGCGGCATCAACGTGTCGGTAGATAATGTGGTCTTCACAGCAAACCAACACTCCAGAAGGACCATCGAATCTGTCCGACGACGCGAGCTGTCCACCAGGTACCTGCACGAGCAAATTGGCACGAGGATCGGTCGGTTCGCTCCATTTTCGGACGACGTGGTTCAGGCCGAGGTCGAGTTCGTAATATGTCAGCATCTAATACTGGTGAGCACGCGTCCAGTATAAAGGAATTCGTTGACGCACCTTCTCCACATTGTTGAACGCCTCCCCCGTCGGGTCCTGGTCAGACTCTGTGTAGTCCACTTCCAGCGCCGCATACATGGGGTTCTCAAATCCAACATCCAGTCCAACAATATGGTGAATAATAGCCGCGTTTTTGTGTGCCTCCAACGGTGACGAAATGGTAAGATTGGCGGCCGCATCACGATTGAGAATGTACACCAATTTGGACTTTTCCATCGCCGCTATCATCACACTCCTTCCTTTGGGATCGGTGGCAAGATATTGGCCAGGAACGATACGTCTCGCACCGGACTTTCCATACGTCTCCTGATGCAGCTTCACGAAGCTACTTGTCTTGGGGTCATAGTCCAGGATAATGATGCGTCCCGAGTCCGATCCTACAATAGCGTAGTCTAAGAAAAACAGAAATGAGCAACCAAGAAAGCTTTGAATATACGCACAATATGCTCACCTTTCGTTCCACCGGTCAACCGAAAGGCTGCGAGCGATCGAATGGATCCAAAAACGTCGGTAGCGATGACGGTCGCAACCTTGCCCGTCTGTGCATCTGGTCGGAGGAGCTCTAATCTTGTCCCATGCGAAACGATGATTTCTTGCTGTCTGGCGCCTGAAAAGTTGCCGACAATGGCTTGGGTCGTTGCGGTCGGTGGTTGCAAGGTCAAATTATACAAATGCATCTAAATATCGCCCCCGGAGAATGAGATAACGAGCCGAAGGATGAAGTTGGAAGTAACTTTTGAACTTTTGCTCGGCGTTGTTGATCGTTGTTGAATTCTGGCGGTTACGTATTGATCTCTCACTCCAGCGGTACCGCAGCATTTTGGACCCCATGCAGCAAAATTTGTATCAGTTCAGATGAGAACCGCGGTCGATGTCAAGTCGATCTGCAGGTTATCAAGCAAATTTACTAGGTTTTTGGATTGAATGCTTTTTGACAATTTCTTCATTAATTTACTTCGAAGGCATCCTTGAGGCACCCAGTCGAGTAGGGGGCAAAGTGAAGTATAAAGTTCTCGATGCGCGATTCCACGTGGATCTTGACTCCAAAT
>Ga0307513_10012119_pt1 | contig 10663 bp, 15 predicted proteins | sample 15_EM_MG_FD_202174 | JGI IMG/M metagenome (GOLD analysis project Ga0307513, IMG submission 202174) | Populus trichocarpa ectomycorrhiza microbial communities from riparian zone in the Pacific Northwest, United States - 15_EM | ecosystem: Host-associated > Plants > Roots > Unclassified | place...
GGTTCCATTACTTTGCGCATGTCGCGTACTAGCTGGGTTATGGAGTGGCCGACCTGGCCATGCTTAATGACGAATGATTTTGGCGCTCCCGGCGTCCCACTCGATATTTTGGCATCTACTGAGCCTTTGTTGTGCGTTCGATTCTTTCTTCGCTTCGCCATTGCGTGCGAGCTGAAAAAGGGTGGTTGAGTCAAATTTTCATTCTTTGTTTTTTTTGAAGCGTCCGCGTCCAGGCCTTTGGCAAGCAAGCAAAATGATCTGCGTGCTTAATCATACTTCTGCAGTTCGCACTCCAAATAGCACTGCCCTTTTGTCTTCTTGGAACCCTGGGAACCAAGAATTACCAAACGCGCATTTAATGAGAGCCAGGGACGGTGGTGGGAGCAAATAGTAGTCGCAGTGGTAGTCCGCCCGAGAATCCTTCAGGGTTGAAAGAGGCTGGTTTGGCTTAATTGACGGCCCTAATAGTTGACGGCGACTCAGAGCACACAGCAGCGGCGATGTCAGACAAATATGTACATTGATCCAGACATCGCAGGGAATAACTTTGAACATCACCGGCCTCTGCTTTTCGGCCTCTTTCCCCGCCAAGCTCGTCACCTTCTTACTCCTTCTCCACTGGAGTGCGCGCCAGCCAGCACCCGCGTCCTTGGGGATGGTGTTTCGGGTTGTCGAAGGTGGTCATGTGGTGCAATCCTTCGATGTCTCCCCCAACACCAACCGCATGATATGACTTCACATCGCAATACTTTTCACCGTTTCAGTCACAGGGAGTAGCGCACGCGTAGCCCACACAGATTATGACCGATGCTCGGTCGTTTAGCGCGTACATGTTTCCAATAACACTCTTCAGGGTTGCACACATATAATGACGAGGATACCAATATTCCGACAACGCGGGATGCCCCTCTCTGCACCTCTGCTCAAATCATAAGGAATCGAGTCGTCTTCCAGCTCCACCGGCGGATTCCATGCCCGTCTCGATTCCCATGCTGTTCGAAATAAGATGGACTCCAACACTAGTAACAGTGCGTCGTGCCCTGTCCCAATGGGACGTCCAACGAGGTGCATGTTTTTGACGCGACCTGAGAACAGATATACGGCGACGGGGTGCCACCACTAGAACACCCCGCAGTGGGCGACTCGCACTGCCTGGTCAGGGGTTTTCCCCCGTCGCCAGATATGCCGCTAGCGCTCGGCTCACTGTCACAGCATCTCAACCTGCAAACGTGGCCTCCAATGGGACCCACCGTAGGTATTACATTTCCAGTTGTCTCGCTGTGAGGGCGAAGTTTGAGCGTGTTGATATGCGGATTATGTCGAAACCTATCGCGGTTGTGTGGGGTGCGGGTGCGATCGAATGCCTACAGTATCTACACCACCCGTGATCGTCTTTCGTTTCTGCAATCAAGTGATATTGTGTTGAGAGTAAGACCATTCGCGGGTTACTCCATTTCTCGATGGTGTCGCTTTCAGCTGGTGGAAGTCTTATCCGGATGAGCCTTTGTAGATCGGTCACTTCTACCTTCTATCGAGCTTATTTAATTCCACAGATGATATGAACTGGTTGCTACTTTGAAACTCTAATACGATGTTGGCACCTCTTGCTCCTGGTGCCGTCTTACGGCTCGACGTACTCAAATATGCCTTTTCGTCCCAAACTATCTCCCATATACCAATCTGTGAACGTCGTGTGCTTTGGGCTAGCTATAAAGAGACTCAAGAATTCGTGGACAATGTCCGCGGCCGCAATGGTAGTAATGTCGGCTGGAAGGGAGGGAATTGGACATATGCGCCAAGTACTGCATGATACGACCTACCGTGATCGTAAGCTGGTGCAACCTCGACAATGTCGGCTCCACTGTGAGACCTCGTTTCGTCAATAGTCATGTCTCTATTCGCAAAGACGCACATCAAATGAAGTCCAGTGAGGCCTCGTAACAAGCGTTTCATCTCCCTCATTGACCAGCCGCCAGGCTCTGGAGTTCCTGTGGCAGGAGCGAAGGCAGGGTCTAGAGTACAGAAAAGGTGAACAACTTTCAAGGGCTAAGTTGCACACATACCGATAACGTCGATATCTAAGCTAGAAAGCGAGAAAAATGCTCAGTTACTAACGATAGACGTGACCACGAATCTATGCTCACCTTAAATAGACTAAGCTGTCACCTACCCTTTGTTTTATACGGCTAATAATACCATCCACTCCTATATCGTCAATCTCGTCGGCATGGATGAGTTGGAAGCCAACGTCCTTGTCATTCTCTAGATCTCCAGGGCCCTATGTTTCCGTACTGTATGATCGGCGTAAAGGAAGAAATTCAATGTGGATATTCAGCATACCATGAACTTGCAGTGAATTCCCGCGTGAACGCTGTTGTTTGCGAGGATCCCCTCCTGACTTGCCTTCCAGAAGAACGTGCCATGAGTGACCGTCGCCCCAGGATACTTTGAAGGTGACCAAGTATCTATATGCGAGTCGAAGTGCAGGACGGTGATTGGCTTGTTACCGTGATGCTTAGAGAGCGAGCGGAGGATCGGGAGCACCTAAGCGAGGAGCGAGTCAACACGTCCTCAACTATAGAGCCAAGGCCATACAATAGAATGATCTCCGCCGAGTGTGACGATGAACGGATGTGTCCGTCCTTCCGATCCATCTCGTACAGCAAATGCTTCGGTATTGACGGTGGGATGGTGCAACAACGTATCGTATGCAGTCTCCATTTGCTCTAATGCCAGTGTATTGTCAAATGGGGTAAGAGGAACCTAGATTCCTATCAGTAGCAGTCTGATGACAAGTTCACTAAACCCATAACTAACATCGCCACAATCGATCACCGTCGCTGTTCCATCATAAGGGTTGACCTTCCATGAAGGGTCCCAACCATTCATTCTTCGTAGCCTCCTCGAACCCACACGAATTCCTTGAGGACCGAATCGGGCACCAGGGCGGTACGACACGGAAGTGTCGAATGGAAAGCCCACAATGGCGATATCGAAAGGGGTGTGAGTAGTAAGGCAGTCTTCATAAGGCAGATGCGCGAATGCGAGTGGGCCAGAAAATGGCGAGTCAAATTGTCGAGTGCCATAGGTTGTTTGCCAGGAGGTTGGATAGTCGACCCGCACAGAATTTGCACGGGACGAATGATAGGAGATCAAAGTACAGACTCCAGCAAGGACAGCTAGCCAGGATCTAATCATGGGCATGGTACTGGACCAACGTTGTGTCCAACCCCTTCCAATTATCCAACCCTTCGAGCTCAAAAATGTCGTCGAAGAAATCCAAAGTTCCGACACTCGCCATGTCCGACATATTGAGGGATTTGGCAGTCTTGCGGGCGAATGATATAAATCTGAACCAGCTGCACGAGACTGCACCTCGAGGCGAGCTCGATGAGAGCGTAGAGGCGGCGCAAGAGCTCTCAAAAGAGGCGAGGGCAGTTATTAAGATCCAGAACCAAGAGCTTATAGAAAATGAGGGCAAACGGATCGATGAATTGCGAGGTCGGTTGGAGGATGTCGTATCAGGGCTCTCGAAAGCGCAATAGGAACAGTGTGAGTAATAAGGAGCCTTGTTGTCAAGACGGTCATTGATATTGAAGACATTTCTTATTCGATATCTAGAGTTGGGTGCTAGTTTGGTGTGTCGTAGGGAACCCTCGGTGGACTGTGCTAGGACTTTGAGTGCCATGTATCGTCTGTTGTGCATGTACTCGTATGCCCCACCTCTACGAAGCGGTTCTCCAGCCGTGTCCGGCGTGTTCTTTGTGAAACCGACTCATCCCCATTCACGTCCATGGCTTCGTTCGAGGCGCCTCGGTCAATCCCGGCAAAACGAAAATCTGATGCAAATGAAGGTCCTCCACGCAAACGGCAAACTCTAGACATCGGAAGTCTCGGTGTTCAGACGTATTGGAGTGTCCAATGGTCAGTTGGATAGCAGCCCACCTCGACGCGTTTGGGCTAAGTCTTACGCGTCAATCACCTCTAGGCGTCATCCACAAACAAAAAAACATAAGACATGGGAGGGCGATGGGACCATCATTGTTGAAGGAACCAAGATCACGTTGTTCGATACTGAAGGCAAGACGTACGTGTCTTGACGACATACTATTCTTTCTCTACTTACCGAGAATATAGCTTTGGAACTGGAACGAACAATTTGGGACGTGCGCTTCAACCGGACGATGAACTTCTTGTCGGTGGCAAAGAGGTTTGTCAGCAATCGCTCAAATTTTCCTTGCGTCTGACCTTCCTATTAGGTTTTGCTAGAATCCACCGTCGATTCGAGTGATTTCAATGCCGGACGGTGTTTTGGAAACGGTGGTTTACCAACTGTCAGCAAGCCCCGACCTCCAGCAAGCCGCTTCAAGCCTCCGATACCCAAGCAACGAGTCCATATTCCCCTTCAGCCCATCAACACCCCGTGTCGGGAACCTAGACGGAACGCTTCGTCTGAGAAACGGGAGGACGTGATCGAGCCTTTTAGGAATAAAACGTCAACGGGAGAGGCTGTCAATACCTCCTGGGATACTAAAGATACTAGCAAGGTCGAGAAGATGGACCCAACGACTGAAGCCCTCTGGGAGGTTGAATGGTACGCTCACAGGCCAAGCTTAAAGGTGTCCTATTTAATGGTCCATTGCGTTTTCAGGCGTAAGCCTTCCGCAAAGAAGAACAAGACCTGGGAAGGAGACGGGCTCTTGCATCAAATAGGTTTTGTACTCCGCTTTTTATCTGAAGACGGAAGTAAAGTGTGAGCATCAAAGCTCCATTGTTTTGACTGAACAATCGCCTAATCACAAGTATAGTCTGGGAAGTCGTACGTACGATAAGCCCTTGAGAGCTGGAACTACCCTCTCTGTGAGCGACAAAGAGGTGAGGCACTCGATCAAGGCTACCTCGTACTCAGGGAGACAATCAACTCACACCAAGGACCTAGTTACAAGTCCAACGTGAACTGCCATTATCAAGGCTTGACAGCAGGACGACTGAAAGCGTAATTCAAATTTTGAACGAGGATCGAGAGAATGATCCGATTGCGATTCAAAGAGCACCAAATCATAAAAAGGACTTCCGTTCAACGATGCACAAATTCGTACCCCCGAAAATCACAAAGCCCCAACGTGTTTGCGCCCCCGATGCACCTAGGGCCGCGCCGAAGGTGGGAACTCCTTTGTACGTATTCTCCATATCTCTCTTGCTGTTGACTGAGACGCGACCCCATAATGGAAGGTATGACCCGGACGCTGAAGGAGCGATAACTATGAAGGCTCCGAGCGCATCACATCAATCAAGATTTAATCCCCAGTGTGTATTCTCTAGCGTCCTTTTCGATAGTTGCTAACCCTCGCCAAGGAACAGGCCGGTCGTACCGGTCGTCATCGATCCAGTGCTAGGACGAAAATTACGGCCTCATCAAATTGAAGGTGATTCCGTCACGGCGCTCGATACCAGCCCGACTGACCCGCGCTAGGTGTCAAGTTTATGTATGAATGCGTTATGGGAATAGCGAAGCATGAAGGGAACGGTACGGTTAGAAAATACGCAAAAACCATAATTTTCTAATATTTGGAAAGGGTGTATTCTCGCGGATGCGATGGGTCTTGGAAAGACTTTGCAGGTGGTTTTGGGTATGTTGGTTATGTTAGAGCAATTACTGAAGACTGGGACAGACTATCGCGCTCATATGGACGCTATTAAGTATGTTCGTTGCCTAGGTCGAAATCTCTTATTCAACCTTGCGTCGGCAGAACAAAATCCTTATTCTGGCAAGGGGCCCATTATCGGGAGGGCCTTGATCGTTTGTCCTGTGTCGCTGATTAATGTAGGTTGGAAGAATCTGTCTCCTTGCTCCTCTTTCATTCAGAATATCCAGCGGTTCTCATCCCTTTGCAGAACTGGAAAGCCGAGTTCCACAAATGGATAGGCCGTAACAGGATCGGAGTAATGACTGGAGACCAGGAGAAGGCTAGAATCAAGCAATTTATCTACGCGTAGGTGAGCTCTCAACCATGTTGGTCGATATACTCACCTCCTCTACAGGAAAAATTACCAGGTGCTTATCATTGGCTATGAGAAGCTGAGAAGCGTCATGTATGCGTTCCCCTGCCCCTGCGATGTGAACCATCATTTCACCTTCTTTCATAGTCACGAGCTTGCTTACTGCCAGTGAGTTGCAATTGGGGAACGTTCATACTTCGCTGTGGAATCACTTTTAATCTTCCTTGTACCCGGATTGCAGACCCGCCATTGGTTTGATCGTCTGTGATGAAGGGCACCGCCTCAAATCAGCAGGGAATAAGACCTCCAAGATGTTTGAAGCTCTCAAAACGCGTCGAAGGATTATACTTTCTGGTACACCAATCCAGAACAACCTGAGTGAATTCCACTCTATGGCCGATTTCTGCAACCCTGGACTCATGGGTAGGCTGCCACATTGAAGCTAAAACAAAACCCCTTGACATACACACTTCAGACGAGTATGCAACATTCAAAAGAGTCTACGAGGTCCCTATACTGTTGGCCCGAGAACCTAATGCAAGCTCGAGGACGCGAGAACTGGGGGAAGCACGAGTCGAGCAGGCGAGTGTGGGAGTGTGGAGGAAAATTCAACACTGATATTATCCTTCTAGCTGCAAACAGTAGCGAGGAGCTTTGTGTTACGGCGCGAGGCGACTATATTGGGTAACTACCTCCCGCCGAAATGTGCGTCATACCCGATCTTTGTGCAGTGGAGAAAACTTAAGTTGGTCCCTAGTCGAATATGTCGTCTTTGTTAGCCCGACCCGACTACAGTTGACTATGTTGTCAAAAATCCTCAGTAAGGATGCAGTCAACAAGCTGGCACAATCATCAACCGCAAAGTCACTTGCTGCCATCGGATCTCTCATGAAGCTATGCAACAGTCCTATGCTACTGATGAAGAATGGGCGGTCCATCAGTGGCGTAGCGAGAGCAGGAGCAAACCAGAGCTATTCAGAAAACGACCTGAATTCCGATGCAATTTTCCTGGCAACCACATGTATACCGAAGGAAGCAAAGTTTGCGGATGTTTCATTAAGTGGAAAGCTCATCGTTTTGGCTAACATTCTCCGAACCCTCCGCAAGGTGCGAGTCCAACACTAGCTGACACCAAGGGCAGGGGAGTTGATAACTTTCCAGACGACTAATGAGAAATGTGCCATCGTGTCCCATTACACGTCCACCTTGAATATCATTGAACAATTCTGTAAGATGAAGAAATACCTTCTCTACCGGCTAGATGGGTGGGTACTGGTTTCGTCCATATGTATTACAGCCAAACTGATTGCCAGTTAGGCAAACACCAGCACATCGGCGACAGGAATACGTGGACAGCTTCAACAAATCTTCACAGGATCAACGATGTGAGGTATTGAAATGGTCACTCCTATTGGCTAATCGCCCGTATCCAGTTGTTTTCTTGTTGTCCACGAAGGCTGGAGGTGTCGGCGTGCGCAATTACTCCTAATTTTGCGTAGCCGCGCTAACCTTTCTGTAAAGCTCAACTTAATTGGCGCCTCTCGTTTAATCCTTGTGGATAGCGATTGGAACCCAAGGTACGGAGTCCGGCTTGGTACGTCGACATTGATCGCTCAATTTTCCACAAAGCCATGATCTTCAGGCCATGGCACGCATCCACCGGTATGCACTTGGGCATCGTCGACTCCAAGCACTTCTAAAGCCCTTCCAGCGATGGACAGAAGCGACCAGTTTATATTTATCGATTGCTTACAACTGGGACCATCGACGGTAAATTGCACCTTGTTCAGGTGGAAGACATACTGACATAGGTATACAGAGAAGATTTTCCAAAGGCAAATCACCAAGATTGGGTTAAGCGAAGCCATGATGGCGGTAGGTCGACTCGTCCTCGCGCACGCTTGACTAAGACGTTATCAGGGCGCTTCTGCGGAAGGGAAGAGCAAGTCCGACTCCTTCACACACAAAGAACTCCGAGATTTATTCACCTTTGACTCCAACACGGCGTGCGGGACCCATGATCTTCTCCAATGTCCTTGTGAGACGCATAGGCGACGTGAATCCGAGGCTGATGAGGGCAGTGGCACTCCTGAAGAGGCCAGGGAGGACGAAGCCGCTCAGAGCGTGAACCGCCGTAGGTTTGTGGACGTGGAGTCCTCTGATTCCGAGCCCGATATGAGTTTCGTGTCTGCCACGCAAGTGAGGCCAATCAAATATGAGAAAGCCGTAGGTCCTACCCCCCCTCGTTTGACTCCCCAATTAACGGCGCGGTTATGTCCAGTATCAGAAAAGAAGGAAGGAAGCACTCGCAGCACTCGGGGAATGGACTCACATCAACTGTCTTCGCGCCTCTGCCCCCAACAAAATCCAAGACGAAATCCTGGGCAAAGTACTTTACATTCCAGAAACAGAAGGTCAAGTTCAAGAACCACAGCCCGACTTCGACACTGCTGCGGCTGAAGTAGACAGAACACTGCAGGCGCTTGAGACCGGGAGCTTCTCCGATCTATACGATGATAGCGAGCCAGTGGAGAAGATGTATGAACTCAGTGACATGCCCGGCGGAAGCGTGACATACGTATTCGAGAAGGCTTCAAGGAGTTCACTCTGATTCTCCCTCTGGCTTCACAGACATTATTGTTCTTCTGAATCACTTAGCAATAATAGAAATAGAGGACCCCCTTGCTTTCCACTTGCTCCATTCTAGCATTGCAAACCTAAATGGTGTCCTTTCTGGCCGATTATCTGCCCCATTTGTCGTTATTCCAAACTAACCATGGGTATTTTATAGGCTGTTATTACCCAATGAAAGGGAAAACCTTGTCACGAGTTTCAGAGGTGTCTGCGATAGTTATCTACAGAGTGGACATACCGTTGAATGCAGGAGGCCAGCATTTGAGGTTAAATACAGGCATCAGGACTGTGCTGGACAGTCGACGCAGGTTATGGGTGGAAGTGTACAAGTCACAGCATATGCCACAACTACCACTGGGTATCTAGAAGTCGAGTTGTTGAGTGTCAGGTCAATGCATTTTGGAGCTTCCAGGGTCAATGCAGGAGTCAGACAGATGGAAAACCTGTTCAGGTCCTGAGGAAAGTACATTCTACCAGTGTGTAGTATGGCAATGGAAGGCTTGCTCCAAATCATATTTATCCTCATGAGAAGTTCAACGATTCCGCGACTTAAATATAACGCAATGCACTGCCGTCGACCTAATACATGTGCATGCCATGCATAACTAGCATGCGCGAGCGTACGTCATTCCAGCATTCACCTTGAACACAACGACGTCCTCCGACAACTTGCGATACGCTTCCCATATACTTAAACTGAACCATGAATACCAGATCGCGGGCCAGATCAACGCTGAACCCACCGTTTCGAGCTGTGTTCTACCCGCCATGGCTCGGCTGGCCATTACCAAACACCCTTACGCCACCTAAAGCAAAGCACCTATATCTACACATTAAGACTGTTGCGTTCTATCTCGACGCCTTGACCGCTTGCATACCGCAGACGCGAGATCTGCCGTTCCAGGTGAGCAAAAACCGTTCTAATTACCCCAATCAATTCAGCCAACTCAAATCACTCCTCTCTCATCCAACCCAATTACGTCTAACTAATTCGTTAGGTCGGTCTTGAACCCATCATCGCTGCATTCATCCCTCTCGCTGGGCCGGTGCTCGCTGCTCTACTTGGGTTTTACATCATTTTGCTCTCTCTTATATTTGGAATTAGTTGGTTCGATGTAGCTCGAATGGTTCGTGAGGTCCTGTCCTTCGCGCGTCATGGATGAACCATACACCCCATACCCACAGTTACCCTAACGATTAGGTGCCGTTCCACAGGTCATAAATATTGGCATAGATATGGGGGCTGGATATGTCCCAGTATTGGGGACGATGGTAGATGTGGCCTTTAAGGCTAATCTCTATAATCTCGCGATTTTGGAAGCGCACCTCCGCAGCACTCCCAGGTATGTCTGGCCCAACTATGTCCTTACCCAGCCGACAAGCATTTTCTAAATTCTCTAGGTATGCTTATCTCAACCTACCTCCACCGCAAACTTGGTTGCGATCGTGGTTCGGGCGAGGAACCGAAAATCAGGGCCCCGTTCCAACCGCAAGCAGATTGTAGAAATCGATCGCGAATTTCATGTCTGTTCTGGTATGTTTAGTTGTAGCGAGGGAACAGTTTCATCAATGAGGATAGTATTCAAGTCCATTGCCTAAATTCCAAAAGCCTGTGCCATCGGCAATATCAAGAGACCAAAACGAAAACAGTGCAGAAGAAGCTGAGCGTAGCGAGGTTAACGAGTGTGTCGGCAAGAGCGGTCTGACATCATAAAATATGACGAGGGATTGAGGAGAGGACCGAGCGAATAAGGATAAAGGGTGCAACCTCGGTGGTAGGCAGACTAGTGGTAGGAGGTGCATATAACGTGTGTAGGGAAGGGGCGTGGCTTGGGAACAAGGTGCAAGTTTGAACATGAAAAATCTGTGATACATGACATGAGTGAGTTGGAGAGCGCGCGTGCGTTGCAAAAGGAGGGTTTGTCAAACAATATCACAGAAAGGTCCGTCGAGCGATGGTGCAATCCCTGGAAGGCCGTACTAAAGGCACCAACGACGCAAGCCTGCAGCTATACCCGAAGAAAAGGAT
>Ga0307513_10012120_pt1 | contig 10663 bp, 3 predicted proteins | sample 15_EM_MG_FD_202174 | JGI IMG/M metagenome (GOLD analysis project Ga0307513, IMG submission 202174) | Populus trichocarpa ectomycorrhiza microbial communities from riparian zone in the Pacific Northwest, United States - 15_EM | ecosystem: Host-associated > Plants > Roots > Unclassified | place...
ATGTCAGTGGAGATGCCGAACGGCAGACTCGATTGCAGTCCACAGGGTTTTCCGCCCGAGCCTCCGCCCGCCGCGGGACAAGAGAACAAGCAGACTCTGCCGGCAGCGCAAAAAGATCGCTTCCGCGGAGTAAGGATTTTCGATATTACCGACATTACGAATCCGAAGCAGGTGGCAGCGGTGCAAACCTGCCGCGGCTCGCACACGCATACCCTCGTGGTCGATCCGAATGATAAGAACAACGTCTATATCTACGTCTCCGGAACCTCTTTTGTCCGTCAAAGCGAAGAGCTGGCCGGGTGCTCGGGCGAGACGCCGGACAAAGACCCCAATACTGCGCTCTTTCGCATTGACGTGATTAAAGTGCCGTTGGCGACGCCGCAAACTGCTCAGGTTGTGTCGAGTCCGCGAGTGTTTATGGACCCGAGGACGGGCGCTCTGAACGGCCTGAATAACGGCGGCACACACGGCAAGAATGGATTGGAAAAGCCGTCCAATACTGACCAGTGCCACGACATTACCGTGTACTCTGCGCTCGGACTCGCGGCAGGCGCTTGCTCGGGAAATGGAATTCTGCTGGACATCAAAGACCCGGTCAATCCAAAGCGCATAGACGCTGTAAACGATCCCAACTATGCGTATTGGCACTCGGCCTCGTTTTCCAACGATGGGAAAAAAGTGGTGTTCACCGATGAGTGGGGCGGCGGGCTTAGCGCGCGCTGCCGCGCGAACGATCCGAACGTCTGGGGAGCCAATGCGGTCTTCCGCTTGACGGATAACAAGCTGAGTTTCGCGAGCTACTACAAGTTACCGGCTGCGCAGGGCGACAGCGAGAACTGCGTCGCACACAACGGCTCGCTCCTTCCGGTTCCCGGAAGAGACATCAAGGTACAGGCTTGGTATCAGGGCGGCATCTCCCTCATGGACTTCACTGACGCCGATCATCCGGTTGAGATTGCCTATTTCGATAGGGGGCCGATTGATCCCAAGATGCTCGTGCTCGGCGGCGACTGGTCCGCTTACTGGTACAACGGACACATCTACGCGTCAGAGATCGCGCGCGGCCTCGACATCTTTGAGTTGACTCCGACGCAGCACCTTACGCAGAACGAGATCGACGCTGCGAAAACCGTTCGGGTGGCTGAATTGAATGTGCAGAACCAGGAGAAAATTGAGTGGCCTCGACGGTTAGTCGTAGCGAAGGCGTACGTCGATCAACTGGAGCGTTCGCAAGCTCTGCCTTCCGGCCAAATCGCAGACCTGCGGCAGGCGATTCAAAAAGCAGAGAGTTCACGCCTGAATCGAAAAGAGGTCGAAAAACTCAAAAGCCTCGCGCCGTCGTTGCAGAAGAGCGCCGGCCTGACGAAGAGTGCCGCAGACTCAGCCCGATTACAAGCTCTGGCTGAAATCCTGAGGCAACCCGCACTTTGATCGGCAGTGTTGCAAAAATATTCTGACAAAGCTTTGCCCGACAATTAAAAATCGACACTCTATGTTGGGTGCGACGACCACCAGTGTAGCACCGGCATCTTGTGCTCAAACCTTAATTGTCGGGCAAAGCTTTGTGCTGCATGGAAGTTTTTGCCACATTACCGGCTCAAGCAATGCGACGTTTGCTTTCAGCCTGCGCGGTCGGGGGCGTCTTGATTAACTCCAATCTTGATCCGGCTTTTTCTGAAGACGCGCGGCGGCGTCAATCACGTCTTGTAGCTCTACAGGGTCACTGAATGGATCGGCGTCGAGCACCGTCGCGCGATTAAGCTTTCTCTGCCAGCTAGTTTCCTCAACATATTGTGCCTTGAAGAAATTTTTGCAACACTACCGCGTTTGGTTATCTTAGAGAGCGGGGTTTTACCTTGAGATCATTATCCACCATTCGGCCAATCGCGTTGCCTGACGTGACCCCTGCCAGCCCCCTGCCCTTACTAAATCGCTTCCTCTTACTACTGGGTGTTTTCTACTATCTGCCGCCGCTATTACTGGCGACGGGGGTTGTTCCCTTCTCCTGGCGTTTTAAAATGCTGGCGATCATGACCTTCGTCATGATCGCTTACGACCGCCGGCAAGGCTTCACTCTCAAAGACTTGGGAATGAGAAAGGACACTCTCAAAGGCTCTTTGCTGCTGCATCTGCTCGTCTCGCTCCCGCTCGTTATAGTCATGTTTCTGTCGTTCAGAGCCGGGATCATTCGCGCGCCCACAGTGCCCGATAGGACGCTGTTTTTCGTATATTATCTATTTATTTCCTGCCCCTCGCAGGAGTTCCTCTTTCGAAGTAATTTATTTGCGCTGATGGATAAGCATCACATCAGAGGACCGCTGGTGCAGGTTGCGCTGTCAGCGATTACTTATAGTTTTCTGCACATTTTTTATCTGGATGGCATTACCCTCATTGCCACCTTTATCATTGGGCTAGTGTGGGGCGGAATTTATTATCGGTATCCTAATTTTTGGGGCGTCACCTTATCTCACGCCATATTAGGCATAACCTCGATTTTGGTCGGACTAATTTAAAATACTGTTGCCGTCCGGCTTTCATTTAAAAGCCGGGCGGCAACGGAGAATGAGAACGGCGTTACCCGCCCGGCGAGGTAGTCAGTTAATCAGAGACTCAGACTCACTTTCGCAATGCGTGCTTCGAGAGAGGAATACCCGGCTCTGCTTCCGGGCGACGCAGGTCGCGGAAATACACGCGCACGTATTCATGCCTGAACATATAACTTCCGCCGCACCGGCGTAGCAGGTGCAACTGCGTCGCCGTGTTCAGGAAATGAACGTATCGGTAGGGCGCGCGGTCGCACACGGCAAGGGTGAAACGAAGGCTCAGGTGTTGCATCAGCGGCAACCCGCCGAACACCAGACAAGCCGCAGACAATGCCAGACCGAGGATGGTGTTGATCACTCCCATTTCCGTCCCCAGAAATTTTCCGTAGATAATGCCAAAGCAACTCATGCCGATGAGCGCGCCCAGCAGGCAAGTTCTCAGCGCGGTCGTAGCCGAATGCCATGTGCCCTGATTGGGAAAGGTCTTGAGTTGTAAGTCGGCACTCTGATAACCATAAGAGAGTACGAAGATCGGAACCAGCGCGATACTGAAACTCAGGCCGCGCGCCAGACCAAAAATCGATCCTAAGCACACACCCACGAAGATGGCCGCGGCCACCCCGAGGAGTGAATGACCCGCGTGCATCTTGGAGCGGTCGAGGAGACGGATGCGGTCGCGGGCGTGGCCGCGCAGCCACATCACCGGCATCAGGACGAGGCTCCCGAGGGCGGCGGAAGCGATTCCCTGCGCGAGCCATTGATGAGAGTTGTGCCCCAGTCCTATGTTGATCGCGCGCCCGGCTCCGAGCGTCAGACCCAGAACGATCCCGAATCCCCAACTCTTCGTCAGCATGAATCCGGCGGCGATGATGCCGCCGCAACACAGCGTCACCATGAGCAGACACTGGAAGTTGAAACTCCACAGTCTCGCCAGACCTTGTTCGGAACGAGCCAATTCGTAGCCGATAGCCCAGCCGGACGGAAGGCCGACCAGCAAGAAGATGAACAGGATAAGCAGCAGGGAAACCAGCGCCACATACAGATGCCGACAGCGAGGCGTCAGCCAATCGGGTTGCAATTGCTCCACGAGTAAGAGCTTTGAACCGCTCTCCATCCGCCGGGCTAACACGCCGAGATAATGGCGGGTCTGTCGTAAATTGTACTGCCCGGCCACGTCGGGTTCGGCGACCTCGAAGTTTGCCGCGACATATTTTTCGAACAGATCCATCAGGCGTGCGTCTCTGCCGCCTCTGCCGCCTCTGAGAATCCCCTTGACACTGACGTCTCGATCATCGCCGTAAGCAATAGCCATAGTCGTCAACAGGAAAGGAGTCTGCGCCATTTGCCGGAGCGTGCGATCTTTAGCCACCGCTTTGCGGAGGGCTGAGAGTCCGCGGCCTTCGGCGTTCAGATAATCCTTGATCTGAGCGTCCGTCAATTCTTCAATGACGATGGTGGCGGCTTCGGCGTCTCCCTGCCGGGTCAAGAATTTCTTTCCCGTCGCCAAATACTCATCCTGACGACAACAGAGCGCTAACCCGATGCCGCTTCCGCCAACGTACGTGTTTAGCGCCTGAAGACACTCTCGACGATAGTCCTCACGCAAACGCAGCGCGTCGTCTTTCTGGTCAGAACCCGGCTCGTCTCCCACCACGGTGATTTCATCCAGCCCGTCGAGACACAGGGTCAGCCTGTCGCCCTGCACCCATTGCCGGGCAGTTTTGCGCGGCACCTGGTAGCGCGATACCAACTCGGAAATGATCCAATCCTCCATTGGCTCGCCCGGTCCCCGCCACGAAGACAGGTTGAGAACGACCGGGATCGGCGTGGCGGGGTTTTCTTCGGCGCGATCCAGCAACGCTTGTGTCAATTCGAGCAGTTTGAATGTCTTGCCGGCTCCCGGCTTGCCGAGAATCAGCAGTTGGTGATCGGCATGGTCGAAGAGCGCACGCAATCTATCGCCGGTTGACTCGTCAGTTCCCGGCGCGGAAGATGGCATCGTCCCGCCGCCCAGATCGTCGCTTAACCGAATCCCCACGTCGAAAGGTTGCGCCACACGCCCGGTCAGGTCTTTCAACACCCCGTCGATCCAGTTGGCGCGCACTTTTGCGATCATGTCCGCGCGACTCACCTCCGGACCAGCCCTGAGACGCTTCAACAGCGACTTGATTCGATTATTGTTTTGTCTGGGAAACTCTTTGAGGATGACTGCTTTCAGTTTTTTTGCGAGCGCCGCGCCGAAGTCCGCCGTTTCTCTATATTCTTCATAGAGTCCCGTGTAGATGGAGCCTCGGCCATGAAACTGTTTGAAAAACGCGTCTACCTCCGCAGCCTGCTCCTGCTCTTCGAGGCTCGCCTGAGGCGTCGGGTTTCTGAGGATTCGATAGAGTAAAATCACCGGCTTGTTCGTGCGGCTGCGCTGGCGCGCCTTGTAGGTTGTTATAAACTCGTAGAGCGTGCCCGACGGGTAAAACTTGCCTCCACGATGTAGCTTGGTTCCGATCCTTTGACCCAGTATGCAAATCAGGATGTCGGCCTGATCGGAACGCCCCGTATAGTCGTGTACGATTGCCTGTGGTTCCTCTCCCACTTTCGGCGGAACACTCTCTTTCCAATTCATAGTTTCGAGTTGATACTCGGCTGCAATATCCGGGGAGTCGTTCAGCTTCCGCACTTGTCGGACAACTTCCTCGCGCACGTCAGAGACATCGATGGGCGAGGAGATGAATATCTTGAGAACACGCGTTTTGGACATAAATCTCTCCAAGAACGAAGGACATCGCCGTGTCAAGAAAAACAGTCTGGAAGGCGGTTTCACTTCGGCGCGGCTAGTCATAACCGAATAGTGCCGTGACCCTGTGTTCGCCCAAGCGCTTATCTGGTTGCCAACCTGTCAGCCGTGAGAGTCAGGCACGCTATCCCACGAGAGTTGGGCGAGGCTCAACTCACAAGTTGGCAATTAACAGTCCCCGGCAGTGAGGCGGAAGGGGTGATTATTAACAGCCGCTTCGGGCTATTTCCGGCTACGGTTTCTCTTACAACAGTTAGCGATAACTGCTTCGGTAATAGCCGTTATTAAATTTTTATTTGAAATTTTTGCGGCGGGCAGGTTGCGGCGCGACTCCGCGCCCGGCGTCAGGGATCAAGAGGCTTATTTCAGTAGTTGCAGGCCACCTACTTTAATTGGAGCGCAAACTACTTCTATTAAAATTAAGTTCGTTTTTGCGCTGCTCCTGCGGTGGCCGGCCACTTCTTCAAAATATTCGTACACTTTTTTGAATATCGCGTCCGAAATATCCAAACTGTTGGATTCTTGAAGCCCGGCCAACGCGTTGTTCGATTTGCGCGGGCGACTTCTATGAACTCGATTCGCTAATCAGATAACTTTCCATCAAATGATTTGCCATCTCTATGAGGTGGTGCTTAGTAATAAGGTCCTTCGCCTCGCTGGGAGTGATCTTTAGTGTTTTCGCGATGAAAGTTTTCAGCGCTATCTGAAACGAAGCTTTAGGGCCGGGACTACCCAGTTTCTTCATTTTAATCTTTTCGTCCTTGTACTCGTATTGGTCATGAATTTTTCGTACCCACGCCTCGATGTTGTGTTTCGCAAAAGCTAAGTTGAGGTCGTCTCGCAGGTCGCTGATGTCGCTGTCGCCCGCCACATCTATGATCAGGGTGCGCCCCTTAATTTTATTCAACTCAAGCTCAGTCCGCGCCGCCCACTCCTTGACGAAGGCGTGCTCGATAGCGTTCTTGATTTTCAACCACTCTTCCCAATAGCTATAAGCTCTGGCATAAGTGTTCGGGTTCTTCAGATAGTAATCAACTAATCGCAAAAAACAGATGGCGCTGATGCGCTGGTTCGCGCCGTCATTAAGTTTCAGCACTTTGCAGGCGTAGCTGCGCGACAGGCTGCCGGGGCTGGCGTTCGGTTTACTGTGCGGGTCTACATCCGACAGCTTGATCTCGCGTTTAGCGACGTCGGCGTAAACGCCGCAGAGCGCAAGGAGTGCTTCGCATTTATGGCGCGGGAAATCTTTGGCGGACAGTTCGGCATCTTTCGCGTAGCGAAATGCCTCTCGCAATGTGGCGACGGAACGTTCGTCTCCGGATGCCCACAAGTCTGCACTCTGATAGCGAAGCGTGTGACTTAAAATGTAGCAAGCCTCGGAATGTAGTTGCTTATTCGTGCCCCGCGCCTCGCCCCCGCCTGACGCAAATTTAACCGCGGCTTTCAACTCGTCGATGGCAGTCTGATAGTAGGCGGATTTTTGCGCCGGTTGTTGTTGCGCCAAGTAATGCAACAGCAAGCTGTGTTCGATGCTGCATCTATGTGGATAATGAGAATAAGGAACGTCTGCCGTGAAGATAACTCGACACTCTTCAATCCCCTTTTTGGCCTCCAGCAACACCTTCGTGTCGCTGCTGTGCTCTGCCCTTTTAGCAGCCCAGTACAGCAAATTAGTGTACGCGGCGTAAACGGGCGGGGCGTTGAAGTGCAAAATCCCGCGGGCGAGCGTTAACAAGCTGTTCGCCTCTTTCACACGCGAGTTGATTAGCGCGGTGTAACCGCTGCCGAACGCCAGCGCCAGCGCCGCGCGCCGCAAGGTTAGTATCTCTGCGACTGACACTTCCGCCGTCGCGGCCTGAAGGGTAGCGGAATGCAGGGACTCATTCCCACGGTCCGCTTGCCCCACGCTTTCCTCAAACGCTTCCGCTCTGTTCGGCAGTTTCTTAACGTAATTTTCGGCGCTCAAGCGAAAACAATCCTCGGCCTCGCCGTAGCGCACCAGACCGAGCAATAATCTCCCCTTGAGGAAATAGGCCAAACCGAGTAACCCGAAGGCGGCGTGTTTCCGGTTACAAAACTTGGCGAAATCTTCTTCCAGAAAATCGACCAGTTGTTCCACGTAACCTAACCCGGTGGTATATTTTGCCGCGTCATAGCTGCGGTAAAGAGCGTTCACCCCGAGCAAAGCTCCCAGTACTGTCTGCTTGACGATGTTCAACTTCACCTGACCCGTCGTCACGAAGCCATAATGTTCTGCGTAATATGATTTGACATCTTTCGCCACCTCTCTGGTCAACTTCATAAAATGCTTCGACATGACATCATTGGTGGTCAGAAAATAATCTGAAATCTCATACGACATGGTCTGGGCGCGGATTTTATATTCGGCTATTTGCTCTTTGATGTCGTTGGATAAGTTTGTCCGTTCTTTATACGAATCATCCAACAACTGCGTTTGTTCAAAAAGTTTGACGGCCACGTCACTGAACAGGATTGGCTTATCTTCGCCGCTGAATTTCTTATAGATTCTTTTTATCAAGCCGTCTTTCGTCGTTAGCTGAAACATCCCCTTAAGCTCACCCCGGCGGTACGCGTGGGCCAGCGAGTTATAATTTTCTTTCAGCGTCGCGAGAAGTGTTTCCGTGTTGGGACCGGGCATGGTGTGAGGTGCTCCTATTCGTGGGGTTAGGCCGGACGGCGTCCGACGCCTGCTTGTGCATTATTCTCGACAGGCTTTCGCGGCAAGCCAGTTGCTCTGTAGTTAATACGAACTGTACGGGTAATACCGGAGCCGGTTACTTATGCGACCCGGTAGGAGGCCAGCATAAACTTGCAGGAAGTGCTTTGGACCTGTGAGCTTATAGCAGATCAATATTTACCTGTCACGCCGTTAGCGGCCACCGGCGCGGCAGGCGGTTTTTGACGCACGCTTAGTTGTGCAAAATTGGGAGAGACGGTTTCTCCGAGCGGAGTGTGTGGTCCGCATACGAAGAGGCCGCCAAAGCCCTCGCTGCTCCGGCGGCCTCTTCGCTTTCACCCGTTATCTCTCCTGTCGGAGAGCGGGCGAATCCGGTTGGGTGTCCTCTACTTCCCCTTGCGCGTTCCGGCACGCTTCGTCGCGCCAGCCTTCGTCGCTTCGAGTGTGTCGGCGGGTGCGGTCAACGCCTCGACGTTGACGAAGAAGCTGAACGCACCTTCCTGCTGCACGCCGAGTGTGAACTCAACGTTGATAGAGTTGTTCGGCATGATCGGGGTCGCTGTCGTGATAGTGATGACGGTTGAGTTGAGGCCGCCCCCGTTCGGCTGCGCCGGAGGCGTCTCGACCTGAGTGCCATTTACAGGAACAACCATCCCGTTGGTGAGCGTCACGGTAAAGTCGGCGGGTGAAGACGAGAGCACGCGCAGGTCGGCTTGCCCGCTGCCCGCGCCTGGACTGCCCGAAGTCGTGATACCGACGATGCGGAAGCGTAGCGTCGTCACGTTCGAGTCGGTGGTGTTGGTGAACTTGCGACGGATGCGCAGCGTCCCGAATTGCGCGGTCGTCGGGTTAGCTCCCGCCGCCGTGCGCACGCGGGCGCACCCGCTCGCAACAGAGCCGAACCCGCCGCACTGCGGGTCAATGAGTGAACTCTTGATCGTAGCGTTTCGTTGAACCGGGCTGAACTGATTTTCCGTGCCGGGCGCGCCGAGGACAGCGTTGTTGCCGACGGCGATAGGGTTAGGGGCGACAAGCACGAAGTCGGCGGAGTTGTTGTCTGTATCTTGTGGCGTGCCGCTCGTCAGCTTGCGCACAAAGGCGTGCTCGCTGTTGGTGTTGATACCGCTAGCGGGCGAGAGGCCGCCGCCTTCGATGTAGAGCGTGTCTGCGGTGCTGAAGCCGACGGCGTCGAGGCGCGTGTCGGTCGCGAAGTTCGTCGAGTTGATGAACAGGGCGACGGCTGCGTTGTCCGGGATGTCCACGCTGAGTGCGGCGTCGGAGGCCGTCGGCAGGCTGTAACTTGCGCCCGTGATCAGGTAGTGCGAGCGCGCAGGGATCAAACCGCTGGCGAACGTATGGAGTACCGTGCCGCCGGAGACGAGCGACCAATCAGCGAGGCCGATAGTCTGATCAGTCTGGTTGTAAAGCTCAATAAACTCGTCTGTCGCCCCGGCAGCCCCGCGGAAGCGGAACTCGCTGATGATGACGTACGGGAAGCCCTTGAAATTTACCGTCTGGTCGGCTTGGAGCGCGGTCACAGTTTGGGGGGTGAAAGTGTACTGCGCAATACCGATTGGCGTGATTGTGTAGTTGTTGCCTGCGGGAAGCCCGACAAATGAGTAATTACCGTTCGCGTCGGTCGTCGTGTTGGCTGATGCACCGCCGCTTAAAAGCAAGGTGACGCCGCTCAGGCCGACACCGCCGCCTGTGACCTGCCCGCTGATAGTATGCACGTTCTGCGGCGCATCGCTGATCAGCGTCAAGGTGTAATCTCCGGTCTGGCCCGACAGGAAGGAATTAGCGAGCACCGTGTAAGTGCCGGACGCGGGCAGGCTGAACAACCCGGTCCCGTTCGGGATGCGCGCGGTGTTGTCGCCGTCGTTGTTGACATCAATCGTCAGCACGTCGCCTGTGGGCGCGAGCAGGAACACAACAGGGGTTAACCCTGCCGTCGATGAGGTCATCGTGATGGCAATCTGCGCGTTGGCTGCGCCGGTGAACGAGTAGGCGTCGATGAAAGAACTGTCTTCGAGCAGACGGCAATCCCCGTTCACCAGCGAGCCGTTGATCGTCGTGCCGAGCGTTAGCGGGACGCTCGCACAATCGGTCGCCGCCTTCGTCAGATTCAGACTATAGTTGCCGCTCTGTGACGTGAGCACCGTGTTGACGATCACCGTGTACGTGCCGCTCATGGGCAGACGCCCAAAGCCCGCTCCCTGCGGGATGCGTGCCGCCAAACCGCCCCCGCCGTTGTCGTCGTCGGCCAACAGGTCGCCGCTCGGCGTGATGAGATAGAGATAAGGATCGAGATTGCCGGAGGTGGCATTCAGCGTGAGCGCGATCTGCTGCCCCGCCGTGCCGCTGAAGGTGTAGAAATCAACCGGCGTGCCGTCTTCGTCAATCGGGTTCGTGCAGTCGCCCGACGAGAGCGTCCCCGTCTTGGTTTCGCCGAACGCGATGGTCGCCAGATTGCAGGTCGTGCCCGCGATCAGATTCAGCGTGTAGGGGCCGCCGTCCTCCGGCCTGAACGAGTTGGCGAGGATGGAATAGATGCCGCTCGACGGCAGGGTGACGAAGCCGGTCGGCGGGATGCGCGAATCCGTGGAGACGTTGGCGTTGGCGTCGTCGTTG
>Ga0307513_10012121_pt1 | contig 10662 bp, 9 predicted proteins | sample 15_EM_MG_FD_202174 | JGI IMG/M metagenome (GOLD analysis project Ga0307513, IMG submission 202174) | Populus trichocarpa ectomycorrhiza microbial communities from riparian zone in the Pacific Northwest, United States - 15_EM | ecosystem: Host-associated > Plants > Roots > Unclassified | place...
TGGTGGGCGAGCGCTTCGAGCGCGCATTCGAGCAGGCCGGCTTGCCCGCGGGCGTGTTCCGCAACCTGTTGCTCGATCACCAACAGTCCGCGCGGGTGATCGGTTCCGGCCGTGTGCAGCAGGTCAATTTCACCGGCTCCGTCGAAGGCGGGCGCGCCATGGAACGCGCCGCCAGCGGCCACTTCCTCGGGCTCGGCCTGGAACTGGGCGGCAAGGATCCGGCTTATGTGCGCCACGATGCCGACCTGGATTTCACGGTAGAGAACCTGGTCGACGGCAGCTTCTTCAATTCCGGGCAGAGCTGCTGCGGCATCGAACGCATCTATGTCGATCGCGGCGTGTATCCGGAATTCGTCGAGCGCTTCACCGAACTCACCCGCAGCTATGTGTTGGGCAACCCTTTGGACGAGGCGACCACGCTCGGCCCGCTGGTCAAGGCCGCCAGCGCCGACTTCGTGCGCGGACAGATCGCCGCTGCCATCGCCGGCGGCGCGCGCGCGCTGATCGATGGCGCCGCCTTCAGCGCCGACGCCATCGGCACGCCTTACCTCGCTCCGCAGGTGCTGGTCGAGGTCGATCACTCGATGTCGGTGATGCGCGAGGAAAGTTTCGGTCCGGTAGTCGGAATCATGCCGGTGGACGGCGACGCGCAAGCGTTGCAGCTGATGAACGACAGCCCATACGGCCTCACTGCTTCGGTGTGGACGCGCGATCTCGACGCCGCCGAACGCATCGGCGACGACATCGCTACCGGTACGGTATACATGAACCGTTGCGACTATCTGGATCCCTCTTTGGCCTGGACCGGCGTCAAGCACACCGGACGCGGCGCCACTTTGTCGCGCGTGGGCTATGAAACCCTTACCCGGCCCAAATCCTTTCATCTGCGCCACGACATCACCAAATGAGAATCCCCGAATGACCCTCCGCGCCAACTGGAACTATCCCACCTCGATCCGCTTCGGCGCAGGGCGCATCAGCGAACTGGCGGAAGCCTGTTTGACCAGCGGCATCCGCAAGCCGCTGCTAGTGACCGACGCCGGCCTGGCCAATGCGCCGATCACAACGAATGCGTTGGCGTCGTTGCGCGCCGCTGGATTGGATGCGGAACTATTCGCCGACCTGAAACCGAACCCGGTGGAAGCCAATCTCAACGCCGGCCTGCTGGCGTATCGCGACGGCGGCCACGACGGCGTGGTGGCCTTCGGCGGCGGCAGCGGCCTAGACACCGGCAAGCTGATCGCCTTCATGGGCGGGCAATCGCGCCCGGTCTGGGATTACGAAGACATCGGCGACTGGTGGACCCGCGCGGACCCCGACGGCATCGCTCCCATCATCGCCGTGCCCACCACCGCCGGCACAGGCTCGGAAGTCGGCCGCGCGGGCGTGCTGACCGACGACAAAACCCATACCAAGAAAATCATCTTCCACCCGAAGATGATGCCGCGCGTGGTGATCTGCGATCCGGCGCTGACCGTGGGCATGCCCGCGAAGATCACCGTCGGTACCGGCATGGATGCGCTATCGCATTGCCTGGAAGCCTATTGCGCGCCTGGCTATCACCCCATGGCCGATGGCATCGCAGTCGAGGGCATGCGCCTGGTCAAGCAGGCGCTGCCGCGCGTCTATGCGCAACCGGACGACCTCGAGGCGCGCGGCGACATGATGGCCGCCGCCGCGATGGGAGCCACTGCCTTCCAGAAAGGACTCGGCGGCATGCATGCGCTGTCGCATCCGGTCGGCGCGTTGTACGACACTCATCACGGCATGACCAATGCGGTGTTCATGCCGTACGTGCTTGCCTTCAACCGCAGCGCGATCGAGGAACGCATCGAACGGCTGGCCGCCTATCTGCGGCTTCCGCGCCAGGATTTCGCCGGCTTTCTGGATTTCGTGCTGGAGCTTCGCGCGTCGCTGGGCGTGCCGCATGCGCTGGAGGAATTCGGCGTGAACGGCGACCGTGCCGGCGAGATTGCGGTGATGGCCGAGGCGGATCCGTCGGCGGGAGGGAATCCGGTGAAGTTCGATGCCGCGGCGGCGGGCAAGGTGTTCGATGCGGCGTTGAGTGGCCGTGTGTAGTTCCTTCTCCCATCGGGAGAAGATGCCCGAAGAGCCTGCCCCGTACTTCTTGATACGGGAGCGGATGAGGGCATGTAAGTTCCGCTTGTACTGAAAGGTCGAAGGCGAGTCGTTGCCATTCCCTCATCCGTCGCTTCGCGCCACCTTCTCCCGGTGGGAGAAGGAAAGCCCAATCACCGCATCAACACCACTTCCTCAGCCGAAGTCGGGTGGATCGCCATGGTGTCGTCCAGATCGCGCTTGGTGATGCCCTTCTTCAAGGCCACTGCGAATCCCTGCAGGATTTCGTCCGCACCTTCGCCTAGCAGATGGATGCCGATTACGCGCTGCTGTTCGGGTGCGTCGCCTTCGCCCACGCATACCAGCTTGAACAGGCTGCGCTGCGGCGAATCGGCCAACGCGTGCAGCATCGGGCGAAAAGCGGCGCTGTAGATCTTCACCGCATCGCCATGGCGTTCGCGCGCCTCGGCTTCGGTCAGGCCGACCATGCCCAGCGGCGGATGCGCGAACACCACGGTGGCGATGTCGTCGTAATCGAGCTTCGCTTCCGGCTTGCCGCCGAACAGGCGGTCCATCAGGCGACGCGCGGAGGCGATGGCCACGGGCGTAAGCGCGAGCCGGCTGGCAACGTCGCCTACCGCATGTACGTTAGCGACGCCGGTGTTCTGGAAGTCATCGACCACGATGAAACCATCGCCGTCGATGGCCACGCCGATGTCTTCCAGACCGAGTCGCCAGCTGTTGGGCGTGCGGCCGGTGGCGAAGATCACGCTGTCGTAGGGTTCGCTGACCTGCCCGTTGCGCTCGTGCAGTACCCGCTGCTCGCCCGCCTGCTCAAGCGAAGCGATCTGGTGCCCGAAATGACAGTGGATGCCGTGCTGTCTGAGGTTTTCCGTCAGTGCGTCGGTAAGCTCGCTGTCGAAGGAATCTAGTAGGCGCTTGCCGCGCACGAACAATTCCACCTTGCTGCCCAGCGCCTGCAGGACGCCGCCCAGCTCGACCGCGATATAGCCGCCACCCACTATCGCCACGCGCCCGGGCGCATCGCAGAGATTGAAGAAATCGTCGGAGACCAGACCCAGTTCCGCACCGGGAATGCTCAGACGCTTCGGCTGACCACCGGTCGCGATCAGCACATGCGCAGCAGTAACGCGCAAGCCCTGGTGGGTTTCCACCGTATGCGCATCGATGAAATGCCCGCGGCATGGCAGGTGTACGATCCCGGCCGTGTCCAAGCGCTTGCGATAGCTGTCGTGGATGCCGGCGATGTAACGCTGGCGATGGACGATGAATTCGCGCCAGTCGAGTTTAGGCGGCGGCAAGCCGAATCCCAGCCGCGAGGCCATATCGATGCGCTGCGCCAGTTCGGCCGCCAACCACATCGCCTTTTTCGGCACACACCCCACATTGACGCAGGTGCCGCCGAACTCGCCAGGTTCCAGCAGCGCAACGCGCGCCCCGTGCCATGCGGCGCGGAAGGCGCCGGCCAAGCCGCCGGAACCGCCGCCTATCACCACCAGATCGTAATCATAGGCTGGCGAATTGGCACTCACCGGTGAATTAGCACTCACAGAAAACGCTCCATCCGATAGGGCGCCGGATCGATCGCGGTCGTGTTGCCGGCGATCAAGTCCGCCATCAATTGTCCGCTGGCAGCGCTCATGGTGACGCCGAGCATGCCATGACCGGCCGCCAGCCAAAGCTTGCGCTTGCCGGGCACGCAGCCGAGCACCGGCAAGTCGTCCCAGGTCATCGGCCGCCAGCCATACCAGCGTTCATGGACGACGGCACCGACCGGTTCGTGCAGGTACTCGCCCGCGCCGAGTTCGAGCGCAGCCAGCCGTGTCTCATTCAAAGTTTCGTCGTAACCGGAGAACTCCATGGTGCTGCCCAGGCGGAAGCCGCTATCCCACGCGGTCACGCAAACCTGCCGATCCTTCAGCACCATCGCACGCCGGGGCACCAGCGCAGGGCGCGAATAGGTAATCGAGTAGCCCTTGCCCGGCTGGATCGGCAGTTTGATCCCCAACGTGCTCGCCAACGCCGGCGACCAGGCACCGAGCGCGATGACCGCATCGCTGCCGCTGCGCGGACCCAGACTCGTTCCCACGATCACGCCGTTGGCGGACTCCTGCAGCGAATCGACCCGGCAATTTTCCTCGATCACGCCGCCCCGTTCCCGCACCACTCTCGCGAGCTCCGCCACGTAGCGATCCGGACGCAGGCGCGCATCGTCCGGGAAACGAACCGCACCGGCCACGCCGGGTTTCAAGGCCGGTTCTTCGCGCAGATAGTCGGCGCCGTCGAGTATCTCGCTGACGATTCCGAATTCGCGCAGCAACTCGCACTCTTTCGCGTAATGGTCGAAGTACTTCCGCTGCCGGAATACGTAATCGAGCCCTTCTTCGGCGAACTCGCATTGCAGCCCGTAGCGTTCCACCCAGTCGGCCAAGCGGCTGCGCGAATCGTTGAGGATCGTCGAGCGCGACTGCGTGCTCTGCCGCCAATTCTTGAGGTTGCAGCGCGCGGCGAAATGCGCCAGCCAGCGCCACAACCCAGGATCCAGCCGCGGTTTCAGATACAGCGGCGCGTCCGGGGTGAACATCCAGCGCAGACCCAACGCGATCATGCCGGGGGCGGCCAGCGGTGGCGCGTGGCTCGGCGTGATGGTGCCGCAGTTGCCGTGCGAAGCGCCACTGCCGACCGTCGCCGCTTCGAGCACGCGCACGCCTCGGCCGGCTTCGAGCAGCGCCAGCGCCGTAGCCAGGCCGATCACGCCGCCGCCGATGATTAGGACTTCGTCGCCTTGTGCAGTCATTGCCCTAGTCTAGGACAGCAAGCGGCGGATCTGGTACGTAATCGATTCGCGCAACGCGGTTGCACACGTCCTTACTCCGCACCGACTCGCATCGGCTGCGGCTGGAGATAGGTCAGTGAACGCCACAGCCATTCCATCGGACCGAAACGGAAGCGCTGCAACCACCAACGGCTCAGCAACACCTGCGCGCAAAACAACGCCAGCACGAACGGAACCTGCCAAGCCCGCGGCAGTCGTTCGAAATAACCCAGTCCGTAGCCGTAAAAGACCAGCGTGCAGACCAGCGACTGCAGCAGATAATTGGTCAGGGCCATGCGTCCGGCCGGCGCCAGCCAGGCCAGCTTGGCTGCCCACGTCGGTGACTGCATGCCGTGTACCACCCAGCCGGCATAACCCAGACACATCAGCGCGCTGCCCAGCATGCTCAGACAGAAGACGCTCGAAGCGGTCAGACTGATTTCAGCGGGATCTTGCGTGGGATGCCAGACGAACGAGCCCAGCACTATCGCCAGACCCGCCGGCAAGGCCAGCCAGCGCATTATGCGGAACAGTCGCGGATGGTTTTCCGGATGCGCGATCGCCCCGGTCTTAACCAACCAGGAGCCGAGCAGGAACATGCCGAATATCAAGGGCCCGATCATCATCAGGTTCATCAGCGAAAAACCAAGATCCTTCGCCCGTTGCAGCGTCGCCTGGAGATAGCTGCCGGCGCCGAACGCCTGGCGCTGCCCCTCCAGCATGGCCGCGATCATTTTTTCCTGCTTGCCCATGGTCAGCTCCCAGGCTGCCGCCAGCTCGGGCGTGGATTGCATCAGCGACCCTATCAGACCCTGCAGCATCATCAGGCACAGGGGAGCGAGAAACGAAGCGATGGCCAGCCACAGTAGCCAGCGCGCGGAAACCTCGCGAAACGCCAATAGCAGCATCGAAAGCAAGGCATAGGCCACCAGGATGTCGCCGGACCAGATCAACAGCGCATGCACCAGGCCTATCCCCAGCAGGGTCAGGCCGCGTCGCCAATAAATACCGGCGAACGGACGCTGCGCGGCCTGCGCCCGCTGCGACATCACCGCAAAACCCATGCCGAACAACAACGAAAACAGGGTGAAGAATTTGCCCTGCGCAAAGAGATAGATCAGTGCATCGGCCCAACGGTCGGCGCCGGTCAAGGTGGGATCCAAGCCAGTCGCTGTGGCCATCAACGGGCCGGCCATGGCTTCGATGTTCATCAGCAGGATGCCCAGCAGCGCGAAGCCGCGCACCACGTCCCAGGTCTGGATACGCTCGGCGACAGGAATCGGATTCATAGCCAGCGAAGGCGGCATCGTGCTCATCCTTGGGCGATACGGGTCGGAACCTTGCTTACAGGACACCAAATACGAAGACGGCCCGCCTGAGCGAGCCATCGGTATCGATCCAGAACCTGGATCAACGGCCGGGATCAGTGGTGGTGACCGCCGTCGCCGTGCACGTGACCGTGTTCCAGTTCCTCGGCGCTGGCTTCGCGCACTTCCACGATTTCCACGTCGAAATGCAGATCCTTGCCGGCCATCGGGTGATTCAGGTCGACGTCGACCACGCTCATGCCGACCTTCTGGATGGTCACTGCACGCGGACCGAAGTTGGTCTGCAGCACCACCTGCATACCGGGCTCGAGCTTCTGCGCGCCGAAATGCTTCTTGGGCACGCGCTGGCTCAGGCCGTCGCGCTTTTCGCCATAGGCATCGGCCGCGGCCACGTCGACGCCGAAGCTGTCGCCGGCTTCGCGGTTCAGCATGGCCGTTTCCAAGCCTGGGATGATGTTGCCGTGGCCGTACAGGATGGCCAGCGGTTCGCGGTCTTTGGAGCTTTCCAGCGATTCCTGGCCCACCTCCGAAACGGTGTAGTGAAAACGGACCACGCTGTCTTTTGCGATTTTCATGTTCGGCTCTGGCAGGGCTGCATCGCGTTTGGCTAGGCGATCGCAGACGGGAGCGGCTTGTGGGCCACGGGGGATTGCGGTCAATATTGGCCGCAATGAAGGCCGCGCATTATCCCGGCTTGCCGGGTCCCACGCCAGTTGCCGCCCGTAGTGCGGGAGGTCGCGGCGTCGCCTTCCCTCGCGCAGCCCCGCTCCTACTCCTGCTGCTCCTCGCTTTGCTGCTGAGCGGATGCGGCGGGGAGCAAGTGCGTCCGACCCCGCCGGCCGGGGCGACGCAACGACATTGGCCGCAGGTAATACCCGCCGATCCCGATGCCGCCAATGCGGTGTTGATGCGGGCCATCGGCCTGGTAGGCACGCCCTACACGTATGGCGGAAACACCCCGCAAACCGGCTTCGACTGCAGCGGCCTGGTCGCCTATGTCTATCGCGACATGCTGGATCTGCGCCTGCCGCGCACTTCTCGCGAGCTCGCCGGCATCCAGGGGCCACGCATTGCCCCGGAAAAGCTGGCCACGGCCGATCTGGTCTTCTTCGGCAGCAAAGGCAGCGTGAGCCATGTGGGAATTTATGTCGGTGAAGGGCGCTTCGTGCATGCGCCTAGCACCGGCGGGACGGTCCGGCTGGACCAGTTGGATGGCCCCTATTGGCGCGATCATTATTCTGGCGCCAAACGTGTGTTGAATTGAAAATGTGACACGTATTCTATTGAATTCACGCGACACTAACGAAATTTGAACCATATGAAAGACTTATGACGGCATGATCCGTTCCTGATTCACTGCACAGATCTCCGCGTGACGACCGACGACCTGCAAAAAGGCCTGCCCGCCGCCCGCCGCCCCCTCCGGGGTGTGACCCTTACTCTCTTCAGCACCGCCGCGCTTTGCCTAGCCAGTATGTCGGTCCAGGCCCAGAACGTGCCCGTCGCCGCCCCACTCGAGGCTACGTCGCTCAAGCAGGCCTCTCCCCAGTCCCTCGTCGCCGCTACCGCGGACGCCGTAGTGGCCGATGCGCTGGCCTCGACCGCCGTAACGACCACCGAAAAGGTCTCTTCCAACAGCGTCCGCGATAAGGCCGCACAGGCCGCCGCCGCTACCCTGACCGCCCTGTTGCCGCGACTCGCCGCCAGCGACACGATGCCGATGCTGGACCGCTCGGCGATGTTCGCCGGCGACTTGAGCCGTCTACTGGCCAATTACGACCTCAGCCGCACCGGCGTGCTTGAGCAGCAGGATTCCGGCGGCAAGGTGCAAACCGTACTCCAGCGCGCACTGACCCTGCTCGGCACGCCATACCGCTGGGGCGGCACCTCGCCCGACAGCGGTTTCGACTGCAGCGGGCTGGTCGGCTACGTGTTCCGCACCGCACTGGGCATCGATCTGCCGCGCGTCTCGCGCGACATGGCCCGCAAGTCCGACGCCGAACTGATCAAGAATCGCGAAGACCTGCAGCAAGGCGACCTGGTGTTCTTCGGTCGCAGGGGCCGCGTCAGCCACGTGGGCATTTACGTCGGCGAAGGCCGTTTCCTGCATTCGCCCAGCACCGGCAAGGACGTGCGCGTGGACAGCCTGATCACCGGGTACTGGAGCGCGAAGTTCATGCAGGCCCGCCGCGTGGCGATGTAAACCGCGCTGTTCTCCGCCAGCACGATGATCCGAAGGCCGCCTAATCCGCGGCCTTCTTCGTTGTGGGCTGCTGGTAGTGGGCGATGGTCTGCTCGCGTACTCGGACATGCGGCGATCGTCGTCGGTTTCGGGCTTCCATGACGGCACCGGCATGGGCTTGCCTTCCACGCCGTCTAGCGCCACGAACACGATGATGCAGTGGGTGCACAGGCGGTTCTCGGCCTGGCTGGAGTCCAGTCCGGGATCGCGTGCGCGTACATCGACGGCGAAATGCATGCTGCTGGTGCCGGTATAGACCAGGGTCGCCGTCACCGTGACCAGGTCGCTGATGCGGATGGGCGCGACGAAACGGATGCCGCCCACCGCCACGGTCACGCTGTAGTGGCCGCTCCAACCCACCGCCGCTGCGTAGCCCACCTGGTCGATCCACTTCATCACCACGCCGCCATGCACCTTGCCGCCGTAGTTCACGTCGGTGGGTTCGGCCAGGAAACGGAAAGTCAGCTCGCGTTGTTCGCCGCTCATGCATCGATCTCCTCTGTCGGGCAGCAGCTTATCCGGTTGCGGCGCGCAAGGCTTGGCGTCATCCTGCGGGCGGTAGGCCGGCAAGGGGAACGGGACCGCCATGATGCCCCACCACCCCGGGTGGATGAGCACTTTGGGCCTGCTGTTGCCGACTGCTGGGTGCACGCCTGGCCAAGCCACGCCTACCTCCGTTGCGGAAGACGACTTGATCGGAGCCACCTCGCCGGTGTGGAGCGCGCCGCAGCTGTCGCCAACGCTTCACCGAACCAGCGGGTTGCGACTTCGTTTTAGTCGCGCCATGCTTGCGGCTTGAACCACAGGAGAACAACGCGATGGTACGCACGGCTTTGGGGACTTTTTCTGGCGCGCTGATCGCCAGTCTGGCGCTGATCGGCAGCTGGTACGGCATCACGGAGATCTATCCGTTGCCTACGAATACCGATTTCGCTACTCCCGAATCGCTATCGGCTTACGCCGCGGCGACTCCCTCTTCGGCCCAGGCTTGCATTCTCGGCGCCTGGGCGCTCGCGGCACTGCTGGGCGGCTGGACTGCGGCCCGTATCTCGAAAGGCCGTCGTGGCGCCGCAGCATTGGTGATCGGAGGTTTGCTTACCGCGACCGTGATCGTCTACGCCACGCTCATCCCCAATCCGGAATGGATGACCGTGGTCGGCGTGCTGCTGCCGATTCCGTGCGCGGTCCTGGCCGCGCTAGTGGCGATGCCTCGCAACGAAATCTGAAAGCGTGATGCGGCGGAGATCGCCGCTATTATTTTCAGCGCCTGACGGTGTAATCCATCCCCACCGAAACCGGACCGGCCTCGACGAAGCCGTACTGGGCGTAGAGATGCCGCGCGTCGCCATCGGCGAACAGGGAGACATTGGAGGAATCCGGGGCATTGGCGCGCAGCCACGTATCGAGCGCGCCCATGATGCGTTTGCCGAGCCCGCGCCGCTGATATTCGGGCTGCACCGCGATATCGACCACCACGAAGAAGCAACCGCCATCGCCGATGATCCGGCCCATGCCGATGGTGTCGTCGCCCAGCTTCAGGCTGACTCCATAAAGCGTGTTCGCCAGCCCCAGCATGGCCGCCTCCGCCGATTTCGGCGACAAGCCGGCGACGCTGCGCAGGCGGCGATAATCCTCCACGCCGGGGAACTGCTCAACCAGAGCGATCTCGTCAGGCGCGTTCACGTAGCTTCTCCGGCACCTTCAAGTCCTCTTCTTCGATGCCGACGTTGGTCGGTGCCGCTTCGTAGATCGTGCGGTCGAGCATTCCGGTCTCTTTCGCCACCAGCACTGGCACCAGCATCTGTCCGGTGACATTGGTCATGGTGCGCATCATGTCCAGCACCCGGTCGATGGCGTACAGATAGCCGATGGTTTCCAACGGCAGGCCGGCGGCGCTCAGCACCACGGTAGCCATCACCACCGCCGTGCCCGGCACGCCGGCGGTGCCGAAGCTGCCCAGCACCGAGGCGATCATCACGATGAAGTATTGGTCCGCACTCAACGGATGGCCGGTGTATTGGGAGATGAACACCGCGCACAAAGCCGGATAGATGGCCCCGCAACCATCCATCTTGATGCTCGCGCCCAACGGCACGGCGAACGAGGCGTAGTCTTTGTTGACGCCCAGGTTGTGGGTGACGCTGCGGATCGCGGCCGGCATCGCCGCAAAACTCGAA
>Ga0307513_10012122_pt1 | contig 10662 bp, 10 predicted proteins | sample 15_EM_MG_FD_202174 | JGI IMG/M metagenome (GOLD analysis project Ga0307513, IMG submission 202174) | Populus trichocarpa ectomycorrhiza microbial communities from riparian zone in the Pacific Northwest, United States - 15_EM | ecosystem: Host-associated > Plants > Roots > Unclassified | place...
GAGCTTTTGATCTATCTGCAAAGCCCCAAAGCTCGCGGCGGGACGCCGCTCCTACTGATTCAGGCATAAAAAAACGGGATGGCTGCGAAGCCACCCCGTTTCCGGATAACGAGTTTCTTCTGCTGACGCTTACTTCAGCCCGCGATTTTCCAGCAACGGTTCCACACTGGGATCCTTGCCGCGGAAATCGCGGTACAAAATGGCCAGGTCGACCGTGTTGCCGCGGGACAGGATCTTGTCGCGGAAAATCTGGCCATTCTCCGCGGTCATGCCGCCGTGCTCCTTGAACCACTCGAACGCGTCGTCGTCCAGCACTTCCGACCAGAAGTAGGCGTAGTAGCCAGCCGAATAGCCGCCGCCCCAGATGTGGTCGAAATAGCTGGTGCGGTAGCGCGGCGGCACTTCGGCCAGGTCCACCTTGAACTTCTTCAACGCGTCGGCTTCGAACTTGTCCACGTCCTGCAACGGCGCATCCGCCGGCAGCGTGTGCCAAGCCAGATCGAGTAACGCGGCCGACAGGTATTCGGTGGTGCCGTAGCCGCTGTTGAACTTGGAGGCCTTCTTGATCTTGTCGACCAGCGCCTGCGGCATCGGTTCGCCGGTCTTGTAATGCTTGGCGTAATTGGCGAACACCTTCGGATCCGAAGCCCAGTGCTCGTTGAACTGCGACGGGAACTCGACGAAATCGCGCGAGGTGCTAGTGCCGGCGATGGACGGATACTTCACTTTCGAGAACATGCCGTGCAGCGCATGGCCGAACTCGTGGAACATGGTGGTGACGTCGTCGAAGCTCAGCAGCGCCGGCTGGCCGGCGGCGGGCTTGGTGAAGTTGCAGACGTTGAAGACCACCGGCTTGGCCCCGGTCAGGCCGTCCTGCTCGACGAACACGTCCATCCACGCGCCGCCGGACTTGCTGTCGCGCTTGAAGTAGTCGGTGTAGAACAGCGCCAGCGAACTGCCGTCCTTATCGAAGACTTCGTACACCTTCATGTCCGGGTTGTAGACCGGAAGGTCCTTGCGTTCCTTGAAGGTGATGCCGTACATCTGCGTGGCGGCATAGAACACGCCGTTGTGCAGCACGTTGTCCATTTCGAAGTACGGCTTGATCTGCGATTCGTCCAGGTCGAACTCGGCCTTACGCACTTGTTCGGAGTAGAAGTCCCAGTCGGATGCGGTCAGCTTGAAGTCTCCGGTCTTTGAATCGGCATGCTGCTGGTCGATCACCGCTTGCATCTTGACGATTTCGCTACGCGCCTTAGCGGTGGCAGCAGGCACGGTATCGGTCAACAGCTTCAGCGCCTTGTCCGGCGTGATGGCCATCTGGTCGGCCAGGCTGTAGGCGGCGTAAGTATCGAAACCGAGCAGTTTGGCCTTCTGCGCGCGCAGTTGGGCCAGACGCTGGATGATCTTGCGGGTGTCGTTGGCGTCGCCGTGCTCGGTGCGCGTTTCCGACGCTTCCAGCACCTTGGCGCGCAATTCGCGGTCCTTCAACGAAGCCAGCACCGGCTGCTGGGTGGTGTTCTGCAGGGCCAGCAACCACTTGCCGTCCAGCTTGCGTTCCTTGGCCGCGTCGGCCGCCGAAGCGATGTCGCCTTCGGACAGACCATCCAGCTTGGCCTTGTCGTCCACTTGCACCGCGCCAGCGGCCGCGGCCGCGACCAGCTTGTTGTGGAAGTCGGTGGACAGTGTGGTCTCTTCCACGTTGAGCTTGCGCATGACGAATTTGTCGGCTTCGGACAGCTGCGCGCCGGCGCGGACCATTTCCTGGTAATCGCGTTCGACCAGGCGCAGCTGCACGGGGTCGAGCTTGAGCGTGGTACGCGCGTCGTAGACCGCCTTCACGCGCGCGAACAGTTTCGGATCCAGCGCGATTTCGTCCTGGTGCGCGGCCAGCTTGGGCGCGATCTCTTCCTGGATCTTCTGCCGCACCGGATTGGTATCGGCCTGGACCAGGCTGAAGAAGATGCGGGCGACGCGGTTGAGCGTCTCGCCGGTGCGCTCCTGGGCCTCGATGGTGTTCTCGAAGGTGGCCGGCTCGGAGTTGTCGGCGATCTTGCGCATCTCGGCCAAGTGCTGCTTCATGCCTTGCTCGAACGCCGGCAGGTAATCGACATCCTTGATCTTGTCGAACATCGGCGCGCCGAACGGCAGCGTGCTGGCGACCAGCAGCGGATTCTCGGCGGCGGCGGGGGCGGTGGCTGAGGGTTTTTCGGTCACGGCTTCAGGGGTGTTTCCGGTGCAGGCCGCAAGGGCCAGGCTGATGGCGGCGGCAAGAACGAAGTTGCGCGACATGGAACGCTTCCAGGGTCAGGGAACAAGTCGGCAACCCTAGCGCGCCGACGGCGCCTGCGCATGTGTCGAAGGTGCCGGGAGCGAGGGCCGGTTCAGTCAAACCGTGCCGCGGTTCTTGCCCTGCCACGGCCGGTAATACTCGCGGATAAGCGCCATGTCCTGCTGCAGGTTGTCGGTGGTCTGGAAGACCCGGTCGATGCCGATGATCTTCTCCGGATAATGGAAATACGCCATGACGATGGGGACATCGGCCGCGCGCGCGATCTTCCAGAAGCCCGTCTTCCACTTCTCCACCCGCTTGCGCGTCCCCTCTGGGGTCAGCGTGAACCAGATGCGGTCGAAGTCGCGGATGATCGCGATCGCCTGCTCCACCGTTCCCTGCGGCGAACTGCGGTTCACCGGTATCGCTCCCAGCCGCCGCAATAGCGGGCCCAGCGGCCACCAGAATAGCTGCGCCTTGCCCAGCACCCGCACTTCAAGGCCCAGTGCGATTTTCGCCGCCATTCCCCAGTACCCGTCCCAGTTGGACGAATGCGGGGCGACGATCAACACCGCCTTGGCCAGATCGGGAATCGGACCGACGATGCGCCATCCGCCCAGCCTCAGGGCGGTGCGGCCGAGCCAGCGGGTGAACCGATTGGGCTTCACCTGCGGCATCTGCGGCGGGAGGGAGGGAATCAGATCCGTCGCATTGCTCAATCGATCACTCCCTTACTCGAACGCCCGCGCTTGATTTCGCCGCGACCGCGCTTGGCGTCCAGGCGACGCGCCTTGGCCGCACGCGAAGGCTTCGTGGCGATGCGCTTCTTCGGTGCGGCCAGGCCGGTGGCGATGAAGGCCGCCAGACGCTCGCGCGCATCCTGGCGGTTGCGGTCCTGGGTGCGGAAACGCTGCGCGTCGATCACCAACACGCCCTCATCGGTGATGCGGCGGTCGCGTTTGGCCAGCAGGCGTTCGCGCACCGGTTCCGGCAGGGAGGGAGAACCGGCTAAATCGAAGCGCAGTTCCACCGCGGTCGAAACCTTGTTGACGTTCTGCCCGCCCGCGCCGCTTGCGCGCACGAAGCGTTCGACCAGTTCGGTCTCGGGTATCGCCAGCGTGGGCGTGATTTCGAGTGCGTCGTTCCCCATGCGCCAATTGTAGGCATGATGCGGCGCCCTGGCATCCGCAATCGGACGCGTCGGCGTTTAACCGCCCATTTACTTTCCGCTGGGCACTATGTGCATTCGTCCATTCGCTCCAGGAAATCCCGGCATGTCGACCTCACGCTCGCTTTTGGGCCTGCTTTCGCGCCCGCTTCCGCGCCTGATCGTCGTCGCTGCCTGCCTCGCGTTGAGCGCCGCCACTGCGCTGGCCGCCCCGCCGAGCGATGCCGATATCGAGCGCCTGCTCAAAGCTTCGCGCGCGCAAAGCATGCTCAACGCGATCCTGCCGCAAATGGAAGAGATGCAACGCCAGCAGTTCGAGCAGATCACCAGCGGCAAGGATCTGAGCGCCGAGCAGAAAGCCGAGGTCCAGCGCATTCAGTCGCGCACCAACGAGATAGTGCGCAAGGCCCTGGCCTGGGAGGGGATGCGTCCCCTCTATATCGACGTCTACAAACAGACTTTCAGCGCCGAGGACGTCCGGGCCATGGCCAAGTTCTACGAGAGCCCGGCCGGGAAAAACCTGCTGGACAAGACGCCGTTGCTGATGCAGAACCTGATGGGCGCGATCCAGAAGAAGATCATCCCGATGATGGAGGAGCTGCAGACGGAGCTGAAGGAATCGACCAAGGAAACGCCGGCGCCCGAAGTCACTCCGCCCGCGAAGAAGAAGAAAAAGCGGTAGCCGTTCCTACAGTTTCAATTCGGCCTTAGCCGGCAAGCGCCAGTCGATCGCTGTTTTGCCTTTCTGCGCCAGGAATTGGTTGGTGGCCGAGAAGTGCTTGCAGCCCAGGAATCCGCGGTGCGCCGAGAGCGGCGAAGGATGCGGCGCGCGCAGCACACGATGGCGCCGTGCGTCGATCACCTTGCCCTTGGCCTGCGCATAGCTTCCCCACAACAGGAACACCAGGTCTTCGCGTTCGCTAGCCAGCGCTTCGATGGCGCGGTCGGTGAATCCTTCCCAGCCCTTGCCTTGGTGCGCGCCGGCGCGTCCTTCTTCGACGGTCAACACCGAATTCAACAGCAGCACACCCTGCCGCGCCCACGGCAACAGGCAACCGTGGTCCGGCCGCGCAATGCCCAGGTCGCTGTTTATTTCCTTGAAGATGTTGTCCAGCGACGGCGGCACCGGCACGCCGGGCAGCACCGAAAAGCACAGCCCGTGCGCCTGCCCCGCCCCGTGGTAAGGGTCCTGCCCGAGGATCACCACCTTCACCGCCTCGAAGGGCGTGGCGTCGAAAGCCGCGAAGATCTGCGGACCGGGAGGGAAGATGGTCGCACCCGCCTGTTTCCGCTGGCGGAGAAACTGGGAAAGTTCGCGCATTTCCGGACGCAGCAGCCAGTCGCCGACTTTCGCTTTCCAGGAGGGTTCGAGTTTGATGCGTTCTTCTTCGGCGGTCATGGTGGCTGTGGAGCGATTGAAAAGCGCGTCGCGCGCGATCAGACCAGCGAGCGCGTTTCGTCCATGCCGGCCACGCGCAGCTGGAACAGCACTTTGGTGATCAGCAGGCGTTCTTCGATTGGCTTGAGCACCAGGTCGTTGGCGCCGGCCTGCAGCAGTTCGGACTGGTTGTTGCGGTTGTCGTCGCCGGTCATCACCAGGATGGGCAGGCGGCGCTTGCCGTAAGCGAAATCGACGCGGACGCGCTGCACCACGTCGCGGCCGCTGAGTTCGCCCTTCAGGGTCACGTCGGTCAGCACGAGGTCGAAGCGGTGGGTGGAAAGGCCCAGCGATTCGGCAGTGAGCAGGGCGAAGGCGTCTTCGGCCTTGAGCACGTGGACGACTTTGAGATCGTGCCGCTCCAGCATGCGTTTGGTGGTTTCGGCCACCACCCGGCTGTCTTCCACGTACAGCACCGTAGCGCCCACTACCGCCTGCGGTTGCACGTAGCCACGGATGAAAGCGGCGAGCGCCTCATGACCCAGCGCTTTATCGAAGTAGTCGGTGACGTACTCGGTGAAGCGGCGCTCGACCAGGTGTTGTTGGGCGTCGCCGGACACCACGATCACCGGCACGTAAGCCTGGCCGGCAGCTTCGCGCACGGCGCGCGCGATCTCGAGCCCGTCGCCGTCCTTCAGCGCGAGCGAGGTGGTGACCAGATGTACCGCGCCTTCCTCCAATGCCTTGCGCGCTTCGGCGATGCTGGCGCAGCCGATCACTTCCACACCGGGCAGCTCGCGCTTCAGCACGTCGGCGATCATCTTGCGCACCATCTTCGAACCATCGACCACCATCACCCGCGGGGTGTCGCTGATCAGATGTCGAAGCTCCTGCGAATGCATAAAGGGCCTAGGTTTCCGTCGGTCTGGTCTGTCGCAGGAAATGTCCGGTCACCAGCCACGCGCCCAGCCAGCCGATCGCCGTCGCCGCCAGCAGAAAACCCGCCGCGCGCAGGGGATCAAGACCAGTGAGTGCGAAACCGCTCCCGTAACTCTGCGCCAGTGCGTGCAGCGGCGCGCGCAGAGCATACGCTGCCGCGGCCAACAGACCCAAGGCCAGCGCGCCAGCGGACAGGCCGTACCACGCACCGAGGTAGATGAAGGGACGGCGGATGAAGCCGTCGGTGGCCCCCAGCAACTGCAACACGCCGATTTCCTCCCGCCGCGACTGGATGTCCAGACGCACGGTATTGCCCACGACCAGCAGCGCGCCCAGGCCGAACAGCGCCGCCAGCACCCAGGCCAGACGTTCGCCGAAGCCGAGCCAGCCCTGCAGGCGTTGCCGCCAGGCCGCATCGTGCTGCAACAGGCCGGTTTCCGGCAGGTGCTCCAGCGCTGCCACCAGGCTGGCGTCGTCCTCACCGGGCGTCACGATCAGCAGGCTGGGCAGCGGGTTTTCTTCCAGCGCGCCGATCGCATCGCCCAGGCCGCTGCGGGCGCGGAACTCGGCCAGGCCCTGCCCCGGCGTGCGCACTTCCACCTTGGCCACGTCGCCGCGTCCGCGCAATTCCGCCGCTAGCGCTTGCGCACGCGCGACCTCGATCTCGGGCTTGAGAAACAGGTCGATTTCGCGCGACTGTTCCACGCTGCCGGCGAAGTGCCGCAGGTTTTCCAGCGCGAGGCCCAGACCCAGCGGCAAGGCCAGCGCCACCGCCATCACGCCGATGGTCAGCAGCGTGGTCCATGGCCGGCGCAGCACGCGGCCCAGGCTGGCGACGAAACTGTAGAGATGCTGGTCCAGCCAGATCCCGAAGCCCGAACGCGGCCCGGCGGCCATGAGGTTGTCCTTGCCGGCCGTCATTCGGCCAGATCCGCCGGGGAGATGTCGTCCATCAGCTTGCCGTGGTCCAGGATCAGCACGCGCTTCTTCATGCGTTTGATCAACGCCAGGTCGTGGCTGACCACCAGCACGCTGGTGCCGCGTTCGGGCATGGAGGCGAACAGGGACATGATTTCGGCGGCAAGCGTGGGATCGAGGTTGCCGGTGGGCTCGTCGGCGACCAGCAGTCGCGGTTCGGCCACGATGGCGCGCGCGATGCCTACGCGCTGCTGCTCGCCTGCCGAGAGCTGCGAAGGCAAGGCCTTTTCGCGATGGCCCAGGCCCATCCGCGCCAGCACCTCGCGCACGCGCTTGCCGATGTCGGCGCGGCGGTCGCCGCGCAGGATCAGCGGCAGGGCGACGTTCTCCGCTACGGTACGTTCGGCCAGCAGACGATGATCCTGATGGACCGCGCCGACTTCGCGACGATGCAACGGAATGCGGCCGCCGCGGACTTTCAGCAGATTGCGCCCGCCGAACACCACGGCCCCGCGGCTGGGACGTTCGCTGAGATGGATAAGCTTGAGCAGGGTGCTCTTGCCGGCGCCGGAATGGCCGGTGACGAACAGCATTTCGCCTTGCGCGACTTCGAAGCTGACGTCGGCTAGCGCCTCATGGCCGCCCGGGTATTGCTTGCTGACGTTTTCGAATCGCAGGACGCTCATGCGGGGATTATGCCCTGTTCCCTTCTCCCTCCGGGAGAAGGTGCCCGTAGGGCGGATGAGGGAATGGATCGTCCGTTTGTAGTGAAAGTCGGGTGGCAAGTCACTGCCATTCCCTCATCCGTCGCTACGCGCCACCTTCTCCCGGAGGGAGAAGGAAAAGCACTACGAGCCGGACACCAGCGACTTGAGCTTGCGGCCCAGCTTGGTGAGGAACGACGAGTTGTCGGCAGGCGTTGCGGCCTTGGCTGCCAATGCAGGCTGCGACTGCTGCGTTGCCGAGTTTGCGACCGCGCCTTCGAGGGGCACGCCGTGACGACGACGACGACGCTTGCGCGGCGGACGCGCGGCGTCGGTCGCGCCGGCGGGTCCAGTGCCTGCGGCAATGACAGGAGTCGAAGCCGCGGCAACAGGCGCCGAAGCGGCGAGATTCTCGCTGCGCGGGGGGCGCGGCGGACGCGGACCGCGGTCGGAAGTAGCGCCGGTCGAACCGCTGCGCGGACGCGAAGGACCGCTGCCGCTGCGGCTCGAACCGCCGCCGCCAGTGCGACCGCCGCCACGGCGCTGCTCATCGGCGATGCGTTGTTCGCGCGCTTCCTTGAAGATCGTGCCGATGCTTTCGCCAGCGTCCTCATCCACTTCGTCGCCCGGTTGCGGCGCCGCCCGCGGCGCGCGCGGGATGGCGGTCAGCAGTTCGGCGGTCACCGCCTCGACCGGCAGTTTCTGTTCGATGTAAGCCTCGATGTCCGGCAGGCTCTGCGCGTAGATCTCGCAAGCGAAGCTGATCGCGTCGCCTTCGGCGCCTAAGCGCGCGGTGCGGCCGATGCGGTGCACGTAGTCTTCCGCATCGAACGGCAGATCGTAGTTGTAGACGTGCGACACGCCGTCGATGTGCAAACCGCGCGCGGCTACGTCGGTGGCCACCAGGATCTCGAGCTGGCCCTTCTGGAAGCGGTTGAGCAACGACTCACGCTTCTTCTGCGGCACATCGCCCGACAGCACGCCCACGCGGTAGCCTGCTTTTTCCAGCGAACGCGCTACGCGCTCCACCCACACCTTGGTGTTGACGAAGATCATGGTGCGCGCGCCTTCGCTGCGCGACAGCAGGCCGATCAGCAACGGGACCTTTTCTTCGTTGGCCGGAAAATAAACTTTCTGGCGAACCTTGGCGGCGGTGATGAATTCGGTTTCCACCACCAGCTTCTGCGGCTCGTTCATATGTTCGTACGCAAGCTCCAGCACTCGGTGGCTGAGCGTGGCCGAGAACAGCAGCGTCTGCCGCGTGGTGCGCTCGGGCATCTTGCGCAGCAGGAAGCGGATGTCCTTGATGAAGCCCAGGTCGAACATGCGGTCGGCTTCGTCCAGCACGCAGATCTCGCAGGCATGCAGCGAAACCACTTTGCTTTGCTTCACGTAATCGATCAGGCGACCTGGCGTGGCGATGATGACGTCCACGCCTTGGGTCAGCAGTTCGCGCTGCTTGTCGTAATCCACGCCGCCGTAGATCAGGGCGAAACGCAGGCCCAGGTCGGCGCCGAACTTCACCGCGTCCTTGTGGATCTGGATGGCCAGTTCGCGGGTCGGCGCGAGGATCAGCGCGCGCGGATCTTCCAGCTTGCGGTCGGCCAGCGCCGGACGCGTGAGCAGACGGTTCATAACCGTGACCAGAAAGGCCAGGGTCTTGCCGGTACCGGTCTGGGCCTGGCCCGCGACGTCGCCGCCCGGCAACGCCACGGGAAGCGTCATCGCCTGGATCGGGGTGGTACGCGAGAATCCGGCGGCTTCCAGCCCGGCGAGCAAGGCCGGATGCAGGTCGAACGAGGAAAAGGTGATGTCGGTTAACGGCTTGTCGCTCATGCTTTCTTCTTTGGATGTTTCACGCGCATTGCGCAGGTCGATGCGCTTGCATCGTCGTCACCGGCGTCGCACACTGCGTTCCATGCCGGTGTACGCGAATCCAGGCCTAAGCCCTTGAACGGAATCGCGGAACGCCCCAGTTTACAGCAATGCGGAGGCCGGCATTTCGGCCCACAACCGGGCCCCGCCCTCCGCGGACCCCGCAGGAGACCCCAAAGTGAGCGATAAGGTGACACACGTCGGCGATGCCGATTTCGAGACGGCCGTGCTGCAGTCCGACGAACCGGTACTGGTGGATTTCTGGGCCGAGTGGTGTGGCCCCTGCAAGATGATCGCTCCGGTGCTGGACGAACTGGCCCAGACCTATGAGGGCAAGCTGAAGGTGGTCAAGCTCAACGTGGACGAAAACCGCGCCACTGCCATCAAGTACCACGTGCGCAACATCCCACTGCTGCTGTTGTTCAAGGACGGCCAGGTCCAGGCCACCCAGGTTGGCGCCGTGGGCAAGGGCCAGCTGACACAGATGATAGAAAAGGGTATCGGTTCGACCGCTTCGGCGGCCTGATCCCCACAGTTCTTGTGGAGCCGAGCTTGCTCGGCTCGACTTGGAGCCGGAGAGATCCATTAAGCAGGCTCGGTTCTACAGGCGGAACCTCGTAACTGAACGGCTTTCCGGCGCGGCGCTTGCCGCCGTCGCTTCCCGGTGCTAGTTTCAGCACTATCCGGCGCGGGGTCTGCGCCGCACCCTTCTGACGCACTCGTCCCAGGGCATCCACTCTCCCACCCATCCCGCCTGCATTCGCTGGCGCTCGCAACCATAGCGAGGAATCGCACCTTTGTCCGATAACACCCCCGAAGCCGGCGATGCCGGCGCTCCTGCCGAGAAGCGTGCGCGCAAGCCACGTGTCGTCAAGGCCGCTCCCCAATCCGAAGCGCCTGCAGCCCCGGCTCCCCTCTCCGCACCAGTCCCCAGTGCTCCGCCGCCGGCTCCGGCCGCGGCCGCCGCGACACGACACGAATCCCAGCAGCAACCCGCTGCGGCCCCTAATCCTCCCGCCGCTGCGCAGCCCCAATCCTATGGCGGCGAATCGCAGGACGGCGGCCAGTCCGGCCAGCAAGGCAACCCGCAGGGTGGCCAGCAGCAAGGTGGCCAGCAGCAGGACGGCGAGCCGCGCGACAACAACCGCTTCCAGAACAACAATGGCGGTGGCGGCGGTAACAATCGTCGCGACCGTTTCCGCAACCGTCGCGACCGCGATCAGCGTCCGCGCAACGACGGCATGCCTGCCGACAACGGCGCCAACGAGGCCTTCGTGCCGCGTGGCCCCGCCCCGGGCGTCCCCGAAGGCTTCCCGCAGTATTCGCTGAGCGACCTCAAGCGCATGCCGGCGCAGAAGCTGCTGGACATCGCCGAACAGCTGAGCATCCACGAAGGCGTGGCCCGCGC
>Ga0307513_10012124_pt1 | contig 10661 bp, 18 predicted proteins | sample 15_EM_MG_FD_202174 | JGI IMG/M metagenome (GOLD analysis project Ga0307513, IMG submission 202174) | Populus trichocarpa ectomycorrhiza microbial communities from riparian zone in the Pacific Northwest, United States - 15_EM | ecosystem: Host-associated > Plants > Roots > Unclassified | place...
ACGTTGCAGTCGGATGCCTGCGGGGAAGAACCCGTGCCCTAATAGAGATGGGCGGCCACTTTGTCACGGTTCCGAAGAAGCCCATTGTATTCGTGGTGGCGGTGGTGGTGGTGGTGGTGCTTGAGGATGGGCGCATGATCGGCCTAATCCCAGGGTCTTTATCTGTCCCCCCATCCCCCGTTCAAGGTGCCTCGAAGAAGCAATAGCCTGTATATCCTTTGAGTGGATTACGATCGGACCGGGCGAGAACCCGTAAGGCTGCGCAGTGCACCTCGGCGTAGGCATCGTATTTCATAGACCCCAGACGAGGAGTCAAGGGACGACATCTGTACCCCGATGCAGCGGTTGGGGTTCTGGCGATTCCCTCGCAAGTCCTCTGATATTCGCCTAGACTTGTACACGGTGTAATTCAACGGATGGTTGCCCAGTGATCTCGCAGACGCACTATGCCTCGGCTTCCGATTGTCAGCTCAGGTCACTGGCATCCACAAGCTCAGCTCAGCCAGAGTGATAAATATATACGAGCAGAAAAAATCGTGACGGCAAGGAAACCTACGTCTGTTTTAAGTCCCATGAGAAAAGAAGAAAATTGGAGGAATAGCCAGAGAACAGATGCGGGAGAGAAACCATGAATATGAGTGATTGTTGTTGATTGTTGCGGTTTTGCAGTCAAGCAATAAAACGTATAGACACAGAAAGAAGAGAAGAACTTAACGAGAGGGAGGGGGTCGGAGATGCTATGGAACTACAAACGAGCGGACTGGCGGGCAGGAGACCGAACGATAAGAGGGAAAGCCCATGTGATGTACAATTGTAAAGAGCGTAGAAGAGGCTCTGTTGACCTCCCATCTAGGGTGGGATGGGTTGGTGGCAGTGTGGCACGGGAAAGGATCCAGATACAGAGAAGCTGTACAACAGAACCAAGTTAAGAGAGGGGCAGGGTCAAAACGCAGGCGCGCGTTCTGATGGTGAAGAACGCACAAGAGTAAGGGAGGGGGGTGCCAAGGAAATGTGCGATGGAGCATGCTGGTATTGCCAATATTCCAAGGGGAAATGAGGCTCTACAAACAACGACGGTCCTGGAAGTTGTTCGGAAAGGCAAAGCTCTCGAAAGACCCCGGTGCCGTGCAAAAACGTTTAAAGTACCAGTACAATAGTTGAACGAGGAACCGTTTCATGGATGCGGGCCAGGAAGGGGGGGTGATGGATGACGAACCAAAGGGCAAGGAACAAGTAACGATCCACGCACGACAACCTCTCGGCGGCTTGACCGAGCCTTCGGCCCACCGTCCATTGAGCCAAAGGAACAAAAGGCGGTGGGGTGAAGAGGACGCGTCAGGAGTCAAAACCCAGAAGTATCAAGTAATGCCAGAAAGGAAAGGGAAGACCATGGTATCACATGAGAGTGGTTGAAGAAACAAGTGATAGTGGAGTGATGCGGAGGCAAGGAGGGGTGAGTGAAGGTGAATAAAAAGAAACAACAACCGTTTGTTAAACATTGAATTTTGTGCAAAGGCGAAAAAAGGTTTGTGTGAGCGTTACAGCGGGATGAGAGAGCGTCCAGATGGATGTGAATTAGTTCAGCTCCTTGACGCGCCGTAGAGTCGAGCCGACAACTTTCCGCTGAAGAAGGGGAAGAAGGGAAAGCCAAGGCGTAGTATATCGGATGAGGGGAGACCCGGTCCGAGGGGAGCCGGGAATGTGGGTGGGGATTCGGCAGAATGAATGGGTCTGAAGGGGGCAGGGGATCAAGAGACCGAAAATAGTGGACGATCATAATGTACAGTAGTGGTGGGTGGGAGTGATTGCGGAGAGGATTAGATGTACCGTCGGAGGCCGAAGGGACACAGGAGAGATTGCATAAGGAGATGAGTGAGGCATTATGTCGATTATTGTGCGGGGTTGAGTGCATCAAGTAAACAACATAGAACAGAACAAAAAAAGAAAGAAGACGCGACGAGTGAGTTGGATCACCGTCTCAACGCAGAAAGCATCTTGGCCAATGCGTTGATCTGTCCCTTTTGCACTTTCTTCGGTCCTGAATCATCAAGCAAATCCCCTTCCTTGCCAGTACTCCCACCATAACTCAGATCTGTTGTACTCGTGGAGGCATCCATACTCTGTCCGGATGGCCGCTCGGAAATCGTGTCCAGCTTGTTGTTCTCCTTGGTGACTCCGGTGGTTTGTTTGTTGGTCCTCGCGCCAGCGCAGTTCCCGCGTTTTCGTTGGGGAGGAGAGCCAAAGATATCACCGACTGGATTGGGATGCATCTGCCTCGGCATTTCGTTCAGCTCCCACGGGATGCCAGTCATGACTGTATGGCATGATGTATTTCAATCAGCGAGTAAGTAGAAGGATAGCATGGTGCACGTACGTTTGACATTGGGAGGGGGAAGATTGCCATTCCGGTGGTTATGTTGGCCACTGTTGATACTCTGCTTGCTTCCGTTCGCATTCCTCCAACTTCCACTCGAAATGCTTGTCGCGACCGTCGAGGAACTGTTGTTACTGTACCTCGTGAACGCCGAGGATGAAGTGGTCGCGCTTCTGACACTGTTCGTTGTGCTGATGCTCGACCTCCAGTTGCTGCTCGCCATTGAGCTTGCGCTCGAAGCCAGATACCTTCCGCTCCTAGTAGATGTCGGTGACACGCCACGCTTTTCTACGTCACCCGCCCACCTCTCAATGTGGGACTGCGAACCAGCACCGCCGTTGTTGCCATACGGTGAGCCCTTTCTGCGACCACGAGAGTACGTAGAGTCGTCGAAAGGTTGCGTAGGTTGCGTGGGTCCGTGACGGAGAGACGCTTGTTGTCTGGCAGGAGATCGCGAAGAGGACTTGGGAGGGGGAGGGCTCAATCCCAAGACTAGGTTCGTTACATTGCTCGCCGTCTTGGACATCTGCCTCCCATCGATGGTGACCGACTCTTCGACGGGGGGGCTGGGTGCAGGAACGGTAGGGCTGCGATCCCCGCTGCTTTTGCCAAAACTAAGCTTCCACTTCGATGGCTTCTTGGTGACGGTTGGGGTGGGTGGTACGGTATCGCTGGGCATGGGAGGAACTGGTGGAACAGGGACGGGAAGGTCGGAGGGATCGATCACGTATCCGTTGCTGGAAATCCTGGATGTCCTGCTGATCTCCCTTGCCAGGGATTGTGAAGCCTCGGCAAGGGTTTCGAGAGTCAGGTCGACCTGCTCGGTCTGAGTGTCCTTGCCTTTGTTCTTCCGTGCACCGCGCTTGCGTCTCTTCACGTTCGTCGACGCACGAGAGTCCGGTTGAATCTCTTCCTCGTGAGGCTCCTCGTGAATTTCACCTTCGTTGTCGTTATCCATAACGGTTGGTAACTCGGTCTCCACGTATCCATGGGCAAACGATGGGGGCCGTGAGGCAGACCTGGAGCCGCGCCTTGGAACGGTGTTGTTGACGGAAGCTTGCCGGGATGCGGGTCTGGACTGAGGGAGACCGGGGGAGAGGGGATGACCTTGAGTGGAAGAAATCGAAACCGCACGAACATGACCTGGGACAGAAAAATGGGCCGGAAGATCTTTGGCCCAAGTGTAAAACTCCTCAGCGGTCACACGAGGACTGTCATCGGAGGAGTCTCCGAGAATACAGAAGACACGGGTGGCGAGGAAGCGTGCGACCGGCATTGTCATCCCGGTGAACCGTTGGAGGAAAAAGTTGATCGGGTTCTGACGATAAAGTTCAAAAGACGAACAGGCTCCTTCAGCAGTATCGGTCCATGGGTTATAATGATACAGCCTATACCAAAGACAGTTCAACATGGATTCATGTGAAAAGAAAGGGGCTGAAACACACATATTGATAAGCACGATACCCAATGACCATACATCGGCGGCACGAGGAGAGTACGTGGGCGCAACGTTGTTCCTGCACTCTATTATCAAAGGACCGTGTGTGTTTAGTGAGCGATAAGGCGGAGGTGTTCGGGGACACGTACCGTAGCTCATATAGGGCGCAGATCCGCAGTCCATATCAGCAGACTCGACGTCATTGGTAGACAAGCCAAAGTCTGTGAGTTTGACAACTACCTTGCGCTCTTGCATACCATCTGGAGATTTGACCCACCCATCCGTAACGATAAAGTTCTCAGGTTTGATGTCCCTGTGGAAGACGTTCACGGCATGACAGGCAGCGACAGCCTGACACATCTGAGAGAACATGGAGGAGATTAGGCGTAAGCGGGTGCGTGAGAGCAGTTGGTCCGGGTTGAGAGAAGAAAGAAGGCTGGGGGTAGGCGGAGTGTGAGACCCAGAGGAAGGAGAGAACGGAGGTTCCGGTTCATAATGATCGCATGACTGTTCCAAAAAATAAAAGAGGTCCTGACCGGGAACATACTCGAGCAGCAAAAGGAGGTAGGAAGGGGTTTCGAGGGTACGATAGAGCGTGACAATGTTCGGGTGAGTAGGCAGAGACTGGTGAATCGTTGCCTAAGAATGACAATTAGATGGTGCAGTGTAGGCACAGGAGGGGAAAGGGGGCTACCTCGAACATTTGTGCGCTCAAAGCGTCCTTGTCAAGATCGGCCTTGGACAGGCATTTGAGAGCATATTCACGACCGTACCTGGTCGGGACGGGGCTGGAGGGAATGTCATCGAAGTTGACAGCGCTGATCGGCGAGAGATCTTCGGTCGGTGGTGGATACCCAGACAAGATCTGACGGACTTGGTAGACGACTGCGTAACTTCCGGTACCGAGGGCCCTGACAACCTCAAACTTGATAGAGGGGGCATCGAGATGGTCGTCGCCGTTGTGATGGCTGGGGGAAATGGGGAGAAGTCGAACTCTTTCACCTTGGAAATACAGACCCTGGCCGATGGTATCACCTGGGAAGAGAATGTCTTGCACCGGAGACGAATGAGCGGAGGCGGGTCTTGAGTGCTGAGTGGAGACATTGGCACTGGGGATGTCGAGGGAAGAGAGAACGGGGGAGCGTGGAATGGGAGTGGAGGGGGTGATACGGGCGGAGTATGGCGTAAGAGGGATGGAGGGAGACTTGGGTGAAGCAGCGACGGAGGGAGAAGGATAGACGGAGAGCATGTGGTCGGTTGCCCTTGCGGAACGATTGGCAGGGAGATGACGACGAGCACGATCGGAAGGCTCTCTGGAGGAGAACGTCTGCGAATCCTTGGAGCGGAGGGAGAGGTTGGGCATGGAGATGGGGTATTGCAGCATTGTTGAACTGGAAAAGGAGATTAAAACGGGGGAGAACTTTCTCTAAGTTGAATGAAAAGCAGGGGGCTGTGGGTCGGGGCGAGGCCTGCTAATAGGAAAGAACTGGTTTGCCAGAACCGATGGGCATGCGCAACGTGGGAGGGGGTCTCTGCTTCAGGGGGAGGGAGGGGTAATGAACGACGCCCCGTCCACGTCGAGTTGTGACAAGCTCAGATAATAAGCTATTGACCTGTTCGGGGGAGGAGTCAGCAGATTTAGATTTGCGGCGAGGCGGGGGAGGCGCGAGGAGAGAGCAGGAGAATGACTGACGACTCGAGAGAGACAGCTGAGGCGGGGCAGGACGGAGAGGATGGAGGAGGAGAAGGAGGAGGAGGAGAAGGAGAAGAGAAGAAGGACGGGCAGTGGTGATTGGAAAATGACCATATGGTGCATCCGGATGGCAGCACTTCTATTTTTGGTATATTGATATTACACTCTCGACCAGCCGTCCACGTGTCTCGTCGTCAGTCAGCGGATACTCCGAAATGCCATCTGCTACGGTTTTGATGAAAGCGTGGTTATCCCTCCCGATTTCTGAAATCATTATTTTCAGTCGAAATTAATCGCAAATAAATGCACCCGCACCTTTGACCGCGTTCGCAAGCACCACCTCCACGATTCCTCCGCGGACGACCTCGTTCGAGTCTTCAACGCCCTTGTCCTTGAGCTGCTGGACGTACCCCATTTCCAGCTTCACCCACTCCACCCACAGTCGCTCGTCCTTGGGGTTCATCCGGATCCCTCTCTCCATCATCGTCCGCGCACCGGACATATTTCCGATCTTCATTTCTCCGTTCGCTGACATAACATACAGCCAGCTCTCCGTCGGGTGCATTTGGATCGCCCTGCATGAAATAAATAACCTTGCTCTCTTTCTTCGGCGAACGAGACTCACCTCGCCGTGATTTTGCCGACAAGGGCCTTCGCTCCCATCTTCTCTGCAACCCGGATGTATTCCATCCACAGTCCAACGTCCCCCTTGAACTTTCTTACCGCCCGTTCAAAGATTTGAAACACCCTTTTCGCAATCGCATGGTCCGACACCGACTGCGGTGATCGCTCTTCTGTTACCCCCAGAGGGAACACGCTTGCATCAGTTACCCCATCCATGTGCCGGTCCAAGCGCCAGAGTCCACACTTACTGATCTTCTCCAGACGCTTCCGTCTCAGTCGCTCCAAGTCCATCTCGTACGCCGCGTACCGCAGAAAGTCACTCTTTCTGGCAACGCGCCGCACCAGTGCCATTTCAAACTCTCGCCGTTTCTTCATGATTAGTTTTGCTTCCGTCTGCCGTACTTACGTCAAACACGCTCGACGCCAAGAAAGTTTTCTGAAAACCACGCACTCGACTGAACAGACCCTTCTCCATCAAATCTTTCAGCTCTGCGAGCATCTGAAGCACACCGCATAAGCTTGACCTATCACACGAAGAAAGTTTTCGCGACGAACCTGCTCCTGCTGGAACTGAACTCTCTCCATCTTCAATTCACTCGACCGTTCACAAGTCGGGCAAGACTCTTGCAAGGACGCTCGACGCAAACGCTAAGATGCTTTTTGCACTGGATCAGTCAATCGGCCGAGTTGTGGGAAGCCACACCTGGTGGTAATTGGAAAAGAAAAATAATTTTATTTTTGTTTCGCGCTACACAAAAGCCCGTTGGATACGTCCACACCAAGACCGACCAAGGAATTGGCCGTCGTCGTCGTGCTCATCTCTTTTCCAACGGCCACGACTCTCTTCTCTTTTCCCGCTTGGTCGTTTCGAGGACATGCCGAGCAAGCACCGTCCTGCCGCCCTCCAGAGGCGCTCGACCTCAGGGTCCAACACGAAGCTGACGTTGAACAATCTCAATTTGCAGAAGCTGGACTCGAGTTCGAACCTGCAGCTGCAGGTGGCCTTGAACAATGCTACGAAGGACCTGCCCAAGGGGAAGGGGAAGAAATCTGGTGGTCGCCCGAATGTATGTTATCATTCTACCTTTCAATTCTTTCGCTCTAATCCTAATTTCCCCCTCGTTCTTGACCCGACCGTGCCTTCTGTCACAGCAGTCCCCAAGCAGGACGGCAAGTGATCAACAAATCAGATCATCCTCTAAATTGCATCTGCAGCCATACCCACAACACACGACGACGGGTGCCCCTCGCCCAGCTGCATCTCAACGAAGTGACACACCCAATACAACTAAATCCAACAAAAAATCCGGTTTCACTCTCACCAGCCCCGCGGTCGCCGCCCAGGAAGTCGAAGACGAGGGCGATTCAGACGAATGGATCTCAAGCGAGAGTCTGTCCGTGACTCCCCAGAACCAATCGTCCGACTCGGAATCTGGTGACGAGAGCGATGACGTTGTCCGCAAGCTGCCTGCGAACCTAGATCTTACCGGCGCAGCACACACCGCGACTTCACCGGATGATCGGGAACCACCCACGCCGACTGTGCCCCACCTGAAGATGCAGCCGCCCACGCCGGTGAACAACGTGAAGGAGGAATCACGTCACCGGTCATCAACCACAGTCCCGAACGAACCGGGGGCCAGTGCGGTCGTAGACGATGTGGATAGGCACGGCAGAGAGAGGACCATCACGTCTGCTGCAGACGACCACGCTGACACCGTTCTTGCGAGACATAGAAGTGTCGGGGATTGCAACTATCCCCACTCCGGGACCGACCATCACGCGCGTCTCGAGGAAGGTCTGGCATCAACGCCACGCCCACGTGCCATGGCCGATCGAGATACCGAACCCACCCGCCATCTCCCCCGTGTCTCTCTCTCCAACCCTCCCCGCGCCGATTCATCCGCCCAGAAGCCACCCGCCGCCAACCCCCGTCTCTCCGGAGGTGTCCAGGATCGGCCACACAAACAAACCTTATCAACCCACTCGGTCCCGCAATCCCACCCGCGTATCGCCAGCGACTCGTCACCAGTTCCGAGGCCCGACCATAACCCACAGACTCGAGATCAGATTGCCATGACTCAGGTGAGCCAAGATCCCCCCGTTCGTATAACTATCGAACTCCCTATCCGCGAAATGCCACCGAGTCCAATCAGTCTTGTTCGTATCTATTCGTGCTAACACAATCCCCCGCAGCATCAGCAACAACATCAACCACAACTCGGACCGCCGACCCCAACTCGCCGGAAAAACCCTCCCCTTAGCTCTCCCCCAAGCCCAACTCATCATAGGGACAAGGCTAGAGGGGAGTTTTCCCAAGCTAAGCATACAGCTAAGCGATCCGGAACTCGCCCCCCATCACTCTACTCTCTTCAACCTGGAAGGAATGACTATTCCACCACAATGACACGCCCACACCCACTTATCCGCGGAGCATCTCCAATGACCGCCACCCCACCGACTCCCGATATCGTCAATATTGGAAACTCTAACGGTTCCGCTCAACAGAACGGAGTCTCGACAGTAGTTTTCGGGTCCGGTGTGGGCAAGTTAGCACCACTGACGACCGTTACCGCCGTGCCTTCGGTCTCTCCCTCACCGCCGAGCTTATCTCCGATCAGCCTCAAGCAGAAGGGGAGGGAGGAGGGCGAAGTCAGGGAGAGGCTAAGGAGACAAAGCATTGCCTCCGTTTCTTCTGTGAATACCCAGCGGTCGCTGGGTAGGGCTGCGGGTTATGAATATACCAATCAGGGCTCAGGCTTCCGGAATCCACAGCGAGAAAGAACCCTATCAACCATCTCTTCCTCTTCCTATGCCGCTTTATCAGCTTTATACCCATCCTATAGCCAACAAAGCGCCTTTTCCCAACCCTCCCCAAAGTCTCCTGGCGGCCCTTCCCAGCCCCTTGGCGTCACGTACGGGTTCACGAGTTACTTCCCCTCGATGGAGGGGGACAACGTTGGGCTTGGCGGGCCGACTGCGTCCGAACTAATGCATATGTTATTGCCTGCGCCGTATCTGAGTGCGCATATGACGGTCTTGAAAGGTCGGAGCCCGATTAGAGAGGCGGTCGAGAGGGTATCGAGAGCGAGGAAGGTACAGTCATCACAGTAGATGGCCTTGGCTCGCGCCCTCTTCTCTTCGTCTCTTTCTCTTGCATGCAATTTCTCTTTCATCATGGACGTTATCGTTTCGAACCCAAGCTTCAATAACCTGTTTCGTTATCGACAGATGCTGTGTATATGCCCTCCGCCCCTCTCTTCTCAATTCACGTCCAGCAAAGAAACGCTCCATGTGTAACCTATGTCCCTATAGTGCATATCTCTCCTTGTACAGAGTTAATCCAGGCCTTCTTTCTCTCGCTGTTCAAATGCGGAGTTGGAAGGATCGAGATCCATGTACAGTGGGTGTTTCTTGATTGACGGTTATCGTAAAGGTTCCGCGAACGCTCGAGCATTTGCCAGTCGTGAGTTCCGCTTCCCCTCCAACTACGTATTGGTATTGCGGGCTGCATGGGTCGCCCTCCTTACTTATGAAGACTCAACAGGTTCATAAAACTTGACCGGTTCATCGCGCTATCGGGTGCGGTGACTTGTCGACGTGGGAAGCCGCTTGGAGGACTTGGATTGATCCATTACGATCCGTTTACAAATGAGCGAGGTTCCTCGACCCTGCCAAATCGTGCACGTTTCTGATGCGGTGGGGCCTTCCGTTTGCTCTGCCATTGAGGGGAGACATGCGGGCGTGTTTCAATCTCCCGGGTTTGAGGCCCTCTTTGCGACTGACTCCATTGAGTTCCCAAGCTCAGCGTTCAGGCATTCAGTGTTCAACGTTTAATGTTCACGGTTCGGGCTCGGGACGCGGGACTTGTCGTTGTTACGTGGATTGTACGCTTGACTGGTTACGTGTGTATGTGTGATTGACGCGTTGGTTTGTTGACGACCAGGTCCCAGGTCTCAGACCTGGTGTATTGGGTTTTGGGTGGGCCTTTGGTGGGTCCCCGGGTCGGATCCAGTTTTCTCGAAAGAGAGGTCTCGCGGTCCTTTGGAAAATTATCGTGTTCGTGCTCTTCACGTTGCGGTGGAGCGCAGGGATCTGGTACCGGTGTACAGATAGCCCTGTGTTGGCATCTCTGTGGGCCACCGGTCCGGTCGACTGTGGCCATGTCGGCAGTCTTCCGTTCCAGCTCGGGAGTACGGGTGTTGTCCTCTCCAGCTCGAATCCTCCATCTGATTCTCGCCAATCATAATGCCAGGCCCGTCCCATCCGTCGAGGTTATCTGACCTGTGCGTGCTACGGTCGGGAAACGGACCTTCGGATCTAGTGTCTCAAAGAAGCCATCTTCATTCCGATCTGTTGATCCCCAGCCACTGTGATACAAGGCAATCGGGAACACCATCTCCGCAGCTCTCCTCATCCACCGAGCAGAAGCGGCCTGCTGGGATTGAAATTTTTGGTTCCATCATATCAAAGCATCTGTTTTCGGATCCCATGCGGGGCTGTATAGATGTGCTCCCCCCTCTCTGTAAGTA
>Ga0307513_10012125_pt1 | contig 10661 bp, 11 predicted proteins | sample 15_EM_MG_FD_202174 | JGI IMG/M metagenome (GOLD analysis project Ga0307513, IMG submission 202174) | Populus trichocarpa ectomycorrhiza microbial communities from riparian zone in the Pacific Northwest, United States - 15_EM | ecosystem: Host-associated > Plants > Roots > Unclassified | place...
ACCCCTGCTCAACACCCCACACCCTACCACACACCCCGCCCTCCCATCCGGCATCCTCAGCATTCCAACCACCCTACCCGCTCACCCAAAGGATGAAATTAGTAATCCTACCCCACCCCGGCATCCCGGCCAGCACCCTGTTTTACTGGTTTTTTTGGGTGGTTGGCAACTACCACTATAGATGTATCAACTAGTTTGGTAGCTACCAAGTACTGATACATAATATTGACCACTAAGGCTGAAAACTTCACCCGCAAGATACAGTATTCGGCCTTGTGACGAAGGTTCGGGAAGTGTTCGAATCCGCATACTGACTACATGACGAGATCCAGCTTTTTAAGGCATGCTTTTCCTTCTCTAGCGATTAACCAGCTAACACACAGCAGGCAGATATTCCAAAATAACCCAGAGCGGACCTGTACACTGCACGCACTCTCCAGTGGTGCCATCAGCAGAATGAAGACACCCACCTCAAAGAAGAGATCGTGCTTTCATCATTGTTTCCTGACGGGCCTTCTTCACCCGACATCATGCATATAATTATTTCAGACCTGGAGGGTGTTTTTTTTTTTTAAGTCTTTCCATTATATGTTTCTGATCTACGTCAGTCTCAGAGCTGAGCAAAGGCTTTGGCGACCCCCTTTTTCTTCAATGCAAGAAGCTCCGCGAAGGTGCGCATGTTGTTAACACCGTCCCCATAGGCAATCACTTTTCTCATTCTTATGCTTACACCTCGGTAAGGAGTGAAGCATTGAAAAATGTGTTTGGGATATATAACCGATATTGCAGGCCGGTATGAGCCGGGAGGTGTCAATGAGTTTTCCCGGATTCCGCCCTCCCCTGTCATTATGGGGTTGAGTTGGGTTTAGCCGTCGAAGCATCGGGGATACCGGGAAGAATGGTCAAAGACCTACATCGTCGTTCGCATCAACAAAGTCGGTCGAGGTCATCGGCGGGCGAGATAATGAGGAGAAGATGTTGGATGAGCCTTTTGGGGTTCTTACCGAGAACAAGAAAATGGGTTTTTCTCACTGCTTTCCGACTTGGTCTCCAAGTCGACATCTGCACCAGGCCCAATCACCCGCCCACACGTTCGCTCGATGGGTATTGTAAGGACGCGCATCACTGGCACTTCTTCGAAGGACAACGCCAGTCCCGAATGAGTGACGAAGAGTTTTGTTGATTGGTTGGAGAAGAGGTGGAGTGCGATGAGGCGTTGGAGAGCATTGGATGAGGAGGGAAGTGATAATGGGGGATAATTTACGTCGATTGCACAGTGAGGCAGGAGAAGGGCGAGAAATAGATGGTTCGACGTGGGTTGCTTTCTCAAACTTGAAGCATTTATCAGGTGAAATATTCGCGTATTTTTTTGCAACGCTTTTGGGAGTACTTTGAATCTCTGTTTCAAATGATATGTATTCTTTTGCAGTTTTACTCGGTTTTTTTATTTATATCTCAGGTTCTTTTGTTCGTTCTTTTTCTCCTGTTTTCCACTGCTCCATCACTCGAACTTGCGTTGACGTTCTCCTTTCCTTCTTCACCTCCAAGTAGCTAACGAAGCGATTGCAGGCTACTCGTGCCCGTCATTGGCGGAGCCATTGAAATTTGAGCTTGAGCTCTGAACAGGCCCAACCATGTGGAACCGTTCGCACACCTAGCCTTTTAGCCCCGAACTCTGCCTAAGGTTGCGTGATTTCATTAAAGGTAAGCTTGGGTGACTGATTCGCAGTAAGTGATATTAAGCCGCCCCATTCACCATTCATAGTCACTATTAGTCTGTGAGGGAATAGGTCGTGTCTGGAGATGCTTTGACGTGTGGTGGCAATTGGTACACATGTGTCCGAATCATAGGAAATTTTTTTCCTGTTTGCCCATGCCCCATAGCTGTCAGCATCAATCATGAAGCCCATATCCTAGGTGTTTTTTTTCCTCCTTGTTTAGCAAGTATTCACTGACTGATGATACATTTAGGACCTTCAGAGAACTGGGATGACTGTTTGAGTTTAAAACGATACACAACCCCGTTCATCATCCACCACTAATGCGGCAATGCCGTATGTTCTATATGGCGAGAAAAAGGATAGAAGGCCTGATAACCCTGATACCAATCACCCAAGCGCAACTGCTGCTAAACACGATGACGATTTCAATGTAGAGACGCGCAATACCTAACCTCGGGAGCCAAAGCCAGTCTGTGATGGCGCGATGTGCGAGAGAAGAGCTGGGATGATAAATTGGAGTTGGAGGCGAAACGTGACCATTGTGCGACAGCGCCAATTTTGGGCGTAGAGACGAAGACAATAGGACAGTCACTGCTCCAACACCGCTCGGTCGTGGCATGCTGTGCTTTCTCGTGATTTTGTCTTGCAATCCTCGCCACCCCTTCCCCTCTAACCAACACCCATTGCCCGAACCATTTCCTCATTCCCTGATGGCCAGTATATTCTCTGCTCTGAACCCTAATGTTACTATGTTGTGAATGCGTACTTTATTCCTGTGATGCCGATTCCGATGCCACAGTTCCGGGTGAACTACCTGTTGTGTACCATTAGAAATGAACTTGAGTTGTTATTTCCACTCCAATTTGCCCGCGTTTCATATGATGAGGGGCTGTTATTTCAGCAAGAGGCGGTGAGTACATTCAACTTGAACAGAGACATCAAATCAATCCTCGCGGTAACCACGAAATTAAGGGTGCAGAAAAGTGCATGGCTGTGCAGTAATGTGCATGACCATGCAACATGCCATGCCGTATTGTTGCCCTGACAGAAATTTTACTAAGAATGGCACGGCCTTGTACCTGTGCCCGTCATACCTCAGGGACACATAATGTTGGTTGCATTGTTATATATTTGGGATTCCAGCCTTCGAGAATGAACCATCACGATTCGCAGTGGACACTAGCATGCGTAAGTGATTTCCGATCTGCCTTCAGCCGCGCTTCTCTGCTCATGTGACTTTCAGGATTCGGACCTGCTCACCTATTCGTGGTCGCCATCATTGTTGGATTGACCCCAACCTCCTCTGCAGTGAATTTTCACCAATGCCTTGCCTCTATCAACAACATGACCATCAACGGAAAAACTGATGACCATGGTAACCTCCTCCCTCCATCAACATCAAATGCGACCGCCATAACATACGATTTGTGCGTCTCGCAGTGTGGCCCTGGCCAGGAGCCCTTTCAATGGACAGTATTCTCTCAACAGTTCAGTTCGTGGCTGCTACCTTGGTTGGCCCTACTCTCCCAACTGCCATTTGGAGCGAATGACAAGCTTGATAATTTGGAGAGCATGTTACTAACATTGGGATCTCCGACCCTTGCAGCATATTCCCTCGCTTTGACAGTTCTCAATGGGCGATGGATTGCCAAGTTATTCTCAAAATACAGGTACCCAAATGTGAAAAATGCTGTGCGGATATTGAGCAGCTTGCAACAGTCCCCCCTCCGAGTTGACACAGATAATGTGCTTCTCGCATCGCTCATCATGCTTCCACAAAACGACCAGTGGTGGGAAGAACTGGTCGTTTGGCTTGAGTATGTGCACACCTGGTCCATATCTTCAGCCACATGCATCGCATGGGTGATCATTGCATACGTATTCACTATCATCGACTACTTTTTACAAGGGATTCAGCATGCTCACGGTTCCGATGGGGGATCCATAGGGTCTCTCTTCCTTTGGTTGTTGCCAATTGTTATGGGATGGCTCCAACTCTCACCGAAATGTGACTCAATTCGACTCCATCAAGCAGTGGATAAGGCTAACTCTATTGCTTATGTCGCCACCCCGACTTCACAACCAATCAAAGCCAGCAATACGTTCAAAAAGCATGGTATTAGTATTAAACCATCCGAACTCGATGAAGCACAGCAGGATGAGCGCTCGACACCTCCAATATACAATTATGCACAATTCTTTCCATGGGTACAAGCTGTCATCATTGTTTCCGATGTATTCAGCATCATCTACGAGTGGGACCATCACCACGATCCAGTCATCCCCGGAACTGAGTGGCGGGATCGGAATTCTGAAGATGGTGATGCTCCAACAGCTGAGCAAGTCGAAAATTATGCCCTTCCTAGACCAGGGAGTGTATATCGCTGGCCGAGGCACAAATGGCGCCTGGATAGCTCAGCACTATCCTGGATTTTCATCGCCTCAGCATTAGCACTAACTTTGCAGTGGGGGATGACAGGTGCCGCCCTCATTATGATTTGGTTCACACCAACCATCAGTGAGCACATTGTGACTTTATCATCACTGATCTAGCGCCAAACTCTTCATCACTTTGTTAGGTCTAAGTTGCCGGTCAGCATCCTACATCATCTATGGCGTACTCTCTACTCTTGTGTGGATGATGCTTCTCGCGTCCAGCATCCTGACGTACTATTCTACCAATGACCATACCCACCCATTTGAAGAATATTTCATCCTGACACTCCAGGTTGGGGTCGCTCGTTGGCTTTCGATCTTCCTTCGCCGTTTTGGAAAGGTGATAGCAGCATTCAATGCTATATGGATCGTCGCCACAGGGTTGTTACAATTCAGCCGCTTCTATGATCGTTGTTACTGCAATAGCAGCGTTATGGGACTCAGTAAGCATGCGTATATAGTCTTTGTGCCTGGCGGTGTGGGGGGCATGTGCACTCCATGCGTCATCTCTTTCGTTCTTGCTGCCGGAGCTGCAATGATCTTCGCAGGGTTTGTCACTCATTTTATTGACCCCCCGCTCCCACCATGATAAGGTAATGGACCTTACATTCCCTCAATCATGTTGTGACAAGAACTGTAGAATTAATACAATCCTACGGTACGCGCTTACATACCTTCTTGGGGTTAATTGTAGACAGTAGCGCACCGTGCCTCTTTCAATATGACAGTGATCAAACATATCCTCAAATGGAAACAACTCCCCCTCGCAACATCCCAAGGACATACTCCACCTCAGCCCCCTTTCCGAGATAAAATATTCCACATCGGCATTAATATCTATGACTTCTTTGTCTTCCATTGTAGATCCGATGGGCACTTCCTAACAGAAAGCATGGCCTTTATATCTCAAAGAGAAGTCAAGATTTTCTAAAGCCACAAACTAACAGCACGTCTCCTGAACTAGAAACATGAAAGCATGAAACAAGAACAGACCTCCACCTTAATCTTTATCCCCTCGATATACAACATATTCTCAAGACTCAACTTTGTTTCCCAACACCCAGCCTGCATTTCGCTCCACCATCAATGAGCCATGGTCGAATATTACTGTACTTATCAAACAAATCGGTTAACCCGACGACGAAGCCAATGGATAACGATGAAGACCGATGACGATGAAGACTGACAAGGCCATCAAGATCCCTCCTCCTTTCTCTTTACCCCTCACTTTTCTTCTCCTTTCCCTTCTTCCCCTCTCTCCCCTTTCTCCTCACCTCACCTCCTTCTCTTTCAGCCCTTTCTTTCTTTCTTTCTTTCTTTCTTTCTTTCTTACTCTGCTTCAAAATTTTTATGATACCATTTTGCTTATTTTACCCTACTTCACCACATCATAGCATTAGTTTACCATACACCATCTCATATTCGTGCACACGTCACACTTGAGCCACCTCAGGAGGCCACCACAGTCGGGGCTAGCTAAACTTATACTTCATAGACACTCGTAGACACTCGTACATAGGCGTCGCTCGACATAGGCCACCGGCCCAACGAGCGTAATGGGAATAAAAATAAAAAAAATAAAAAAATCGGTTAACCCACTGAGAGCTCATGCAGTTCCTGACTTGCCTCGACATACAAAATCTCAAGAATGTCGCTGGTGTTCTTGAACCGCACATGAACGTGGATCTAGAGACAGCAAGAAGTAGTGTAGCGTTGAGATGTCGTAGAGTTTCTGGGATTTCAAAGTGTTTTTCGGTGCTAATTTTTGGAGTGCGCTTGGTGAGGGTGAGCGACGGGAAATGCACATATTCTCCCATCTGTGCATGAGTATGTACACAAGAAAGCTTGCGGTGTTTCTTTCATTTTTCGACTAGAAAGTTGGGGAAAGTTGGAAAGGTCTTGAATTACTGTTTAACATCATCAGGAAAATAAAAAGCTGCTGGATTTGGTAGAGCTAGCTCTCCCAGTGTTTCCACCTCTCCAGCACTTGAGTTCATCAACACCCGGAAGTGAATCAAAGTCCTCACCTAAATACCGGTTCTAGGCGACCTGGTCAAGATTTTGTACGAATGCTATTATGATAAATTCGTCATTGCGCTGGGCACGTTATATCCCTCATCCCCACGCCGCTTATGCTAACCATTTTATTTCCAGCAACCCTCGAACAAACACACCTCATATCTTCACGTCCCCTCTCCCCTCACGCGTGTTTTACACAAGAGAAATGCGGATTCTCATGTACACGCAATTGTCAGAGAGCCATCGAAGTCTGACCCTGGATAGCCTGTGTTTGGCATTTGGGGTGGGCAGGAACTGGGTCGACGTGTGAGTGTTTTTTTCTTGTTATTCGTGTCTTCTCTCTATTCTGTTTCCTTAATTTCACATCCTGTATCTTTATCCCTGCGCCTAATAATATTCTTTTGCGAAAGCACTTAGCACACCCCTTGCCTGTGATGCCGATTTCAATACTGTGACACCAGTTCCAGGTGAAATACACAATGTATACTATTTGGGATTTTTTGGTGCATGTTACAACGGTTCGAGCGGGTTCGAACCCGTTCAGCAAAAATAACTAGTAATTTCCTGAATGGTGGACTGGACCATGAGTTCGGTTCAGTGATTCTCCTGAAATTTGGACCGAACTCTGCATTCGGCTCAAGACAGTTCAGGTTTGAACAGCGGTTTAACTTGAACCTTGACATCTCTACTCCCTAGGTGTTCAAAGGGAAGCCTGACGAGCGCAAGCGCAGCCACGCTGTGATCACATGGGTGGCAGCGATCTGAGGTCCCAACATTTTCTTGATTTCTAAACGAGGTTAGAAATGTCGATGAATCTCGGCATGGCTCACCGCCTTGTGTTTGGCAACATCTTTGGCATGACAGGCCAGGTCTCTATAGGGTTTAGGGTTGGACGCTACCTCCCTTCCACCTTCACTACAATGCTCACCAGAGTTTCCTATCTTTTGGTTCAGGAGCTGAGTCCACCTTTTTTAGTTCAGCCTCTGAATCGGTACAAGATCTATGACGTGGAAACCAGTGGAGATATCCACGGCTCTTATGAAATCTGCTTCCTGCTGAATGATGCTGCTCAGGCGCTCTCTACCCTAATGGACCTGGATTCACCTCGACGAGTTACGGTCAAGGCTTACAAGGCATTTGACTTCAGATTTACAAATCTTCCCCAGCTTACCATTATTCAGCTTGTCAACCCCGTTGCTGATTTCCGCGGCCGATTGCTGGGTGATATTAAGCGGGCGATCGGGGAGATAGATGTGGATTTTTTCGAAAACAAAGCCATCAAATGCCCTGCCAACGATTATTTATCCACCCTAGAGCTAGATGATACCCGGGGGAAAATTATTATTTTATTCGGTGCGTCTTACCCGTGTTTGACAAATTTATGCTCAAACCTCGATTCCAGCACTACGAATGCAGCTACGACCAGAGCCCGAAGTGAGAGTTGACGATGGTGATCATAACTCAGAAAGGAGTTTGAATTATGGGAGGGACAGATCGGATTAGATGTAGAACTGTTGACTTAGCGCTGTGCGGTCTTGCCACATCAACGCCACTGGCAGGCCACCGCGAGCATGAAAACTACTGCTAGTACTACTCGTTCAGATATTCAAGTGCTATTTTCGAATGTTGAGTGCTAACAATATTAACAACCAGGCAGGAATCCAGTTTATTATGAATAATATTAGATATACTTAGCGGGAGTCCAATGAAACTGACCGACAGCTTCTGCAGGCATTGTCATTGCTTGCACCCTCTGTTGGATCGATGAAAACAGGCACAAGGAAACGAATATTTCCTGTTTGGCCTCCTTTTATTATTATTGGGGTCCAATGAGGCTGACAGACAGCCTGCGCAGGCGTCGCCTCGTTGCTTCCGCGCACTGTGTTGGATCAATGAAAAATGGGCACAAGGAATAGATTCCTTTCTTTCGTCCGACTGACCTCTCTCTATCCCGTCCAAATAATCGCCAACTACTCAGTGCTATGGAACCCAGAAACTGCAAATGCTCTAATAAAGGCCGTAACCTGGTCATTTGCATTGACGGTACCTCCAATCAGTTCTGCACAAAGGTGCGTATATATACCTTATAGCAACCTTTCTATATTTCAATTGATTTTCGTCGTGTTCATAGAACACCAATGTTGTTGAACTCTACAGCAAGATTGAGAAAACGGAGGATTCGAAACAACTCACTTACTACAACAGCGGCATCGGAACGTATGCGAAACCTTCTTGGAAATCTGTCAGGTATTTCATGCAAGTCGTCGACAACAGCATCCATCTCGCTATTGCTTGGCGAGAATCATCGAATTTCGATTATCTTGGAAACTTGCTGATAAACCCTGGTGTAGGAATTTTGAAAAGATCATCATCGGCGCCTATCGTTGGCTCTCCGATAACTACCAAGAGAATGATCGAATTTTTTTATTCAGTGAGTCTAAATTAGATCCAAGTATTTCTATTACTTACGTAGGTCCAATATCCTGGGGTTTTCTCGTGGCGCCTACCAAGTCCGTGCATTAGCGGGTATGATCTAGAGTCAGATATTCCTAGTTCATTCATCGATTACGCTAAATGACAAGTGGTTATAATAGGTCAGGCTAATCTACGATAAAAACGAAGATCAAATTCCTTTGTGAGTAAGATATCTGAAAGGGTTTTAAATGTCGTTTTACAGCGCTTGCGCCCTGTACGCGACTCATACTGAGGAACTCGCGACCTGTTTCAAGACCACATTCTCACGGGAGAATTATTTCGACTGCGATTCGGCATCTGAGAGCTTGCACTGCGACAGAGAGCGTAGCTTGGGTAGTGGAAACGGGAATGCACTCTTCTTGGACAGTGGATGCGATTTGTAGGTCGATGCTATTGATGTCGCTGGTGGTGACACTATCTGTAGTGTTGAAGCTCCTGGTGTTGACGAAGATGGCATTGGAGGCGCAAGAGATTGAGAGATCGGTGCTGGTGACAGTATTGACAGGCTTGCAAACAAGCTCAAAGGGGGCGTGCCCGTTGTTGGCAGTAGCTGGGACGAAGCATATAATACGACTGTGTCGAGGAGGGTGCGAGGGGCTGAGCGTGCGGAGAGAGTTGCACATGGGTTTGGGTCGTCATAATCGACGTTGGGTGTGACATGGAGGTCGTTGATACCGAGTTGGAGGTAGTGTAGCCATAACCATTTTCAACTCGTGTTCGCATTCACGTTGGAACTGGGTGGGCATCATCTGAATGGAAAGCTTATAACTCAGATGATTGCGAAAATAAGAAATGAAATATAGGAACATACATCGATAGGACTGATCGTCCTTGAGCTGAATCCAAAGACCCACTTTCCCAGATGCAGAACCCCCCAAAACCCCATCAAGTTCATGCCCACCACCAGAACTACACGAAGCACAACTGCCACCCAACCCAGTAGCAGCGGCAGCAGTAGGTTCAGGTTCGATGAAAGATGCCAGAGGAGCAACCTCGGACGACGGTTCAGCACTGGCTGCGATAATTCCCAACAACGTCAGCGACGGTGACGAGACACGCCTGCTCCTGTCCAGGCGCAGAAGATGCGATAAACGTCGATCTTGACCCTCCTTGCCTTATCAGGCATAGGATCCTCGAGCCCCGAGTCATGGTCCTCTGTGGCGGAAGTTCCAGCAGCGTTGTGCTGAGATATCGATGCCGAAGGTGGAGCCGGCAAAGTTGAAGCGTTGGTGGGAATATGCGTCGTGTGTTATTGGACTGCTAACCACGTTGGTGGGACATTGAGCAAGGTACTGACGGTGGTGGTACATGGGGCCCTGGAGAAGAAGCAAAGGCGGTCGGTTTGACGTTTTATATAAAGAGAGAAACATAAGAAAAAAACCTTTATGCAAACTCAACCTTCCTCTCAAGTCTTCCTCCCCACCCGACATATCCACATCCTCCTCCCCATCCTTAAGCCATTCCTTTCCCATCCTCCTCTTCCTTATATTCGGGCTTGTAGCCACAGGCGACCCCGAGAATAACACCCATGGGTATACATCTCATTCGGCTTTAGACATACTACAGCAGCTACCCATGCTGCTGGTACAGCCGTTGGCGTCGATGGTTTCGACGATGAGACGAGGCATTGGTGCAAAGGCGCTAGGAATATAATTGAGTCAAACATGGAATAGAAAACATAAGTTGGGACGTACAAGGGTATCTCTCGCATGATTACCACTTTGGACCCTGCTGTTTATATCGTCAATGGCCAACATACCTGTTGAAATCGAACCATCAGCACTGTGAAATTTCTGCCAGGCAAGAACACAGACGTACCACATCATCAAGACTAGAGGGTTATACGTGTCAGCGGCCTGCATCCAACTGGACCTGGGCGGGTGGGCAGCGGCAACTATTGGTTAACAAACACGTCGATGGACATGGAGGGGTTGAGGTCGTCAGGCTTGCAGTACGGGTTGTTGATGCTTCAGTACACACGTTCGAAATGCCAGGAGACTGGCATCGCCC